>Ga0310121_10003501_pt1 | contig 14299 bp, 18 predicted proteins | sample CB27_Tmax_986_MG_FD_203504 | JGI IMG/M metagenome (GOLD analysis project Ga0310121, IMG submission 203504) | Marine microbial communities from Western Arctic Ocean, Canada - CB27_Tmax_986 | ecosystem: Environmental > Aquatic > Marine > Oceanic | place: Canada: Western Arctic Ocean | collected... | reverse complement strand
GCGTCGCATGTAACTTCTGCGTCACTGTTTGTCCGAACGATGCATTCTTCCGGCTTCCGACAGGTGACCTCGAGGTCGAAGGACGACAGCAGTATTTCGTACTCACGGAACTGTGCAACGAATGTGGCAACTGCATGGTGTTCTGCCCAGAAGAAGGCGATCCTGCACAGATCAAGCCGCGCCTGTATACGACGCCAGAGCGATTCGCACTGGAAACTAAGCAAGCGTTCCAGATCCACATCGAGGACGACGGCTACTGGGTCGAACCGAACGCCGCCGGTGCTGAAGCAACCACGAATCTGCTGCAGATTCTGAACTCGGAAGAGGGGTTCCCCCTGGCGATGCGCCTCGGGTCCTGAGTCTCGATACCCGGGTGGTAATCGACGGTTGACAAGTCAGCGATCAGATGCTCAGTTCCATCGAACAACGCCGTCTCGAACGCCCGAGTCAGTGTCGGCGCCGTCGACGCGTCAACACTGCCCGAGATGTTCACCACGGTGACGCCATCCTGGGGGTCAACCTCGATCTGCATTCCTGCCTCCGGGGCGAGAAGGAACACCAACCTATCATGGCCGTTCTGGAGTGGCTATAGAGGTCCGTCTCTCAAGTCTTGAGTCTCGGGTAGCGTCTCGTACATGAGCGATCTTGAACTCATCCGAGTATTCGCGGGTGCCGACAAGGGACTCGCATTTGTGGCGTTCTCGCGGACTGATGGAACGGTTCACCAGTCCCTCGTGAATGCGGGAGTGATGCCGCACCCCCTCACTGGAGACGAGGTTGTGGCATTTGTCGTCCGCGGCGACGCGGTCAAACTGCGGCATTGGAGGAACGAATCGAAGGCCTCGATCGTGTTTCGATCCGGCTGGGCGTGGGCAGGCGCCGAGGGCACCGTCACGATCATCGGCCCTGACGGCCTCACCGACTACCCGGCCGATGCTGTGCCCCAGCTCCTGCGGGACGTGTTCACCGCAGCGGGGGGAACACACAACGATTGGGACGAGTATGACCGGGTGATGGCCGCCGAAACCCGCGCAGCAGTCTTCATCACTCCAACCAAGATCCGGGGCTACGGCACGCCGTAGTCTCTCGAGCCTATCCGTCGACCAGTCCGAGTTGTCGGGCGATGCTGGCGGAGTCGTAATAGTCCCGACCCTCTACAACCATGCCGTCTTGCACGTGCATAACGCTGGCGTACCGGGCCTCCATGAACCGACCGGACGGTGGGAACGTTCCGGGACTCGATTCCAGCGGTCCGGTCTGGTGGCCGCGATTGACGAACTCGACCAATACCCATTCACCGTCGACGATCGCGTTCACGATCTCGAGCGTCCCATCCGGGAAGGCGGCACGCCATCGTTCGTAGTCACGCTTGTAGGCCTCCGGTCCGGTCTGAGCCTCACTGCGGGCGACATCTTCGAAGCGACACTCCGGCGCGATGATGGCGGCGCCCCGGTCGGCGTCTCGCATCTCCCAGGATTACCCCCATATCCTCACCTATGAGTGGCGGCCCAGCACCATAGCTTCAACCGGATGACCGATGAGCCCTCCCGCCGATAGGAGAACGCTATGGATCATTCCTGGGTCTACGACGACAGCGCAGTGGACTGGGGCGAGATATCCGAGCTGTATCGGAAAGCCACGCTTGGTGAGAAATCCCCGAAGGATCTCGAAACTGTCTTCTCTAACAGCGGGCTCAAATGCTTCGTCTACGCCAACGAAGAACTCGTCAGCGTAGGTCGAGCCTTGGCTGATGGGCTCGACTGTTCATACATAGCCGATGTCGCGGTCCACCCTGAATTCCAGGGTAAAGGGCTCGGCAAGGAAATCACCGGGAAACTCGTGGCGCTCTCGGAAGGGCACAAGAAGATCATCCTCTACGCCAATCCAGGTACGGAAGGGCTCTACCAGAGAATCGGCTTCCATAGGATGAACACAGCGATGGCGATATGGCGAAACCAAGAGCAAGCCATAAAAGCCGGATCGATCGGTGAGGCTGAACGAGGCCCCCAGCCACTCGTCGTATCACTTCTGTGCTCGTTATGTAGACAACCCCTCAAGGGGGCTTGGCCGCTAGGTAATGCCGGTTCCCGAGCGGTGTCGCGTGGCGGATGACCGCTATCGAGCGCTCGTTCTGTCTGGCCGTTCGCTGAATCCGGGCACAACGACCCACACGTAGATCTTGCTGCCATCTGTCTCAAACGCCGGAAGAAATTCCGACTCCAAAACGAGTGCAAAAGCGAAGGCGCCTGGCGACTGAATCGTGGCGCTATTGCGCGCGTCTTCTAGTCTTGGTCTGGCAGCCAATTGTAGGAGACAATCGTGGGTCGGCGGATACCGCAGTGGGATGAGATCAAGCCGTTCATCAAGTTGCGTCGGCCGGGGATCGGGCCTGAGGCGCGGTTGGCTTCCGCAGCCTCGATATGGGATCTGCGCGACATTGCTCGTCGCCGCACCCCGCGGGCGCCCTTTGACTACACGGATGGGGGTGCAGACGAAGAGATCACGCTGCGGCGATCTCGCGAGGCGTATCGGCGGGTCGAGTTCAACCCGACCGTGCTGCAGGATGTCTCTGAGGCCGACCTCTCGACAACGCTCCTCGGTGCACCGTCCTCGATGCCACTCGCGCTCGCTCCCACCGGATTCACACGGATGATGCAGCACGAGGGTGAACCCGCCGTGGCCAGAGCTGCCGAGCGGGCCGGCATCACCTACGCCCTGTCCACGCTCGGAACTTCGACCCCAGAAGATGTCGCCGCAGCCGCACCCGGACTGAACCGTTGGTTCCAGCTCTATCTGTTCAAGGACAGGGACTTCGGCCAGGACCTGCTCACTCGTGCCCACTCAGGCGGCTACTCGGCCGTGGTCCTCACCGTCGACACGGCCATCGCGGGCGCTCGACTCCGCGACATCCGCAACGGGCTCACGATCCCACCGTCGCTCACATTGAAGACGCTGTTCGACATGGCTCGGCACCCGTCCTGGTGGTACAACCTGCTGACCACCGAGCCGCTCGAATTCGCCACCTTCCACAACTTCGACGGAACGGTCGCCGAACTCGTCACGCAGATCTTCGATCCAACGCTCAACTGGTCTGACCTCGACTGGGTACGTCAGCATTGGAAGGGTCCATTCGTCGTGAAGGGGATCCAGAGCGTCGCCGATGCTCAGAGAGCGGTCGAACACGGGGCCGATGCCATCGTCGTATCGAACCACGGCGGACGGCAGCTTGACAGGGCTCCGACGACCTTCGGGTTGCTCCCCCACGTTGTCGATGCGGTCGGTCACGAGATCGAGGTCTACGTCGACGGCGGGATTATGGACGGTGCCGACGTTGTGGCCGCAGTTGCGCAGGGTGCCAAGGCGGCTTTCGCCGGCCGCGCCTACCTCTACGGACTAATGGCAGGAGGCGAGCACGGCGTCGATCGGGCGATCGAAATGCTCTCTGCGGGCATCAAGCGAACGATGCAGCTCCTCGGAGTGACGTCCGTCAAGGAGTTGGACCGCAGCCACATCACCGTGCGGTGATCGAATACCAGTGGCCTTGGCCTGAGCATGCCCGTTGTATCCGCCGCTACCCTTGGTGGCTGCGCTAACGATCAGATGGAATCGGGGAGGTTTAGCTGCAAAACTGGACGTAGCGGTCAAGGTCGGATCACGCAACCGGAGATGAGCTGAAGCTGAAGCCGAGCGGCCCTCTCTGCCAATATGGGTCGACCTTTCCGTCAAGTGGAGGACAAGGAGGTGGCGTCGAGCGCATGGCTGCGATACAAACGGTCACAGGGCCCATATCTCAAGACGACTTGGGCGTGGTCGCCGTGCACGAACACATTTACTCCGGTGGAGGCCCTGCCCTCTACGCCGACCGCGAGGGCCACGACGACTTCCCGTACTGGGACCTGCCAATCACGATGGACATCCTCGGTGCTGTACGCCGCGGTGCTCCCAACAAGGAGAACTTCTCCCTGAACGACGAGAAGATTGCGGTCGAAGAGCTTGCCCTCTTCGCGGACCACGGTGGCCGGACGGTGATCGACAACACGGGAGCGGAGCCTGGCCGCGATCCGATCGTGATGCGCAGGATCGCTCAGGCGACGGGTCTGAATATCGTCGCCACCACTGGCTTTTACAAACACGACACCCACCCCGATTGGATCGCCGACGTGACCATCGACGAGGTGGCCGATGTGATGGTGAGAGACTTGGACGAGGGCATCGGCGACACAGGCATCAGGGCCGGTGCGATCGGTGAATGCGCCTGCTCAGAGCCAGTGCCGTATCATCCCGAGGAAGAGAAGGTCCTCCGTGCCGCATGTCGCGCCCAGATCCGCACTGGTGTTGGCTTCACGTTCCATCCCTCGCTCTACGACTCGGCCGCCGGAGTGCTTGCAACGCCAGGTGAGGAATACGTCAATCTGATCGAGGAGGAGGGCGCCGACCTGGGCAGTTTCTTCCTGAGCCACTGCGACCTGACCCTCGACCACCTCGATTATCACCGAAGGCTTCTCGATCGGGGTATGACGCTCTCCTACGACACCTTCGGCTATGAAGGCATCAACGAGCGCGGCTTTCTCGGGGGGTTCCGAATGCCGACGGACATCGAGCGGGTCGACGCGATAGCGACACTGTGCCGTGATGGATACTCCGAACAGATCGTCATGTCGCAGGACGTTGGAATGCGAATCAACTGGAAACGATACGGCGGCTATGGCTACTCGTTGGTTCTTGAATGGGGAGTCCCCTTGCTACGAGAGAAAGGCGTCACCGAGGATCAGATCAACGCGATGCTCGTGAAGAACCCGAAGCGGATCTTCGGTCGTGAAGGTCACGCAGCCTGACCCACCTACATCAGTCGGGCGATCGCCACTGATCCGAGGCCCGCACCTCGATGGTTGCGACCTTGCCGTCCACGATGCGGAGCACATGGACTTCATTGACGTTGATTCGCTCCCCCGAAGCAGGGAGATCGAGTAGATCGCTGTCATGGCTCGCCACCACACTGACCAGCGTAGTTACATGATCGCCCTTCGCAAACATGTCATCGACGGTAACCTTCATTCCTCCCAGAGCTGACCGCATGGCGCCGATGGCCATCATGACATCCTCCCCGTCCGAGCTGATTCCGAGGGCCTTGGGCGTCGTCAGGTTGTCGAGCGCTTCCGTTGCGCCGGTAACGAGGAAGTCCTCTAATGCGTCGTAGAACCTCGTAGCGACGGTCATGGCTTCTTCGTCCTGCATGGAACTCACCTCAGCGGGAAGCGTCCGGACCTGTGCGGTGCGGGCAATGAAGGATAACCTAGCCTGGTGGCCGATGTCTTCGACGATGTTCCAGGGGGGCCGAGGAAGATCAATCGAGGAACGGGTCGAAGGTCGACCCGAGACGAACTGCGTTCGCGGTTTGCATCTCCGGTGGCCGTTGCGACGGCGTACCACGGCTGCGTGGCGGGTCGGGCAGCCCACTCCGAGTCTCAGAACGTGTTGGAGTCGCGGGGGTCGATCCGAAGAGTGCCGCGATCTTCCTCAGCGTCCGCGCGAGCGCCGCGATCTCTTCTGCATTCAGCGGCTCGAACAAGCCACGCACGTCGGCGAGATGCTCAGGTTCCACTGACCGCTTCGCCGCAGCGCCAGCGGCCGTCAGCGCTACCTCGACGACCCTTGCATCCGACGTCGCCGAACGCCGTTCTACGTGCCCACGCTGCTCGAGGATACTGAGGCGGTGGCTGAGACGGCTCGACGATACTTGCGCTCTATCGCTCAGCTCACCAGCACTCATTAGGCCGTCGGGACGCTCGGCGAGTAAATCGAGGACCGCGTAGTCGAGGTAGGTGATCCCGTGATGGCGAAATGTGCGATCAATGGCAGGTAAGCCGCGCCGCCAAAGGAAGACCAGCGAACACCAGGCTGACGTTTCCGCGGTGGTAAGTGTCATCTCCGCGGTGGTCAGTGTCATCGGGTCAGTATATATCCGGTTTCAGGTAAATCACAAGGATAATTATGAGCAGTCTTCAACCTCCAAAGAAATCGACCTTCATTTAACTGAAGGTTCAAATACTCCGAGGCCTGATCGCCCCGTCCCACCAGAAGAAAAGCCCAAAGCCTGCTGCCAGGGTGGTCGCAACGCCGGCAAACGCGGTGGAATACCCTGCGAATTGGATAGTAGCCCCCATGATCGGCCCTCCGACGAGTGCTGCCACGTCGAAGAGAGCGACGAAGATGGCCATGGCAGAACCACGCTCGGACGGTCGTGACCGATCGGCGATCGCGGAAACCATGATGGGAACGACAAACGCCTGGCCCACGCCTAGCAGGGCGGCGGAGACAACAAATGGCGTCGTCGTACCGGCGAATGCGAGAAGGAAGAAGCCCGCCAGGAAGGTCAAGATACCAAGGGCCAAAATACGCTTCTCGTCCTTCTCCCCGGGCCAAGAGTTCGAGGTGAAGCTGACCATGATCGCCGTTGATGCAAACACGCCGAAGAAGAGTCCAAGCGACCCCACCGACGAGGTGTCGGTATATGTTCGCATCCAGGTGTAGAGCGACGTTATTCCGAGGCCGTACATAGCCGAGAGCAGCCACAGCGGCCGTAGGTCGCGTTGGCCCAAGGTTGCGAAGAAAGAGCGTCGTGGTTCCACTGTCTCGATGCCAGGATCAGCCAGCGTTGCGGTTATCGCAATCGCTCCCGCGATGAACCCGACGGCACCGAAGAACAGCACGTCAAAGTCGGCCACAGCCAGAAGGCGCTCCCCGAGGATGCTGCCCAGGGCGAGCGGAAGGAGAAACGAGATCGAGAACAGCGCAAGACCGCGAGTGCGGCCTCCAGCCGGAACAACGTCGGTGGCGTGAGCGTACAGCGCCGTAAAAGCAATGACCTGCCCGGACATGTACACGATGGTGACGACGAAGATCGTGGCACCGAACGTGTCGATCGTTGAGAAGGACAAGAGCGCCATGGCGCTGATAGATCCCCCAACGGCGACAACCTGACGCCTGCCATGTCGGTCGATGCTGCGCCCCATCCATGGGCGCAGCACGATGTTCACTGCCGCAGCCGTGCCGTACAGCAGACCGATATCGAGTTCCGACGCTCCGAGCTCTGTGAGAAATCTAGGAAAGTGGAGCAGCACGGTGAAAGCCATCTCGATCAGCAAAGTCGCCAGCGTGACCCTGAAGAGTTGGGCGGTGGCAATGGCTCGCATTCCGACGAGGGTACCGCCGGGAACATCGCTCAGCGCTCATGCTTGCTGTCTCTGGCGCTATTGGACGACTCTTGCGCAAGCCTCCGCGGTACCAGCGATGATGACCGCTGCGTAAGCGTCTGCACTCTCCACGTCGAGCACCCCTATGGCAACAGCTCGTGCGGTGGCTAGGGCCCTGGCAGCAGCGTCGACGCTTTCGGTGCCGTCCCGGTCCGCGACCCGCCCACACACCGATTGAACGTCCGCGACTGCTACCCAATCGGCTATGTCGTGGAGAGCAGTATTGGCGCGGACTGCGTCGAGCATGACGATCAGGTCAGCTGACAATACGCCGTCCGGCGTGGCTGTATCTGGTCCCTTGGAGGCCGCACACCACGAGCACTCCTCGGCGACGCTGCCCCCTGCGTTCGTATCGGACGTGGAACACGCCGCGATCAGCAGCACGGCCGCAGCAAGCAGACTCAACGAGAGCGCCCGCGCCGTCACCAAGAAGCCAGGTGATTGCGGCCTCTCGGACCGGCGAGTCCCACGCCTCGTCATCGTGCCACGAATCCACCGTCCACGGTCAGCACCGTTCCGGTGATCCACTCGCTCTGTGCCGAAGCTAGGAACGAGACCGCTGAGGCCACATCCGAGACCGCGCCGAGTCGTGGCCACGGCGTGAGCTCGTGCTCGCGGTTGTCCCCAAATGCGGAACGCGACAGCGAGGTCTCGACAAAGCCTGGCGACACGGCGTTGACCCGAATCTGCTGCCCTGCGAAGTCGACGGCGAGCTGACGCGTCAAACTGATCACCGCTCCTTTCGCCGCCGAATAGGCCGGTTCGGACGCCAGTCCCACCATCCCCGCGATCGAGGCGACGTTGACGATGCTTCCACCGCTCCCGGCTCGCACCATCTGGTCAATTGCAGCTTTGCAGCCCAGCCAGACACCCTTCAGATTCGTGGCAAGGGTCGAGTCGAACTCCTCCTCTGTCTCTTCGAGGATCGTGCGATGGCCATGCCAGATACCGGCGTTGTTGATCATTACGTCGAGGCCACCAAACTCATCAACAGCAGCCGCCACCATTGAAGAGATATCGGCAGAACGTCTCACATCGGCCTCAACGAAGACCGCCCTGCTGCCCGAGGATTCGATAAGACTCACTGTGGATCGGTCGCCACCGATCTCATTGCTGCCGTCACTCGGAGTTCGGCGCACGTCGGCGACGACGACTCTGGCACCCTCGGCGGCCAGACAACAAGCGATAGCTCTGCCGATTCCGGAGCTACCCCCTGTGACCACGGCGACTTTGCCGCGATGACGTGCGGCAACATCGCCGCCCACGATGGCCTCGCCGGCTTTAGTCATTTAGCGCCTTTCGACGTCGACCTGAAGGGCGCATCGTATGACCTTTCGCCGTGCGCCGCCACAAAACGGTTTACGGATCACTAGATTCGTGCGGATGACGCCAGAACAGATCCTTGCAATGCCGGCTCGAATCCTCACGCAGACGCAGCGGGAATTCTACTTCGCCCACGGGTACTTGGCGGTCGACGGGCTGATCTCCGACGATTGGTTAACGCGCCTGAACGAGGTCACCAACGAATTCGTCGAACGGAGCGGTGAAGATTTGCGATCTGGTGCGGTCTTCGATGTCGCCGATGGGCACAGCAGAGAGTCCCCGCGGTTGCGGCGGCTCAAGATGCCCGACAAACAGCACCCGATCTATTGGGAGTTCGCTACTGACGTGATCGCGGATGTGGCCGCCGACGTCGTCGGCCCCGATGTCGTGTTTCACCATTCGAAGCTCAACTTCAAGTGGGACAAAGGCAGCGACGACGTCAAGTGGCACCAGGACATCCAGTTCTACCCACACACGAATTACAGCCCGTTGACCATTGGCACGTATCTCGCGGACACCGGCGCCGACGACGGCCCACTCATGGTGTTGCCAGGTAGCCATGAAGGGCCGCTTTTCGACCAATACGACGAGACGGACACGTGGCAGGGTTGTCTCTCGGCAGAGGACGCCGCGGCGCTGGATGTCAGCAATGTCACTCACCTCACCGGACCCGCTGGCTCGATCACTGTGCACAACTGCAGAACAGTCCACGGCTCACCTCCGACCAGCAAGTCAAGCGGCCGGCCCCTCCTTTTGAACGCGTACGCCTCGGCCGACGCGTTCGCCTACACGCCGCACCCGCAACCCACGAAGCACTCGGGTGCTGTTGTGCGCGGGGCCGCTGCACGGTGGGCTCATCACGACCCGCGGCCGTGCCTCATTCCTCCGGATTGGTCGAGCGGGTACAGCTCGATCTTCTCTGCCCAGAACGACGCACGAGGCTAGCCGCTCAGTCGGGTCGTAGTGCAAGCCGTCCCGCCACGTCCCCGGCGCGCAACCGATCCAGGGCGTCGTTGGCTGCAGACAACGGCAGTGATTCGACCTCCCACGCAATGTCGCTTCGGCGGGCGTGGTCGATGACGGCCGTCACATCATCTCGAGACCCCATGATTGACGTCGTCACCCAGGCCTCGTACGGGATTGTCTCCATGCCGACCCGAAGCGAGCCGCCATTACCACCAACGAGAATAATCTTGCCGCCCCGCTCGACGCTTTGCTTCGCCAACCTCAGCGATTCAGCGCTACCAACGAAGTCCACCACTACCGGTGCGGGATCAAGGGTCGCCGTCGGCACACAAGCTTCGACAGCGCCCAGGGCGAGAGCACGTTGCCTCTTGTCGAGATCGATGTCGACGGCGGTCACTTCCGAGTCGCCGAGCAACTGGAGCCATTGCACTGCGAACTGGCCAAGCCCACCGACGCCGATGACGATCGCCCTGGCCGCTGGCAGCGCCCTTCGCACGGCTCGATACGACGTGGCGCCCGCGTCGGCGAGCGGAGCGGCGGCCGACGGATCGAGGCCGCCGATGGGTAGAAGGTAACTCGCGTCGGGAATTGCAACGGCGGCCGCGTAGCCGCCGTTCCTGTGCACCCCTGCGATACGGACATCCTGGCACATGGCCTCGTCCCCCTGGGCACAGTGCTTGCAGCTTCGACAGCCCCAACTCGCGTAAACGAGGTACGGTTCCCTCGATTGATCGGTGGCAACGATCTCGTGGCCTAGCACCAACGGCACAGGCGTCTCCGCGCTATTGGCAAGATCCAGGTCGGTATGACACACGCCGCAAGCCAGCACCTCCACCACCAATCCTGACTTCGACGGCGGCCTCGGAATGCTCTCAATCGCAAGTGGCGCGCCTGCCTTCTTCATCACTGCTGCGAGCATGCGCGAACTCACGGCAGCTTGCTGAAGAACTCGCGAAGCCCGGCTGCATCAAGCCCGTCGATGCCGAGAGATTCAGGGCTACGGCTACATTCTGAGAAGTATTCGACGCCCGTCATCACACTACAAAGATGAACGAGGGAGCGGTGGGTCGGCATGGGTATCCCCAACTGCTCGCCGAGCAGACAATTCACGGTAAGGCCGAGACCGGTGTCCTCCGCGTAGTAGCGGTATCCGATGTCGAAGGGGCCTCTCGCCTCGCGGACTACTCGGGTCGACGTCATGTCTGCGACGAGATCACCGCTGGCAGAGGCGATGTAGCCGGCCCTGTGGAACAGGACCTCGATCGGATCGGTGCGGTAGCCCAGGCTGGCACACACTCGGATGCGCTCATCGTCGAGTGCTCGCATAACAAGGGCCGTAGACGGCGTGATCCCATCGACGTAGTGGCGCCACGTTCCGTTCGAGCCCTCCACACCCGCAATGCTGAGAACGGCGGCGGCCGAGTGGACGTAGGGATTCAGGTTGAGCAGGGCCAGCTCGAGCACGTCGGTTGCGCGGCTGCACTGGGGGTAGAGCCCTCGCAATGGCTCGAGCACTTCCGAGGTGCGCTCCGGTAGCAGTGCAGCCACGAACACCTCGGTCGCCCAGTGCTTGATTCGCACCTCACGCGGGTTGTCAGTGCGCCTTGCCGCGAAGACGAGCGTGTTCGACTCGGCCACCACGGGTTCGGTCGTACCGCCAGCATCCCGGAAGTTCTGCCAGAATTCGAGGGCACCGAGGCCTGAGCCCGGGAGAAGGACGACGTGGTGATCGTCACGGAGGAGCGTGGCCAGAGCCCTAGCGAGGGGAGCATGGCCGTAGGCCTGCGTCGTAACCGCGATGAGATCAGCTTCCGCGGCCCACGCCTGGAGGTCGTCTGTCACCTCGGGTCGAGCATGACCGGAGAGCGGGCCGTCGTCTCCGATCACATCGACACCTCCGTCGCGTACGGGGAGGAGACGCTCGTAGAAGGCGGGGTGATCGGACAGCGTCACGCTACGACCAGCGAGGCTGAGGAGCCCAGCGAGTGCAAGCCCTCCGTTGCCGCCTCCGAACACCGCTATCCGTTCATATATGGAACGCGCTGCCATCAGGCGCGCCTGTCGAGCGCCGTGACGACGCCTGCCATGTCGAGCGCATGCCAGGTGGTGGCCATCGAGCTGGTCACCACAGGGCGGCCCGTCGAGGCCCCAAGATCGTCGACGATCTCCTCGTAGGGGATGTTGGCGCAGCTCAAGAATATGCCGTCGGCCGATGCCCAGTCGAGTGCAAGCGCATGCCGCAAGCTCTGTTCGGGCGGGAAGGCCCCGCGCTTCAGGTTGTCACGGATGTCGAGATGTTGGTGATCGACGACGGACACGCCGTTCGCAACGAGCCAGCCGACCTCCCGTTCGGCGATCTCGTGATCGTACGGCGACAGCAACACCACCGACGAGATGTCCAGGCATTCCAGTGCAGTCAGCACCGCAAGGGACGTCGAGGTGGTCGGCTTTCCCGTGAGCGACTCGATACGGTTCCTGATGCCCGCGTCGCCCACGTTGCCGTCCAGGAAACTCCCCGAAGTGCACATATAGACCACGACGTCGGGATCAGCATCGACCAGCTGGGCCGCCGCAGAGGCAATGTGGCCGTTCATTTCCGTCAGCCCAGCCAAATCAGTCGTCTGAACCGGCAGCCGAGCGGGTATGCCTATCACACCATCGTGTTGCGCAGCGACCGCAGCGAACTCCTGCTCGTAGACGAGACACGAACTCGGCAGCATGAATGCAATCTTTGCGCGCCAGCCGTATGGGGCGTACGTCGACTCCGCCTCAGCGACCATGGCTCAGATCCTCCGGGTCGCCACTGTAGTACGGTCACTGCAGGCCGAATGCGCATCGTGACTTACTTTTCTGTCATGATCCGGCAGCCGGGTAGGCACCATCGCGCTGATAGCGCCACCGCGCGTCAGCGACCACATCGTGGTCGAGTTCGAAGCCGAGCCCGGGATGCGTCGGGATTATGCTCGCCCGCCGGGGGTAGCCAGCGGAGTCCTGAACCGGGCTTTCCGCCAGCAGGTGATGCATGAGCTGATTCCCGACGCCCACTTTGAGGTAGACGACGCGGTAGCCGTCGGCGACCATCGCCGCAGCCTGCATGGCCAGATCATCCGGCACATGCCCCTGGGGAAATGCCATGATGTCGACTTCGCCTCGGACCCGCTCCCCCAAGAACGACGATGCGGGCTTGCCCGTCGCCTTGCCGTATGCGTCCCAACATGCGTTTTCCAATCCGGCGAGCACCATAAGCGCGAAGCGCGGCGTCATTCGCCACCGACCTCTCGGCCAGAGGGTGGCGAGGATGCGATCGACATTCCCTGGCGACTGGGCGAGGATCTCGGGTGACATCAGCCTCGCTTACGAGACGACCGCGGCCGGTTCTTCGCAGATCGGCTCGGCGTATCCGACCACACGCTCGTCCGTCTCGACGCTGAACAGGACACGATTCGCGCCGTGCTGATGACCCAGGCTCCGGTTGTATGGCCGCTGCAGCGGCAGCGCCATCGGCGTGGTGTAGATACGAACGATCTTCATGACCAGAACGTGAACCTAGTGAGCACGACCGGCTGTAGATAACGCCGGCGCGCTCAGACGTCGATGGCGAGCAGGTCTTCTCCGAGCAGGATGCGGCCGTCGAAGCTCTCTCCTACCTCGGCGACCATTTCCGCCAGACGAGCCGGGGCGTCGGAATCGTGGTTACCGCCGAAGTGGACGAGAACGACGGTACCGACTCCTGCTCCAGCCGCCACTCGACCTAACTGGCGAGAGGAGGTGTGGTAGCCGTCAAAGCCCTTTGCGTGGAGGATCTCGTCAGTCGCCGTGCACTCATGGATCAGCACGTCTGCGTCGCGAGCGAGATCGATAACTGCGTCACTCGGAACCGTGTCTCCAGACACCACAACCGAACCCTCAGCCGAGTCCAGCCGATACGCCCAGCTGTCGATCAACGGCGAATGCTCCGTCCGGGTTGCGGTCACGGACCAATCCGGGGTCTGGCATAGGAGCCCAGAAGTCACCACCTCGACAGCGCGGACGTCGATTCCCTCTGGTGCCAGGGCATGAGCAGGCGGCTCGATACTGACCCACCCTGCGATGTCACCGGCGAAGAAGCCCGCTGGACCGAAGAGAGCGCTCACGAGTTCGACCGAGCCTGCAGGGCCGAAAACGTCCAGGGGCCGAGACCTGCCGCCAAGCCAACCCGCATAGACGAAGTGAATGAAGTCGAGTGTGTGGTCGGCGTGGGCATGGGTAATAAAGAGATGCGACACACCTGCCGGGGGGATCGCGGCGGCGAGCAACTGACGCGTGACGTGCTTTCCGCAGTCGAAGAGCACATGGGTACCGCTCACGCTCACGACATGTGCAGGCCCGGCACGTGGCGAGTCCCAATCGCCGAGGTACGGAACGGCACCCGTACCGAGCACGGTCACCTTCATTCGGTCTCCTTATTCGCCACGGCGATGAACCGGGCCCGCGAGAACGATCCTCCGTTTGCAGGCTGCGTACTGCTGAGCCTCTCTGCTGCCAAGGACTTCGTGGTGCAGCCAGACCAGGCGTCAATGGATGCCGAAAGGACACTTCTGTGTTTGGCTATGCTGCAGTGCCGCGGTCGGATACGTAACTAGACTCAGATAGGGTGCCGCGTCTGGAGGGATTCGTAACGTGATCATCGATACACATGTGTGGCTGTCGAAGCCGGAGCATTGGGGCGACCTGAGCATCATGGACGACTCCATGATTGCTGCCGGATGGACAGAGAT
>Ga0310121_10003499_pt1 | contig 14305 bp, 13 predicted proteins | sample CB27_Tmax_986_MG_FD_203504 | JGI IMG/M metagenome (GOLD analysis project Ga0310121, IMG submission 203504) | Marine microbial communities from Western Arctic Ocean, Canada - CB27_Tmax_986 | ecosystem: Environmental > Aquatic > Marine > Oceanic | place: Canada: Western Arctic Ocean | collected... | reverse complement strand
GCTCGCGAGCAGCCGCCTCTGCCATCAGTTCGGCGCTGTTGATTCCGCGTTTTAACCGGCGTCGCCAATGCATCGGCATGTAGGTCATGATATCAGGCTGGGTCGCTGCGTCCTCCTCAGCGAGTCGGCTGCCTAGTAACCGTCCCACGGCCGTCGCCAGAGATTGTTCGCCCGAATGCTTCATTCGCAGGATGGCGTGCTGGAGACATCCCTCATAAGAACCCAAAACAACGACTCGATCAAATGCGAAACGACTGTTCCAACATCTCGCACAGCTGTTTTTCGGGCCAGTGTTGAGCGTAACCAAGTGGCCACAACGTGTGCATCTTTCGGATTGATTGATTTTCAGTTGGTCCTGACAGGGGCTGCACAAGCGGGGAAGCGGACCATCCATCGAAAACTGAGCACAGCAGAGCGAACAGGCTGGCGGAAAGAGCATGTCCAATCCCGCCCGACCCCATTGGTGCACGGGACGAAACCAAACAGATCGCCGCAATGGCTTTTCTTGCCTATCATTACTATTGGCGACGTCGGGGTCGAACATGGCTCGTGACAGACTCCTTGTTTTCAGGGTTTGTTATTTTATCGATTTTCCGTATTTTGTTGACCCCGCTATATCCCGTGTCACGAAATTCTAAACGCCGCTTCGAGATCGATTCAAGGAGTCTTTGGCATGAAGCAACTCAGTGAACGAGCGCGGGCCTCCTTTGGCCAGCCCATCGGCGAGTTGATGGCCAGGGCCCTGGGGAATCCAGAGCTAATTTCCCTGGCCGCGGGATTCGCGGATCAATCAACGTTACCGACCAACCTGATACAACAGGTTTTCGACGGCGTTTTTGCTGACGAACCGACCGCACGCCGGGCGTTGCAATATGGGACCACGGCGGGTGATCCTCTGCTGCGCCAACTGCTCATCGAACGGCTTCTTTCGGTCGATCCTGGACTTTCTGCGGCCGATCACGTTACACCGGACCAGGTCGTCGTGACGGCTGGCAGCAACGAATTTCTATTTCTGTTGGCGGACGCTTTGCTAGATCCCGGGGATATCGTGTTGTGCGGCTCGCCGACTTATCTGGTCATGTTGGGTATTCTGGAAAACCTTCAAGCGGTGGCCTGGGGCGTCAACACCGACGAAAACGGAATTCGCTCGGATGATTTGCACCAGGTTCTTGATCTGTTGCAGCGGCAAGGCAGAATCGATCGAGTTAAGGCCATCTACGTTGTGTCCTATTTTGATAATCCAGGTGGCATTTCCATGTCGCTCGAAAGACGTCAAGAGTTGCTCGACGTTGCTCGCGCTTGGAGCGCACGAATCGGTCGGACGATCCATATTATTGAGGATGTGGCCTATAGGCAGTTGCGGTACGAAGGAGAGGACGTCCCATCGATAAGGAGCCTGGACCAATCCGGCCAGCAGGTTGTGTATGTGGATACGTTTTCCAAGTGCCTATCGCCCGGATTGCGCGTTGGATGGGGATTGTTGCCTCCGCCGCTGGTTGAACCGATCATCAATCTCAAGGGAAATCTCAATTTTGGCTCGCCCCATTTGAACCAAATGATTCTCCAACGGTTTTTACGTGATCAACTGGACTCGCAACACGTGCCGACGATTCGACAAGCCTATCGAGAAAAACTGGAAGCGCTGGAGACCGCCGCCGAGGAATTGCTAGCACCCGTGCCGGGGGTTCACTGGCACAAGCCAACTGGTGGGCTCTACATTTGGCTGGGATTGTCGCCATCGATCGACACGGGCCCGCAGGGATCGCTATTCGACCATGCGATAGAAGAGGGAATGATCTATGTTCCCGGCGAGTTCGCTTTTCCCAATCAGGGTGAACCGCGTTGTCGGAACTTCATGCGTTTAAGTTTCGCGGTGGAATCACCCCAGCGGATTCGCCAGGGTGTCGAGGCGCTTTCCAGGGCGATATCCCGAACGTTGGACGAATATCGCGCTCAGGTTTGATTTCACAGCAGTCACCTAGAAACCGTGTCCGACTTGTTTCCGCCATTTACTCACTTGCCAGTGAGGTTTCTTGCCTCGATGACTACGATTGACCGTTACCTCGTCTGGCAGTTCTTGCGTGTGTTTTTGGTGACGTTCGTCAGCTTACTGGGTATCTACGTGATGGCAGATTCGGTGAGCCATCGAGGCGAGTTCGTCCAAATGGGATCCCAATCTGGCAGTCTGTGGCTTTCGCTGATCAACTATTATACGGCTCGGGTTCCCCTCTTCTTCGAATTGACCGGGCGCATCATTACTTTGCTTGCTACTGTTTTCACGATAGCCTGGATGCAACGTAACAACGAAATGACGGCGCTGATGGCTGCTGGTATTTCGCGATGGCGGATTGTCATGCCATTGGTTATTGTCGGCGTGATAGTCAGTCTGATTGCGGTTGCAAATCGAGAAATTGGAGTTCCGTCGGTACGCTCTATGCTCTGTGCCAACGCTAAAGAATTGAGCAGCCAACGAATTGACAAGCTGACTCCTCGGTACGACAACGAGACGGGCATTCGCGTCTATGGAGAGGCGATCGTGCCGCACGAGGATGCAATTATCAATCCTCGTTTTCGATTGCCCTTCACGTGGTCAAAGATGGGACGAACGTTGAACGCGGAGCGGGCGGAGTTTCAAGAGGCCCAACAGGGCCGACCCGCTGGATATTTGTTTCACGGCGTGACAAACAAGCCGTTGTTAAGAGAAATTCCGAGTTTTTCCCGTGAAGGCCAGCCGATTATTTTCAGCCCATTTGATCAAGATTGGCTGGCGGAGGATGAATGCTTCGTCGTCAGCAACCTGCGACTTGAACAGCTGCGTCGTGGCATGCAGTGGCAGCAGTATTCGTCAACAGGGCAACTGATCGCTGGCCTTCACAACCGAAGCGTCGATTTTGGCTCCGACGTGCGCGTGTTGGTCCATATGCGATTCGTCCAACCCATTTTGGATATCGTCCTGTTGTTCTTGGGCTTGCCGTTTGTCGTTTCGGCTCAACGCAGCAGCGTGTTCATGGCCACAGGAAAAACCATGCTCGTCGTGGTCTTTTTTTCGGTCGTGGTGCTCAGTAGCCAGGCCATGGGGATACACTGCGTATTTAGCCCAGCCTTTGCGGCTTGGGCACCCGTTTTGCTCCTGGCACCGATGGCAATTCTCCTGTCGAGCCCGTTGCAAACCTGAAAGGTTCGGATTGAGGATTGTGAATCTCGCTTAATACGGGAAATCTCCCGTTTTTTTTGGTTTAACCGGAACCAAATCGCGGATTCGGTGTTGAATTCCTGGACAGTGTGCGGGGCGAGCCTAAGATGGCTTGTAGGTGGCGTACGTTCGCCACCAGCAGAAAGGCAAATTTAGCTGCAGCATGAGCGCGGTAAGCTCATGCGAGGCGCTCTGGACCCTTCACAAACGGAGACAAGTTATGAGATTTCTGCCAACCGTAGTCGCTTTCCTATGCTTCCCAATGGCCGTTGTTTCCCTGTCAGAGCGTCAAGTCTGTCGCGCAGACGATGGCACAGCGGAGTCGGCGACGATTGAGGAAAGTAGTGCAGCTAATGTTGCGGATGATGTTGCGGCTGATTTTCTCGTCGCCACCGAAGGCCTCGTCGCCACCGAAGGCGAAGAGGACAGTGCTTCCGCGAACCGGTGCTCGTGTGAGGATGGCGATTGCGAGCGTTGTCGAGGTCAAGCGTCAAAGTGCGAAAAGTGCGAAGGTGAGTGTAAGTGTAAGAAAGGCGGACGCGAAGGCAAACGTCGCAGTCATTCGACAGCCCACCGTGAACGTGGTGATAAGCGCCCTGCGGGGAGGGATCATAAACGAAGCTGGCATCCGCCGCAGGGTCGTCCCGGTGGGCATGAAGGACGCCGGGGTGATTTTCCGGGTCGTCCAGCTGGCCATCATGGTTACGGTGGTCCAGGCGGACCCGATCATGATCGCCGTGGTGACGCGGAACCCGCCCAGCGGATGCGACATGCCATGGAAGCGGTCCAACATCTCCACGCGGCTGGTATGCATGACGAGGCCGACAAGGTGGAAAAGAAAGTTGATCGCTTCCGGCGTGAGATGCGTGAGCGTGGCGCCATGCAGCAACCGGGCATGCATGCTGTGAAGAAGTTGGCGCGAGCGCTGGGCGAGATGAAGCGAGAGATCCAGCAGCTGCGCGAGGAGGTAGCTAAAATCAAATCCTCCATGGCCCAAAATGCCGAAGAGACGTCTGAGGACGGCGACGAAATCGCGGGAACTTTTTAATGCCTTGCTAGTTGGGCGTGGCTATTTTAATAGCGAACGCACTCTCGTTGAATCGGCGGCCGCATTGCCCATTTCACCGCCTCCGCTGCACCTGATTAAACGACGACGGTGATGGTTTCCCGGTTGAGCAACGAAGATACCCACGTGGGTCGGTCCGATGGCGGCGGCCGCATTCTGAGGGTAAGAAGGCTCGGCATTGTTTCAACACACGCGATTTTGTTCACGCGGAAAGGCTGTGACTTTTTCAACACACGTTTAGTGGACTTGGGCTCGAAGACCGTCGTATCCAGGCTTGCCAACACCTCACGACGGGCTCGGAGTCCCGTCCTACGAAAGATTCACAGCCTCGGAGCGTGCGAACGAGCGTGTTTCCGGGATTCGGTTGTACAAATCTCGCGTTGCGCCAGATGTTTCGCCCGATGTTCAATTGGCAGATGGGGCTCTAAAATGCGGTTCAGCAAACCGTAAGGCCCACACTTTGAACGGCAAGCGAACCATCTATGACGATCTCTTCCCCTGATACCTTGCAATCACTGTGGCACGATTGGGATGCTCGTGAAGAGCTAATTCGCGAAATCGTCACCGGTCGGCTTGAGGACAACCCTCCTGCGAAAGATGACGACTACGTTGTTGCCACCTATTTTCTGGCCTTGCGAACGAAGAAGTTAGCCGAGATCGGCAAGGAGATCGCGTATCATTCGACCAGCGGCATTAAGCAGCCGCCGCCTGGTTCGCTCTTGGAAGCCTGCACGGGAAAATCGGTCGGTGTGGATGAGTTCGACGGCACCGGGCGAATTGGCCTGCTGCAGATGGCTTATCCGCTGAAGATGATGCTCAACCGAGATGGCCAGCTCACATCGTGCGATTTACTGCACACGTCTGCGGGCGCGATCATGTTTGATGTGTACGAAAACCAAGATTGCCGGTTGGTCTCGCTCGCCATTCCCGATCGTGTTGTGGCAACCTTTCCCGGTCCGGCTTACGGTTTTCGAAATTTACGAGCCTTGAACCGGTTTGGGGCTGACGAGCCAGCCTTTGGCACGATTCTGAAACCAACCGCCGGGATCCTACCGGAAGAAGTTGGCCGATTGGTCGAAGAAGCGGCGCGCAATCCACTGTTCTTGTTCGTCAAGGAGGACGAGAACCTTTATCCCAACCTCGATTACTCACCTGTTCGTGACCGAACGACGCAAGCCGTCGCTGCCATTGAGCGAACAAAAGACGTCCGTGGCGAAAAAGGGCTCGTCTTCGCGCCGCATATCACTGGTGGTCCACACGAATTGCTCGATACGGTTCACGCCGTAGTGGAAGCGGGGGCAACGGGCGTCATGTTCAGCGAGAGCTTTAGCACCGGAAGCGTTCGCATGGTGCGTGAGGCGACCAAACATCTTGACCGGCCGCCGGCGATCTACGGTCACAACGCGGGTCTCGGTGTTCGCGAGCGATGTATCTGGCGGGATGTCATTGATTATCTGGCTCGTTTGGACGGAATTGATTTTCGCCAAACGGCACCCGTGCGTCCTGGTGAACCTTACATTCGACCGTATAGAGCCGCTTGGGAGGCGTCGGAAAGAATTCTGACTGAAGAGTTACCGGGAGGTATCCATCCCACCATGATCGCTCGCGCGGGCGGTCTCGACCAAGGCAATATCGTCATGAATCTCCAGGACGCAGAAAGACGCGGCTTGACGCCAGCGATTCTCCTGTTGGCCGGATCCGCGATCAACTCGATCAAGCGTCCAGACGGCAGGACGGATCCGGCCTACGGAGCCGAAGCCATGTTGCAGGCCCTGGAGCTGCACAAAACAGGTGACCTTGCTGACGTTCAGCCAGAAGACCAAACATTGCGTTTGATGGACGTTGCACGATCCAAAAACCTAGTCGCCTTGCAGGACGCGCTCAGGCAACGTTATCCGGGAGTCTTCTCCTGATGGAGAAAGAGGATCGATTATTACGAATCGGCGTTTTAGGCTGTGGCCCGATTTCACAAATGGCGCACTTCGATTCGTGCCAGAAAGCTCGCAACATTGAGCTCTACGCCATTTGCGATCTGGCCAATGACCTTCGCGCCAAAATGGCGGCGATTTGGGAGCCCACTGCCGTTTACGCGGATCTCGACGAGATGTTGGCGGATGAACAGGTGGAAGCGGTGATTCTTGGGGTTGCCGACCAATACCACGTGCCACTTGCAAAAAAAGTACTTGCGGCCGGCAAGCAGGTGTTCGTCGAGAAGCCGTTGGGATGCTCCATCGAGGAGTGTCTGGAATTGGAGCAAACGGTCCGCGCCACCGGGCTGACCCTGCAGGTCGGATGCAACCGTCGATTCGATCCTGGGATCCGCTTTGCCAAGCAGTTTGTCGATGAGGAAATCGGCCAACGCATGGGTTTTAAAGCCTGGTATTACGATTCGACCCATCGCTACACAATGACCGATAACCTGCAGCCCGTGATCCACCAAAGCGCATCCGCCCGCAGGCCCGAGGGAAATCCGAAGGCAGACCGACGGCGATATTATATTCTTGGCCACGCGAGCCATCTGTCCGACACCTGCCGATTTCTGGGTGGCGAGATCACAGCCGTCCGCGCCCGATTGCTGGAGCGGTTCGACGCTTACTGCTGGTTTGTGGATGTCGATTTTGCGGATGGCAGCCTGGGTCACCTTGATTTGACGATTGCCATTCGTGGCGACTTTGAAGAGGGCTTCACGATCTACGGCGAAAAGGGCAGTGTCAAAGGACACGTCTACTTGCCCTGGTTTCACAAGCCCAGCGTCGTGGAATGCTATGCGGAAAAAGACCGCATCTTCCGGAGACCGCTCGGCGAGGATTCCTACACGTATAAGCTTCAACTGGAAGCGTTTGGTGACACGATCCTAAAACAGGTTCCGCAATACGGAGCCACGGTCGAAGATGGTACGGCCGCGCTACGGGCCATGGTTGCCATTGCGCGTTCGGTGGAATCAGGCGAGCGTGTAGAATTGGCCTCGGTCTCGGGAGCGGTTTGAGCGACCGGTCGCGGATGCGGCGCTGAAATGCATAATATCTAATATCTAGTCCGTCTGTTTGACTTAGTCCTTACGGCGTTGGAGACTTTGGCGCTTTTCACCCGCGAGCAAGCTCAGTGATTTTTTTGACGACATTAATTTTCCAAATGTAGAAGCTTGAAGTGAATACTTTGAGGAGCCGCCAAGGGCAGGTTAAATTAATTTTGGCAGTGAGGTCGCTAGCACGGGAGGTAACGTACGAACTCCTGGAAAAGTCGGTATTTTGACATCGGTGTTTGCATGCAAGCATGCTAGCGACCTCACTGCCAAAATTGATTTTACATACATAGTTGGCGGTTTTGTGACACCCCGTAATTGCTCGGTTAAACATTCGTTTCACGTCAAATACAAAACGGCCAGAAAAAGGCTGAGCAAGCTCGCAGGGGTCCAAGTCAAACCGTCGAACTAGTGAGCAATGACCAATGACCATGCAACTAGGAATATTCGCCAAGACCTTTGACCGAGAAACGATCGACGAAAACGTCGACGCCGTGAAGCAGGCGGGGCTGGATTGCGTTCAATACAATCTGGTATGCGCCGGTTTATCGAAGTTGCCCCGATCGCTCGACCCGGCGGTCTGCTCGCGGATTCGCGAATCGCATGCGTCGCGCGGGATTAGCATGCCGGCCATCTCTGCAACCTTCAACATCCTGGACGCGGACCAGGACCGGTTGGCGGAAAATCTAGAGAGGCTACGGGTGCTGGCGGAATCAGCGGATGCACTCGGTACGAGAATGATGACACTCTGCACCGGTTCCCGAGATCAGGAGAACATGTGGCGGCATCATCCCGAGAATGACACCGCGTCGGCGTGGCAGGACATGATGTCTTCGATGCGTAAGATTCTGGTGATCGCTGAAGGGGCGGGAGTCGATGTTGGCGTTGAGCCAGAGATCAACAATGTCGTGAGTTCCGCTCAGAAAGCACATCGAATGCTGGAAGAATTGGCATCCACTCGAGTCAAGATTGTCATCGATGGAGCCAATTTGATTACCGCCGACAACATCGAATCGATGTCGGATGTCCTGTTGCCGTCCGTGGAACTCCTCCGTAAGAACATCGCCATCGCGCATGCCAAAGATGTGCGCATCGAGCATGGGAAGGTAATCCATGTCGCTCCCGGCCAAGGTCAACTCGATTACGAATCCTATTTGGAAGCTCTTGTCGGCGGCGGTTTTGATGGCCCACTGGTGATGCACGGGCTGACCGAGGCCGAAGTACCGGAAAGCGTTGACTACGTGAAAACGTGCCTCGTAAAGGTTACTGGGAGCACGTCATCGTGAGTGTGTTTCACTACGACGGCTTCGATTTTCATTACCGCAGCGAGGGCGACGGTCTTCCTTTTGTTTTCCAACATGGGTTGGGAGGCGACCTTGAGCAGCCATTTAGTCTTTACCAGCCGCCGGCGGGCATCAGCATGCATGTGTTCGACTGCCAGACACATGGTCTGACGGAGCCATGCGGTGATCCGGACCGCATCAGTATTGAGCGATTTGCTGACGATCTTGGCGTTTTTCTGGACCATCTGGGGATAGAGACCGCGATTGTCGGCGGAATTTCGCTGGGCGCCGCCATCTCGCTGAACTTTGTCTTGCGTTATCCCCAGCGCGTCCTCGGATTGGTTCAATCGCGGCCCGCCTGGCTGGCCGAGCCCAATCATGACAACGCAGAGAGGTTTAGGTTCATTGCCGGTCTGTTGCGACAGTACGGTCCTGAAGTTGGAAAGCAGCAATTTGAGGATTCTGCGATGTACGCAAAAATCCGCGAGGTCTCACTGGACACGGCCAGTAGCCTCAGCGGCCAGTTCGATGCGCCGCGGGCTGTTCAGCGGGCGGCGCGGTTGGAGCGGATTCCGTTGTGCCAGCCAACGGCCAGTCTCGAGGACCTATCGCGAATTCGAGTGCCGGCTTTAGTGCTTGCAAATCGTCAAGATCCCGTGCATCCCTTTGCCTATGGTGAAGCGACGGCAAAGCACGTGGCGGGCGCCGAGTTTCGAGAAATTGCTGCCAAGAGTGCGAGTGCCGAGCAGCACCAGGCGGATTATCAAGAGCACATTACCCGTTTTTTGCAGACTCATTTCCTGAGGTGAATATCCCATGCTGAAATGTTCAACGTCGTTGTGGTCGGCTGATCTCGGAAATCTCACGGCCGAGGTGCATAGAGTGAATGAATATTCGGAGAGATTCCATCTGGATGTTGCTGACGGTCACTACACCCCCACCATGTTGTTCTTTCCTGATTTGGTGGCTGCGCTGCGACCGCATACGATGCTACCGTTCGAGGTCCATTTGATGTGTACCAGGCCATTGGATTGGATCGAGCCTTTTAGTGAAGCGGGCGCGGATTTTTTTATCTTTTGCTACGATTCACTGGATGATGTGAACGTGGCTATCGACCAAGTCAAGAAAGCTAACAAAGAAGTCGGTATCTCTCTGTCACTGGACGATCCGCTGGACGTCTTAGAGCCCTATTGGAGCCAACTAGATCTAGTCTGTTTGATTGGCACGCCGGTGGGCACCAAGGGGACGGAAATGAACGACGACGCCTTTGGCCGCATTGCCGCCGTACGCAGAATCATTGACGAAAGGGGTTTGAATTGCCTCATCCAGGCCGATGGGGGAATTCGGCGTCACACGGTGCCCCGCATCTACTCGGCCGGGGCGGACTATATTGTTCCCGGCTCCTTGATGTTCAAAGAAGATCCCCTGGAAATGCGAAAATGGTTGGCATCCTTGGAGAAGTAAAGCGATATGACGTTCTCGGTCTCGGCTGCGTGACGGTGGATGACCTATTCTATGTGGATCACTACCCTCCTCCTGACGTCAAAACGCCGGTGAATAGTCGCACTCGAAACTGCGGCGGGTTGACCTGTACGGCCTTGGTTACCGCCACACGTTTGGGAGCGCAATGTGGTTACGCAGGTGTCTTAGGGCAAGACGAGCTGTCGGATTACGCCCTGTCGCAGATGGCGAGCGAGGGAATTGACATCCAGCACGCTCGTCGCGACGAGGACGTCAAAACACTGCATGCCGTCGGCGTCATCGATGAAGCGAGCAAGACGCGAAATCTGTTTTACTACCGGGAAGGGGAAACCGGTGCGCGAGAGGATTGGCCAGCGGCGGAAGTGATTGTCGCCGCCAAGGTGTTGTTCCTTGATACCTATGGTATCGTAGGATCGATTCGAGCTGCAAAGATTGCTCGCGAAGTGGGAATTCCGATCGTAGGGGACTTGGAACGGTCTTCCAAGCCGAGGTTTCTGGAGCTGCTCGAACTTGTCGACCATCTTATCGTGCCGGCGGAATGCGCCACGTCAGTGACCGGTGCGACGGATTTGGCGACCGCCACACGGGGGCTTTGGTGCGACGGGCGGCAGGTGGTCGTTGTGACGTCGGGTGATGAGGGATGTTGGTACTTGTCGGTCGAAAATGGATCCCCGACCCATGTTCCAGCCTTTGAAGTCGACGTGGTCGATACGACAGGTTGCGGAGACGTGTTCCACGGCGCTTATGCGGCCGCCTTGGCGGAAGCCCAGTCGTTACCAGATCGCATCCAACTGGCGACCGCCGCGGCTGCCATCAAGGCGACTCAAAAAGGTGGCCAAGCTGGCATACCGAGTCGGCAGGTAGTGCAATCCTTCTTGGGAGAACGTAGACCTTGAAATACGAATCGTTGGTGCTGGAACTTCAAGAGGCTTTGGCGGAATTGTCGGTGCTCGATCCACACACGCATCTGGTGGGTGGGAGGCTGGGAGCGCGCGGTCTCCATGACATTCTGCTGTACCACATGTCCGTTAGTGATCTTTATGCGGCGGGATGCCCTTCCGGCGCGCGGCTCACGGAATATCCAGGTTGGCCCTCGCTCGAGGAAGCCGAGCAGCGTTTAGAGGAAGCCATACCGTGGCTGGGAAAAGTGGCTAATACCAGCACGAACTGGGGCATCCGCACGATTGTTCGAGATCTGTACCAGTGGGATCAACCAATCACTTTGGGAAACTGGCGCGATTTGGACGACCAGGTGCGAGAGCGAGCCGACGATCGGGCGTGGCATCATGAGATTTTGGATCGATTACACATCAGGCGGACGGGGACGGAGATTGCGCGTCGCGAAAATGGCGAGGACGATGACCGCCTGCAATACGCGCTGGAATGGGGCTTCTTCACTCGTTGTCAGTGGGGCGAGTTCGATACAGCGCTTTACGAGTTAGAGAGGTGCTGGGGAAAAACCCCTGAAAGTCCCGCGCCGATTGGATCGGGCCAGCGGCCGCCGGTCGAGCGCGAGATTCGCTCGATGGAGGATGTGCATGCCGCAGTGAAGCACTATGTCAGCGCCATTCCGATGAAGCAGGTAATCTCCACGGCGACGCATATTTCGACCGATATCGAGTTTCGCGAGGTGACTTCCAGTGAAATGGAGGCGGCCTTAGCCCGTCGGTCCGCAGCCGGAGCGAAGGAGCGCGACATTTACGCCTCTTACATCAACGAGGCCTATCTGACGGAATTGGAAAAACACAGTGACGAGATCGTTTTTCAATTTAGTCTCGGTGCTGAACCTTTGCCATGGGAGACGGTGAGCCGATTGGCACAAAACACCATTGCTCAGCTGGCCGAAATGATTGGCCGTCACCCCCGCCTGCGTTTCCAATGTTTTTTGGCAAGTCGACATGCGAATCACTCGCTTTGTACGTTGGCCCGTGAGTTGCCGAATTTCAGCCTGGCAGGTTATTGGTGGCACGGCTTTTTCCCGGATGTCATGGTCCAGGTCATGTCGGAACGATTGGATATGTTGCCTCTGACCAAGCAAATCGGTTTTTTCTCCGACGCTTATTGTGTGGAGTGGACCTACGGAAAACTGGTGATGGTTAGGCGGTTAATGGCCGAGGTGTTGGCCGAGCGGATAGTTCGAGGGCAGTACTCGCAGGACGATGCCATGCACATAGCCCGCGAAATTTTTTTTCAGTCTCCCCAATCACTGCTTGGCATGGTGCCGCGCTGATTGGAAATAAATTAGATTGTATTTCACGGCAAATACCGCCGGTCCGCTGACCAGGCGTTGTTGGCCACCGGTCGTCCCAAGCAGAATCAAATCAACGAAAGTGAACCAACATGCCAGACTTTACCTATTCACTGAATGGCAGCACCATTAAGACCACCCCGCTGATGGACCAGATCCGGGTGGCTGCCGAAGCGGGATACACGGGCATCGAGCTCTGGCACGACAAAATTGACGAGTATCTTCAGAGTGGCGGCCAGCTTTCGGATATTCGAAAGGCGCTCGATGACGGTGGCCTAACGGTTCCCACGACCATCTATTTGTGTGATTGGTTCGATACCTCTGGCCAGGAACATGCCAGCGCACTCGACGAATGCCGGCGCCGTTTGGAGCAGTCAGCGGCGTTGGGAGCGATCCACGTTATCGCTAGCCCTCCAGGTGGCGCGGCGAACTACGAACTCGGCGCCAAAAATTATCACGAATTGCTCGAGATTGGCGCGGAGTTTGGCGTCAAGCCATCCATGGAGTTTCTAGGATTTGTGGACCAGCTGAATACGATCGAGGACGCGTTGGAAATCGTGCAAAAAGCCGACCATCCGGATGGGACGATGGTCATCGATCCCTTTCATATCTATCGAGGTGGCGGGGATGTGGAATCATTATCCAAGCTGACTGCTAGCCAGATAGGCGTCGCTCACTTTATGGACACAATCGATACAGTTCCCCGCGAGCAACAGCATGACCAGCATCGGGTGATGCCGGGCGATGGGTGTTTTCCGTTGGACCGTTACGTGAGCCTCCTGCGGCAGATTGGCTACAACCGGTTTCTTTCGCTGGAGTTGTTTCGTGAGGATGTCTGGCAGCAAGACCCCCTAGAGGTCGCCCGCTTGGGGCTGCAAAAAATGCGGGCGGCAACGGGTGGCTAGGTCCCGTCGGAATTTCAAATAGCGAAATTCTCACGAGGTGCGATGCCAAAAGTTGGAATCTTTACGTCCCTCGACCTGTTTCCAATTGCGCTCCTGGTCGCGACTGAAGAGCCTACAGCGGGTGTTTTCCACCCTGGAAGTGCTAACCTGGATTATTCATAAACGTCGTCGAACTTTCCGAAAATCATTTCAGTCACATGAGTTTTGGCTATCTTACCCAGTCCACCATGCAATTGGGCGTGCCACTTTTCCGATACGTGATCCTGGGGCACATTCGAGGATTCTAAAGGGTGAGCTAGAAGCCTAACCCGATCCGCGAGCGTGGAGAAACTCCGTATAACTTTTTTAAGTCACTTATGTCGAATATCGTAAAGCCCGGCAATACGTACTGACAAGTTGCGCATGCGTTTGACAATTGTTTCAAGCTCGCGATGATTCGCAATCCACTGCTTACACAGGTCCGCTTGCTCTGCGTTCAAATACCGTGAAACGGTCTTTCCTTGATGCTTCCAACTCCACTGGTAGTAAGGACCATGTCTTGACTGTGGTCCGTCGTGGCAACGGCAAGACGCATTCCCGCATTCGATCCATCGTGTCGTAACCGAGCCCTGAAGTACATGTCCTACCTGTAGCAGTTCCTTTTTCAGCTGGCGGTAATCCTCTTCATAGCGCAACAGACGGCGTTGCTTAGTTGGTGACAGGTTCTTGATCATCGCAAAATTGGCCTCGATATTATTTACCGTATAAGTACTTATATACAGAGCGGCCCTGAGAAATGTTGCTCAAGCCCGTCACTACTAGGAAAACGCACGGAGGCACGTTCATGGAAGCTTTTCAAATTACCTTTGATTTTTCCACATCTCTACCGATTGTGGTAGAGCCGTCGGCGGCCCAGTTGAGTAGCGATGCTGGATTGCTGCCGATTCGCCAATTGGATGAGAAGCTGGGACGGACGGAACAGTTCGCAGGGGCTTTGGTAGATCGACGTGTTGTAGGTTGCGTCGACCATACGTTTCTGGAAATGACGCGGATGCGGATTTAGGGCATTCTCGCCGACTACGAAGATCAGAATGATCATGATGTGCTAAACACCGACCCCATCTTCA
>Ga0310121_10003498_pt1 | contig 14305 bp, 10 predicted proteins | sample CB27_Tmax_986_MG_FD_203504 | JGI IMG/M metagenome (GOLD analysis project Ga0310121, IMG submission 203504) | Marine microbial communities from Western Arctic Ocean, Canada - CB27_Tmax_986 | ecosystem: Environmental > Aquatic > Marine > Oceanic | place: Canada: Western Arctic Ocean | collected... | reverse complement strand
ACCTGGCTTCTGACATTTGTCTCCTCCTGCCAGCAGGTTTCACTACCGGGCTGGTGGTTAGCCTTTGCCCTCGGAAGGATTTTCACCTCCTGGATGACATTAATTGACTTCATCGAGTTAACCATTCTCGAATTCCAACAACTACGGATTTAACTCGTCACGACAACTTCAAAACTCCGTTCCCAGGCGCTGCCTCAGGAATCAACGGCCTGATTGGACACTGCCATTTTTTTGATGACATCTTGTCGTTTCAACGATCGCCAAGAACGTTTACCGGCGAATTGGCGCGGCCAACCGAATCGACCATCCAGCGGCAAGCTCCCTTGGGAAACGTGTGTAAGCGATTCCGATAACCACACGCGCTGCCCGTCGATCGTTGCCGAGGGAAGTCGGTCGTTGCCGAGGGAAGGTCGCCGTGAGCGAAGAAGTGCCTCCGGCAACCATCTCTTGTCCGCGGTTCAACGACGTAATATCGATAGTCCATCGTAGCTTACGTTGGCTTGATCGCCCAGTATGGCGAGGTCCGACCACGACTAGAATTGATCAAGTAGACTTGTCACTTTTATCGCGAAAAAAGAAGTATTGCTCGCGAGCCTGCGATTCGGTCGTCGCGCTGACGTCGCCGACTCGATAATCCGCATAAACTTTCTTCCGGCACCAACAGGTTGACCAGCAATCCATCCATGAGTTGAATCCCTACTTTTTTCGTTGGCGTTTGCCCGTTTCAAAACGGCGCTCCGCGTCGGTAACCAGCTTCTTGATCGCTTGGATCTCGGAGGCGGAGAGATCTTTCTGATTAACGAGATGAGCCACCAAGGGAACGGCACTTCCATCGCTGACGCGTTCCATTAGCAAGTCGAGATCGTTGTGGCTCACCTCTTCCCGTGTCACCAAAGCACTGTATTTCGCGGGCCTTTGCCGGGTCTTCGTGACGACCCCCTTTTTTACCAACCGGTTGAGGCGAGTCTGCACCGTTGTGTAGCCGATCGGCAGGCCCAAAGCGCGTTGGGCCTCGAGAATCGTGACGCCATCCTGCTTCCAGAGCATCTGGAGCATCTGGAGCATCTCCAGTTCTCCGGGGGCGAGCCTCGGGACGGGCTTCTGGACGGGCCTCGGAATTGGCGTGTCTTTTTTCATGGCGGACTCCGCGGTTCTTCCTCGCGACCCCGTATTACGACCATGGTCATAGTTTGCAATGGCAGTTTCCAGCTCGTTCCGTGGCAAGCTATACCGCCTATTTCGATTATCCGTCGCAACGTCATACGTTTGATGAATTGTGCAACAACGTCCGATGATTTAACCAGAGGCGAACTGACGACGAACTCAGAAACTTAGGAACATGTCAAACAACTAATTGCAAAGGGTCAAGGATATCAGACCACCGAACAACTCAAAAAGTCCGCGCGACTTTATACTTGCCAGAAGACGTGTTGAGCGAGGCCCGAGATGCCGTGTTTTATTTGGGCGGGTACCCAGCCCATTTGACACTCACCAAATTTTCCGAGTGCGCTTTTCGGGCTGAACTACAGCGACTCAAAGCGTTGTACAGCGACGGCCGCGAGTTCCCCAAGCGTGGAGGTGAATTGCGAGGCGGCAGACCCATTGCAGCGTAGGAGGTCCGCCATGGATACCCCGCAACCGACCCAGTACCGACGGGATTCTGTTGAGAATGAAGAGGATCCCGATTCCGGTCCCAACAATGACGTAGAGCAAAAGCAGCTGCGGCAGCGTTTACTGGAAATGATTGCCCACAGCGAAATGACGCGTAAGTCCGCGCCGCGCTGAACCGCGGCGCCGGGCAAGTGGGGCGAACTGCTCCTTGCCCAAGAGGTCCTTGGAGTTGTTCGAGAATAACTTGTCCGGTTACTTAACCCTCACCCGAACCTCGCCAGGCGGGTGCGAAAACCGAGGGAACACGGAGGGAAAGGTATTTCTTGAACGACTTCGGAAGCGTTACAACCAGCGAGCCAGTGAACTCGGAGCAAGGACATGACCAGCTCACCGAGGCAGGGAGGCGTCGCAACATCCGCCAAATGGTTGTCCATGATTTGCCTTGTTATTTGCTTGGCGAACAAACCCGTGCGCGCCGACCTCGGCCGCCAGCTGGCTCAACTCTGGGAACCTTCTAGTTCCGCGCCGCACCCAGCCGTGGTCCGCGTTACTGCTCGGGCCACCGACGGGGTCTCGCACGGTTCGGGAACCTTGGTCGAAGTCTTCGGCAACCACGGCCTGGTCATTACCAACTGGCACGTCGTACGCGAGGGCAGCGATGACCTGACGGTGCAGTTTCCTGATGGATTTGAGTCGGCGGGCCAGTTGCTCAAGGTGGACGAAAATTGGGACTTGGCCGCCGTGGCCATTTGGCGGCCTCCCACACCCCCGATGCCGCTGGCTGACGCAGCTCCCCAACCCGGGGACTTTCTCGCCATCGCTGGCTACGGACAAGAAGGAAAGTACCGCGCGGCACACGGCCGTTGCACGCAATACGTTTCGCCCGGCTTGAACTTTCCGTTCGAAATGGTCGAGACTTCGGTCACTGCCCGGCAAGGCGATTCGGGCGGACCGATGATCAACGAGCATGGTGAATTGGCGGGGGTGTTGTTCGGCTCGGCCACGGGAGTGACATCTGGGAGCTACATCGGTCGGGTCAATTGGTTTCTGGATCCGGTCCTTGAACATTTACGTCAAAACGGTTCCGATCCCGCTGCCGCGGACCCGGCGTTGGATGACCCAATCGTCAAGGACCTTGTCGCGGAGCTGGCCGGGGATGAACCGCTACCCGATCCATTCCTACCTACCAACTCGGCTGCGAATCGTCAGCACGACGGGATTCCGAGCGATCCTCGCGGAAGGTTTTCCAACCCAAAACAGATGCCAAATTCGTTGCTGGCCAAGGTGCCTGCCAGGGCGTCCGCGGCGGATGCCGAGGCGTTCGAACGTCACGTGGACGAGTTGCCCAGGGCGCCGGACGTGGGCCAGGGGCGATCTCTATTGGGTTCAGGGCTGTCCGACGGCGAACGGGTCACGCAATTTCTCGCGGTTCCCGGCAGGGGAGCTGGGAATCAGCACCTACCGCACGCCAGCATGCAGGGGCGACCGGTGGAGGTGATTACGCTCGACCAACTGGCTGGCCGAACCGGGTGGGAAAAGACCAAGACTCTATTGGCATTGGTCGGCGTCTTGGCGCTGCTGAGTCACGCCTCCTGGATCACTGGACGCAGCTAATTCCTTCCGACGTCACATGTTGGTCAGGTCGTCCTCACCGCCAGCGCCGATGAGACCGTCCAGCGTCCTGGCCACCTCGCCGGTCGTTTCGTCGGTCCGCCCATACACCCGGCAAATACGGTGGCTGACCGGGAGATGGCGAAACAGTTGGTTGTCACGCAACGGTCGCACCGTGTTGTGCACTGAATCGAAAAGAAAATTCTGGTTGGCGGCCCCAACTGTCTCGTGAGTCAGCTCATAATGCGACAAAAAATGTTCGTCGAAAAAGTGTCCATAGGGTCCGTGGCCGACGTCGTGGAGTAGACCAGCCACCCGCAAGAGCGATTCAACGTATCCACGACTGGGGACCGTGTCACAAACATCGGCAAGACTTGGGTAAAGCCGTTCAGTCACGACGCTGGCTAAATGCATGGCCCCAAGTACATGCGGGAATCGCGTGTGCTCGGCGGTCGGGTAGACCAACCAGGCGGTTTGCAGTTGGTGGATGTAACGAAGACGCTGGACCCAGGGATGATGGATTAGCTCGGCTTCGCTGGGATGCGATTGACCGACTACATAGGCCACGTATCCGTGAACGGGATCGCTGCTGAGGCTTATGTCGGAACGATTCATAATCGTCTGCCTCGGTTTCCGGCGGTTACGGTTGGGACGTCCGACCCGGCGGATTCTTGCCTTGGAGATTTCTCAAATTCTAGAGACCATGGTCGATGCGTCCACGTGGATTGTCGAAATCGGACCCATTGCCGGCGGACCGCATTGCCCAAGGTCCGGGCTCTCAGGGGACGAGAATTGACCGCGGAGCACGTCTTCGTCGGCCGACTAACGGAGAGTAGCCCTGGCAACCTCGCAAAACAGCTGAATTCGTATCGAGCGGTTTCGTGATCGACTTAATTTGTCTATATTCTCCAAATCGCCCGAACGGGCCAGTCCGTCTGTAAATCGGGCATTATTTGGAATAGATTTTGTTCTCGGAACAAACCTCATTTCTTGAGTTGGGCCGCGAATGCCGATAATCAGATAGTTGTGTCTATTAATCCGAGCTTGAAATAGGTCTGACGCATGGGGCAAGACCAAGGAGATACAGGTGCTTAAGAACATCCAAGCGACGCTCTGCTTATTGGTGGCATTGGCTGCCATGTTGCTAGCGCGCCCTACCATTGCGGACGTGACGAAATACCCGCATTGGTTGCCCGACAACACGAAGGGTTACTTCGCGATTCCTGACGTTGACGAGTTGTCGGATAGTTGGTCCAAGACACAATACGGTCACTTGTTCGACGACCCGGTGATGAAACCATTCACGGACGATTTTCGAGATCAGATTCTTCGCCGGTTGGACCAGACTGGCATACGCATGGGAGTCTCGTTGCGCGATTTGGATGAAATCGCCAACGGAGCTGTTTGCGTGGGTGTGGTTGAGCCAAAAACAGGCACACAGAAGCACGCACTGGTCCTAATCGTGGATACAACGGACCGCGACAAGAACGTCGGCGAGCTACTGGACAAGATCGACAAGAACATGGAAGAGCGGAAGGCGACCAGCGAAACACGAGAAATCGGTGGCAACGAGTTCCGCGTATTCGAAGTTCCGGTCAAGAGAGGCTCGCGCAAGAGATTCAAAACGGTCATTGGAAGGCACGGGAACTATTTGGTGGCCGTGGACCATGAGCAGATTGCCACCGACTTGTTGGGCCGCATGTCCACGCCGGTGGAGCAACTCGACGGAGCATTGGCCAACGTGGAAGCGTTCATCGCGACTAAAACTCGCTGTCAGGCGCTGCCTGGGAACGCTGAACCAGCGATTCACTGGTTTGTTGAGCCTTTCGGTTTTCTGCGATCGCTGCGTTCCTTGTCCCAGGACAAGAAAAAACGTCGCGGAAACGATTTGCTGGGCGCACTCGAGAAACAAGGGTTTGATGTGCTGCAGGGAGCCGGTGGGTTTATCGACTTGGCCAACGCGCAGTACCAGCTACTCCACCGCAGTTACGTTTACGCCCCGGCGCTGCCCGGTGTCCAGCCGCCTGCCAAGTACAAGTTGGCGGCCAGAATCCTGGAGCACGTCCAGACGACGGACGATCTTCGCGCGCAGGATTGGGTCGCTGACGATGTGGCTTCGTACCGCACATTGACGTGGGATATACAGTCGTCATTCGAGCACGTCGGCGGCTTGGTTGATGAGATGGCTGGTGAAGATGGCTTTTTCGAGGATTTGCTGGACAGTTTGAAAAACGATCCAACTGGTCCCATGATTGATGTAAGGAATCAGTTGATCGCCCATTTCGGGGATCGCGGCACCTATGTGTCCGACTGTCCACTGCCCGTGACTCCTACTAGCCAGCGATTCCTATTGGCCATTGACGTCAAGAATGCCGAGGGCATGACGGCCGGAATTCACGCGGCGATGGACAAGGATCCTGACGCCAAAGCAACCGACTACGGTGACTATAGCATCTGGGAGATTCTCCAGGATGACGAAGAAGAGATTCCGGATGTGGTCATTGACGGCGACGAATTTGATGACTTCGACGACTTCGACGACGAAGAGGAAGAGGAAGGCGCTGGACTGCTCAACAACGCGTCCTTCGCCGTGGTTGGAAATCATTTGTTGGTTTCGTCTCACATCGATTTCATCAAGCAAGTCATCGATGGGACTCCCCCGAATCGTCAATTGGGCGGGCAGGCCGATTACAAATCCGTGAATGCCGAATTGGTCAAACTGGGGGCCGGCACCGATACCTGCCGCTTTTTCTCCCGGAACGACCAGGAAGTACGGACGACATACGAGTTGATCCGGCAAGGCAAGATGCCGGAATCCGAGACGATACTCGGACGATTGCTCAATCAGCTCTTCGCGCCCGAAGAAAAGGGCGTGATGCGTGAGCAACAAATCGACGGTAAGGACTTGCCTGAATTTGAAGCGATCGCTAAATACTTTGGTCCGTCAGGACTATTCGCGCGTGCCGAAGCTGACGAAAGAGGTACCATCATCGTGGGCTGCATGCTTGCCCACCAAGGACCCGAACTCGCGAACGCCGAACCCGCGCTCGAGACAGCTGATGTCGGAAGTGAGAACAGCGACGAGTAGCCGCTGTTAGCCCCTACCTCGACCGAATTCGACCTTGGCCCAAAACGGATGCATGCGGTCGGTACGCGTACGGGCGTCCTCCAGCATCGTTTCAAGATTGGGACTCAGTTCCACTTTTCGATCGTCGCTGCCAACTTTGATCTCCACGACCTTGTCGAAGTCGACCAACTCCGGTGAAAGCCAAACCGTGACGCGATCCGCGCCGGACTTCACGGAGAGTGACCCATTGGGCCGTACCCTGGCTTCGGTCTGAATCGGACGAATGCGGCGTTTCTCTTTCGCGGCGGGCCAAGCCTTGGGAGACAACATGCCGTCGCCAGGTAGGTCCAACTCGACCCACCAAAAAAAGTTATCCCACGGACGCAAGGCGCCGACCTTGAACTCCGGCTGGTTAAACTCGCGGCGATGTAGCCTCATCCAATCGAAAATTCGATGAATTTCGTCTTGAAAGTGCTCGTGGCCCCGCCCTCGGTATTCCACGACCATGCAGTCGTAGCCAGCGCGCCGCAGATACCAGTCGAGATTAGATGCGTTGCGATTCATTAGATCGCCATCCAATTCACCGGCGACAAAATACAGTCCGAGCCCCTTGGCGTTCTGTAGGTATTCTGAAATGTACTTGGGGGAACGAGGGGCGCTGTATTCGGACGTCGCCACGATCGGAATGATACCGGCCCACAGGTCGGGGTGAGCGACGCCAATGTCCCAGGCGGCGTCGCCTCCCATCGAATGCCCGCTCAGAAACACACGGTCGGAATCGATCGAGACGCGCCGTTGGGCATCCGCCAACGAACCCAACACGACCGCGTGCTCCCGGGCGGAGAATTGGTAGCGAGCTTGGTGTGGGACTCCCCAATGTGGTGCGATGACGATGTAGCCATGACGTGTCGCCTGGCCGAACCGGATACCCTTATCCGCATGAAACGAACCGGCCCACCAGTCAACCTGCATCCGCGGCGTCGTGTTTTCGCCATGCAAGGATATGACGACTGGGTATTTACGGTACGGATCGTACTCTGGAGGTAGCTGGATCGAGTACCTGAAAGGCCCAATCTCGGGCAGCCCCGGCGCCTCGAATTCCCACGGACCTGGAGGAAGATTCTCAGCGTCGCTCGTCGGTCCCGCGACGGAATCGCCGCGCGACACCGTGGCGACTGACTCCTCCGGATCGGAAGCGCCTCCTGGCTCGGCGCGGCCTCCGGGCTCAGCGGGGCCTCCGGGCTCGGCGGGGCTTTTGACTGGTTGATGCATTGGTGGTGGCATGGCGGCCAACAGTCGTGCGACACGACCGGGTGTGGCACCCTCGAGACTGGCCAATTGGCCCAGAATCTCCTCACGCCGCGGCAGTGATTTTTCCAGCAAGTATTCGCGGACCAAATCTCGGACCCGCGGCAGCGATAGCGCGACGGCCAGATTCTCATCTCCCGACCCGCTGCCCAGGTACCATCCGCTCACGGCCAGTGCCAGTTTCTGTTCAACGCTCAAGGAGGCGTCATCCGCCAATCGCAGGTAATCCGCCATGCGGTTGATGTTGTGATAGTTCAACTGCTGGCGAATCTCCGTCGCGATGGCCAACAGAGATTCTTTACGAAGCCCGGCGTCCATCTCCTGAATGTGAGTGTCCAAGAGCGCATCAGCTCGCTGGGCATTGGAGCGGATCTCATCAAATTCCTCCAGCATATCGTTGACTTCCAATAAGATCTCGCCGGCAACATCGTCCTCGGGGAACTGTTCCAGCAGGAAATTGGCGTAGTGATACTGACCCGCGTCACGGCGCAGCTTGATCTCGTCGACATGCGTTTGCATCTTGAGCTGGCGTAGCTCGACCAGCAACTCGCCGAGCTCGTTGGCCCGCGGAAAGTCCTGGATCAGCTTTTGCAACTCCTGTTCCGCGTCGGTATACCGCTCGCTTTCGATATACAGACGCACGATGTTTCGTCGCTGGGTCTCGTCGTCCGCATCAATATGCTGGTGCAGAATTCGATTGAGGACTTCACGCGACAGTGAGCTCGTCGCAATTCGCATGTCCCACATGTACGTTTTTCGGGACGAGGCCAGCCCTTCAACTCTCGTCCACCGGGGAGTGATGAGCGTAATGCCTTGGATGACATTAACACGGCCCGAATTGGACATCATGGAAAACGTCCGCCGACCCCACTGGTCAAACGGTTGAACCCTCAAAATCGCACCGACCTTGCTGATGCCAAAACCCCGTTTCGCCACCTGTTGTGAAATCTCAAATCGGGATATCGGGGGCTGATTGTTATTCGCCACGGGATTCTGGAAGGTAGAAAAGAATGTTCGCTGTAGCTGGTTGTCAACAAACTTGATGATCCTCGGTTTTCCCTCCTTCTGCTTGCCGTCCATCGCCAGCGCCGTATTTCCCAGACTATCGATCGCGCTGATCCGGCCCTCCACCTCCATGCCGTTGCGCAATACCCATACCTGAGCGCGGAGCGGACAGGTCAGTTGGAGGATGAGCCCACAACCGAGGATCGTGGTCAGTAACGGCAGTTGAACTAACCAATCCCGCCGAGTTCCAATCGATTTGCTGATCCGCAACGTCTTCATCTATTTTTCGCCCGTACTCATGGCTCACGAACGTCCCGTGAAATCCGTGAAATCGAGTTATCGTTTTCCTTCATCGTCAAAGTTCTGTCATTGCCAATGCTCGCCACAACCCTACGCACCTGTCTCGCAGCGAAACCTGTCGCTTAGCGAAAGTCGACGTTTCTCCGGCGACGATAAGTCTTGCCGTGCCCAATGGTAACTCGAGGCATTCGCGAGGCCGAACAACAATTCCTGAAAACGAGCACCGAACTCTCGCAAACAAACCCTAATCCAGACAAACCCTAATCCAGACAAACCCTAATCCAGACAAACCCTAATCCAGACAAACCCTAATCCAGACAAACCCCAATCCAGACAAACCCCAATCCAGACAAACCCCAATCCAGACAAACCCCAATCCAGACAAACCCCAATCCAGACAAACCCCAATCCAGACAAACCCCAATCCAGACAAACCCGAGTTCCGGGCGAATCCCACTGGACTCGCCGATTCCCCGACCATTGACACGGCCCACGTCAAATGGAAGAATGGCACCCCTAGGCAGGCTGGACGCTTCGCGGCTCCAGTTCAAAACGGGACATTTGGGAGGCTTACTCCATGATTTCTCCACCGTCCGGAAAAGTCAAATCGGCGAGAGGTTGACGTGTTTCTCCGCAAGGCAATGCGGCTGTTGGTTTTTTCGTTACCGGTGTTGATCGTGACGTTCACGGTCCTCATGGCAGCGTATGCGGGCTGTTCCTCCGCTGGTGATATTGCAGGGGCAAGAATCATGTATCGGGTCGGCATGGGCGTTCTGTGCGTGCTGGCGATCCACCTGATCTTGCTGGTCGGCACCCTCGGCGCTTTGGCCATCGGGGAAGACGACCAATCGCTAGGGTAGCAGGACACCTACCAGCCGCCGAGTCAGAATCACCTGCATAGCAGGTGGCTTGAGGAAAGCCCTACCAGGGGCTACCACGATTCTGAATGTCGAATGTCGAACAAGGATCTAGTAATATGGTCGTGAATTGCCTTCAACCGATATCCGGCACGATCGGACCGGTCTCCAACCCAGCTGCCTGACGCTGCGCAACTGATGACGCAAGATACCTTCTATAGGCCCCTTCATCGCGCCGGCAGCTCGCTCCCTTGGCGACCATGGCAAACGCACGGCGCGATCGTGTCGCGCTGCGATTCGCATCGGCACGGTGGACCATTTCACCGTGATGACAGATGAGATCGCCTGGCTCCGCCACCAAGGTAACTTCATTAGCACGATCCGGTGGCCCGAAGTCGGTGATCCCCTGGGAAAATCCCACCGTTTTCGTCACTCCATGCGGGCGCGGGCCGTATTTATGTGAGCCAGGCAAGTATCGCAGACACCCGTTTTCTTCATCCACAACATCCAAGGCCAACCACATTGTCAACACGGACGGCGGTTGGAGACAAAGGTAAAAGTTGTCCTGATGGGCAGGTGTGGGATGTTGGGTGCCGGGCGGCTTGTTGAACCATTGAGGGTCGTCCACGGTGCATGATTCCCCCAACAAACTCGCGGCTAGTTCCGTCCAAACGGCATGATGGCTGTATTCCGCGAAGAACGGATCCCCGTCCATACGTGGCAACTGTTTGAGCGTCGCGGGGCGACTCTTGTCCTGGTAATACGCTTGCTCATCGGTCAGCCCTGGAGCCACTTCGCGGATGTAACGATCGATCTGGCTGATCAGCTCGTTGAGTTCCCCGTCCGGCAAAAACTTTCGCACCGCGACGTATCCATCGCGATCAAATGACGCTTTCAAATCGCTGAGTTTCATGCCAACTTATCGCTATGATGTTTGCTCGAACCATTCCTAGGGATCCAAATGAGACCAATCGAAGTGACCGTGTTCATCCACAGGCTTCGTGCTTACCCACGCTCCTCGCTGGTTCATACCGGCCTTTCGTTTTCGAGTATACCAGTATTGAAGGGACCGGTCGCTGGAAGAATTGCCAGAATTAGTAAACTGCCGCCCCTGGATCGGCCTCATTCACCGAACCGTGGGAGCTGGCATGGGAGCGACTCCCCTGCCCTTTTGGCTGCCGTTTTAGGGCCCCACTGACGACGAAGACGACAATCAGGATCAGAGCAATCCAGAGGACACCGTCGCGGACCACAGCCAGGCTGTCCTTCCAATGCGGCCAGAGCGCAATGGAGGAGAGGATCATCGAAATGATGGCCATCACGAGGGTCACGATCGTTAACCCGTCAGTCGGCGTCATCCTAATTCTCCTGTCACACATAAAATCGATGAGCAGTCGCCAATGGCGGCAGCGTCCACCCAGAGCCTCGGAGTCACCGCCTAGCGACAAATTAACCTGACGCGTCAGTTCGATCAACATCTAACGCCGCGATTGGCGTGGAAACTCGACCAGTTCCTCGGTGCGAAGTTGCAGTTGTATCGGCTGCCGAGACTTTTCCGTCACCAATGACGGCTCCCACCAACTTTCGACGTGGACTTCGCCTCGGTCCACGGAGACAAACACCGCCCCATGTCGTGCCGTATGCCGCACTTCCAGTCCTTCCTGTTCATACGCCTGGCACACTTTGTCCACATCACGGCTGCCTCCGCCGCTGATCACCACCCATTCGGGCGAACACCACTCCACGAACTGACGCGGCAGGCTACGTGGGCTGCCGTGGTGCGGAGCCAGTACCAGGTCGCAGTCGACCGGCGGTTGGCCGAGAACGGAATCCATGCCGGCCCCTTCGAGGTCGCCAGGCAGGAGGATCCGCACGTCGCCAACGTCGATGCGCAAGACCAAACTGTTGGCATTGTCACCGCCGTCTAAATTGCCGTCCGTCGGATGGATCACCTTCACCGACGCACCCGGCATATCGAGAATGGCATTTCCCTTCTTGACCTCTCGAATCGGTACACGCGCTTCGGCCAACTCTTGACGCAACCGGTCCAACCCCCAGTCAGATCCATCAAACATCGTTGGCGTCGCGCAGATTTCACCGATGGAAAAGCGTTGAGTCAGAATAGGAAGCGCGTTGTAGTGATCGGCGTCCGCATGCGACAAGACAACCCAGTCCAAATGACGAATTCCACGCCCCCATAGAAATCGTGACACCGCGTTGGCACACCTTTGTGGAGATCCTAAACAACCAGCGTCGTAGACCAACGTTCGCCTATCTGGGAGTTCGCAGACGACGCACGTACCGTGGCCCACGGACAAAAAGGTCATCTGGACCTCGCCATTCTGACCGCCCGCCCTCGGAAGAAAACGTGGCCCCCAAGCGCCCAGTGCCAACCACAAATAGCAGGCGGGCATGCACAACCACCAATACGGCTTTGCGGGGCGCCAAGCGGCTACGACAGCGAGCGTCATGTAGAATCCCGCCACGGCGATCCCTCCCAGTCCCGCGACCCAAAAGTGACTCACCGGCAGCTCGGCCACCCATCGGACACATGCCTGCAAGAGATCCAAATTGGCGTCGCATATGAAACCGCCCAGTCGACCGAGGGGTGGAAAAACGAATCCTAGTAGCATCGTCAAGAATCCTGAAATCAATGCCGCGGACAACGGTATCCAGAGTATCAGATTAAGAAAAATGGCCCACGGACTCACGATGTTGAACCGATGCATGACCAACGGGAGCGTCACCAGCCACACAACCGCGCTGAAGATGAATGTCTCTCGTAGGCTCCGACCGACCAAACGCAGCCACCGCTCCCATCCGCTCCGACTGTTTTCGATAAGCCTTTGCAATGGATCCAGTTGGACTGGCACGCGGAGACGCGACGCACTCCACGATAGAGATGTGACCGCCAAAAACGAGAGCTGGGCGCCCGCGTTGAATAACTGAGTTGGATTCAACCACAGAACCACAAGTCCCGCGGCTGCCAGGGCGTTGATGGGTGACCCTCGGCGACGAATTAACTGGCTCAGGCAAGAAACTTCCAGCAAGATTGCCGCCCGTAAGATGGGTGCGCGAGCGGCGGTGATGAGCGCATAAGCTAATGCCAGCCCGATCACGGCCCAGATCATCGCGCGATCCGGCAAGATGCGAGAACGCCCCGCATAGACGAACACCATTGCCAATATGCTCACGTGCAATCCAGAAATGGCCAACAAGTGGATTGTCCCCGTCACGAAGAACTGGTCGACCTGATCACGTTGGAGCCGGTCTCGTTGCCCCAGCAACAGCGCCAATGCCAATCCTCGGTTCCGCGGAGCGATGAACCGATTAAGATTTTCCGCCAATCGACCTCGAACCCGCGCCAACCACCAGCGGGGATGCCAGGCAGACGATCCCTCTTCGATCGTCAAGCATGCTACGTGAGGAACCGAGACGCGCGCCAGCCGACGATCGCCACGGCGATGGTCGTGCAGCGAAAACTCGCCCGGGTTGCGCGGCAGCCGGGAGCCCTGCAACTTGCCTCGCACCAACAACTGGTCCCCCGGCTCGACATTCCTGAGCACGCCTTTCACGAACAGAACCGTTACGCCGCGACACGGTTTCCACTGGTCGCCGTCCATGATAGCGGTGGCCCTTACATTCAGTCGCGTCTGCTCTCCCCGGGGTATCGGACTGAGCGGGTCAAATTGGGTCTCGGGGACATATCGCGGAGTCTCTAAAGCCACCGCCCGCAGCAAAACTGGCGTAGAATCCGGCGGGGCACGAAAGGCAACGTCGTCCTGATGAAAAGAGTTCCAACGGACGTGATGCCACGCTCCGCCGGAACTTACCACCAAGGCCAATACCACGTATCCGGCCAGACGGATGCGACGGATCATGGTCAGGATGATCCAGGCTGTGCAAGCAACGCCGAAGGCACAGGCCCAAATCCGCAGCGGCATATCGCCCCAACGATCCACGATTATTCCGATCGCGGCCGCTGCGAACACGCCCAACAACGGCCTCCGAGTTTCCGATGCAAAAAACTGCGAATCCGATTGTGCTGTCATACCATCCAGCTTCCACCGACGCGCCACGTCCAACGCGGCCTGGGCCGCATGAGAAGTGAAACAGCGCCATTGATCCCTGAAGTCTGCCCAACGAAATCATTTTCCAAGATCTGCCCCGAATCGCGGTCTAAGAGCCGCCGGGAATCGATAGTTATACAGGAAATGTGTGTGCATTTGTCCCCTAGATGGGATTGGATTTCCTGAAAAGTCCAACGTTTTTTTTACGGCTGAGGCTCGGGAAACCACGAGAACCATGCAAAACCTCCCGCGTCAGTGGCTGGCGAGTCAAAAAATCGGCCTTGATCATAACTCCGCCAAATGCTGTCAGTGCTACTGGTTGTCTGCCGGGGAAACACTAGCCTGACACGCAAGCAGCAATTCCCGGTGAAGCGATGTCGAATACAAAAGGTTTGCTAGCACGAGTTTATTACGCGAACCAAGGCGTCAAATGAAGTTCATGCAACTCATCTTTCCACTAACAAATGCCCCAAAAA
>Ga0310121_10003497_pt1 | contig 14307 bp, 10 predicted proteins | sample CB27_Tmax_986_MG_FD_203504 | JGI IMG/M metagenome (GOLD analysis project Ga0310121, IMG submission 203504) | Marine microbial communities from Western Arctic Ocean, Canada - CB27_Tmax_986 | ecosystem: Environmental > Aquatic > Marine > Oceanic | place: Canada: Western Arctic Ocean | collected... | reverse complement strand
GAGGAAGCGATTCCGACGGTCTGCTTGTCGAGTACAGCTGGTCGTTTTTTGATTCGCTAGTGGTGGACGCCTCGTCGGCCATCTCTTCCCCTGTCATTACGGACACGACCACCCACCTCTATAACATGCCGGGAAGTTTTGAAGTTGCCTTTCGGGTCCGGGATAACGCGGGTGCCGTGTCCCTGGCGACGGGTGCCGTGGAGATTTGGACCAACATTCCCACCCCTACGGTCACGGAATCACTGACCCCAACGGGTACTCCAACGAATACGGCGACTCCGATACCCACATTTACCACTGCTCCCACGAGCGCCACTGCGACACCCACTCTTACAACCGAACCCTTGGCAAGGGTGAATTACGATGTGAGACCTCTGCCGATTCTGGATGGTAAAATCGACGCGAGGGATCTGCTGGAGTGGCTGGATAGAGTTAAGGATAGTTCCCCAAGACGAGACCTGTTATTCGACATTCCCCGATTTTGGCAAGAAAACCAATCGCGCGAAACTTGTCTCCCTATGGAGCGAGCTGAGGAACGATCCGCTTGTTTTGAGTGACCCAAATGTACCCGACCCAGCTACCGACTCACACCTTCGGTTTACAGGTGAGTCAATTTGCCGGTTTTCTGGCCTGAAGCCGTTGTTTCGAAACAACGCGCTTGCAATAATGTGTCGTCATCTTTAGATAAAGCCAGACCGCCTTCGACCTTATGACCCTTAAACAGTGGGCTAAATCAATTCCACCCCTCCGTTTCCTGGTCCGTCAGACAAGACGGCTGGCCAGACCGGGACGATTCCTTGTGTGGCACACACCTATCGAGCCTTTCCGCACCCGACTGATCGAGGAAGTTGAGGCTACCTTTGGTCCGCCTTACCTGGAGGTGGGAAGCGGCAAACGGCGTCTCTCCTCCGACTTCATCAATTTGGATCTGGACGCGGCCACCGAGGTGGATGTTCAGGCAGATGCCGGCCAGCTTCCCTTCCCCGATCAATCCTTTGGCCTGGTGTGGTGTGAGGCGGCGCTTGAACATGTCCCCGATCCGGTAGCGACTGTGGCGGAAATGAAACGAGTGCTGAAACCCGGGGGAAGAATCTATATCGAGATTCCCTTCATGCAGGGTTACCATGCCGACCCAGGCGACTACCAGCGTTTTACGAGGGAAGGGTTGGCGCTGCTGTTGTCAGATTTTGAAATTGATTGGATCGCCCCCTGCTCCGGCCCGGCCTCTGCCTTTTGTTACGTGGGAACATCCTTCATGGCAACCCTTTTTTCGTTCGGGTCACCCTGGCTCTACAAGATCGGGTTCCATTATGTCTTCTGCTACCTGTTTTTCCCTATCAAATTTCTCGACCGATTCCTGATCCAGCACCCCGAAGCCCACCGGACCGCCTTCGGTTACGCCCTCCTGGCAAAGAAGCCGCTGTAGGGAATGGCCTCCGTGCCATTCCGCTGCAACCTATGGCTGGCATTGAAACCCGGAACGCCAGGGACGGCGTTCCCTACAGCTGATTGGGCCCCTCCCGCTTCCATTATAATGGAGGTAAGATTCCAGGATTCTGATTTGCATTGAACTTGGAGGTATTCCCATGGCTGATTTAACCCGAAGAAATTTTGTGAAAAACACAGCCGGAATCGCTGCCGGAGCCGCTGTCGGCATCGGCGCCTTGAAACGGTCCACCGCCGCCTGGGCGGGCGCGAACGAGAAGGTCCGGGTCTGCGTGATCGGCCTCAACGGCAGGGGAACCTCCCATATTAAGGCGTTCTCGACGTTGGATGATTCTGAAGTGGTTGCGCTTTGCGATGTCGATAGCGAAGTCCTCAATAAAAGTGCTGCTAAGTTGAAAAAAGCAACGGGCAAAGAACCAAAACTTTACGCCGACCTTCGCGACGTCCTCGCGGACGACTCTATTGACGCAATTAGCATCGCCACACCGAACCACTGGCACTCGCTTGCGGCGATTTGGGGCTGCCAGGCCGGGAAGGATGTATATGTCGAGAAACCACTCTCCCACAATGTCTGGGAGGGTCGTAAACTCGTCGAAGCGGCCAAGGCGCATGGCCGCATAGTACAGCACGGAACACAAAGCCGGTCAGACACGATATGGCGAAGAGATATACAAATGCTTCATGACGGTTTTATCGGTGAGGTGCATCTGGCGAAAGGGCTTACCTATAAGACGGGAGGCCGGCACTCGATCGGCATCGAGCAACCCACATCACCCCCGGAGAATCTCGATTGGAACCTTTGGCAAGGTCCCGCCGAGGAGCAAAAATACTGCAAGAACTATGTCCATTACAATTGGCACTGGTTCTGGGATTACGGGAACGGTGAAACCGGAAACCAGCTGGTGCACCAGATGGATCTAGCTGTCTGGGGATTAAACGCTGGCTTGCCCACGAGTGTTCAAAGCGCCGGTGGGCGGTACCACTGGAAGGATCAAGGCGAAACACCCAACGTGCAGATCACGACCTTCGGATACGCGAATGGAAAAACTCTGGTAGCCGAAGTCCGCAATGTGGGGTCCTACGATGAAGCCGGGGTCCTAGTAACTGGAAACACCTTCCTGGCTGAGAAGGGGTACTATGTCGAGAAGAAAGGCTTTTTCGATTACAAGCACAATCCGATCCCGGTGGAGGGGGTGAAAGTCGAAGATAGGGAAAAAGCTCGGGAAACGGGGCACTTCGGCAACTTCATCGATGCAGTCCGCAGCCGGAAGAACGAAGACCTTCACGCGACAGCCCTGCAGGGGCATGTCAGCTCGGTCCATTGTCACCTTGGAAATATCTCCTATCGTTTGGGTCGGTCGCTTGCGTTTGACCCGAAAACAGAACGGTTTGTCAACGATTCCGAGGCGGATGCTTATTTGACCAGAAACTACAGGAGCCCGTTCTTGATCCCCGAGACGGTCTGAATATGAATGTATTACAACGTCAAAGCCCGGTTGATTCCTGAAACCGCAGCCGACCTCTATCGGAAGCTCACTGACGGTACTCTCCTCGCTCAGAAACCAGATGGGCAGGAAATTATTGACTCGATGGAGCGGGCGAGAATTGATGACTCAGGTGTGGTCCGCTGGAGCGAAATTTGTTTCTGCTCAACCCCGCTCGCGCACGAGCGCCATACAGTCCTCGACGACCACTTCACAGAACTGGAAACCGAAGAAACATCCGGCCACCACGTGTTTGAGGGCCAATCTCTCATGGAAATATTCGAACAAGCTGAATGAAAGAGTGCACGCTGATGTTAAAACATCGCTCTTCGATCGCGAAACCTGCTGAAGCAGGTTAAAAAGATCCCCCTAAATCCCCCTTAATAAGGGGGACTTCTTATTGTGATACCACACTTAGAATGGGGGGCTTCCTCTAATCCTAGCCCCCCTTATTAAGGGGGGTTGGGGGGATTAAGAGCCTCGAAGAGGCTTCGCAACCGCAGCGCCCAGGTTTCAACCTGAGCGCTCTCCACGTAGAGCGAAACCTCCTACTCCTCTCGCCCCCAGAAGAGCGAGAAGTGGACGAAGGTATTCACTCCCGCCGACGGAGTCTCCATCTCCTCCCCGATCACAATGATCAGATCCCGAGCATCGACGCGGCCATCCATGTTTCTGTCAAACAACAGGGCCGGGAAAAGGGTTGTGAAGCTGCCGATCGAAATTCCACCGGTGGGGGGATCAAACTCATTCCCCGCAACTCCATCGCAAAGGTTGTTGAAGACACAAGGCCCGAGAATGAATCCATGTCCTCCGCCACCGCAGATGAAGCCGATTTCATTACATGGGAGACACCACCCACATTGACTTGGACTCCCTACGGTAACAACGAGTTGATCAGCTCCCACAACGTCGAACGAGAGAAACGAGATGTTCAAATTACCGGACAGACATTGCTCGATAGTGCTTTGGAGGTTCTGAAGAAATCCAAAACAAGTCGTGAAATCTCCCTGATCGGCGCAGTCAATGGTACACATAGCAAGGGCCTCCGAAGCTGTACACATCCTCGATTCACATTCAGTAAACGTTTCAAATCCCTCCAATAGTCTCAAAGAAAAGGGATCACTACCAAGAAATGGATTCTCACTAAAGTCGGTCTCATTGCAGGTAATCGTGATGTCGGTGAGGCAGAGAGTGTCAGGCGGTTGGGTTCGAGTGGGCGTCTGGGTGATTGTGGAGGTCGGTGTACTTGTCGATGTTGGTGTAGGCGTGGTCGTGGGTGTGTGGGTAACCGTTCTGGTGGGAACTGGATTGAACTCGAAAGGGGAGAGGAACATGTAGACCCGTCCGAAGGAATCGTCACTATTGGGTATATATTCGTTTCGCGCTCCGACGAGGACTTCAGCGAGACCATCGTTGTTCGTGTCGGGGACAGATGAGACAGACGTTCCAAATAAAGTAAAATCGTGCCCGTTTGGAGAGGACAGTTCATTCCACTCACCAGTGGACCCGACAAAGACATAGCTTCGACCTGCACTCAAGGCTCCTGGAAACTGGTTCGGAAATTCCCTACGTGCACCAACTACGATATCTCCGCGTCCGTCACCGCTTAGGTCCGTCGTACCTGCGACTGCCAGCCCGAACCCACCGCCTAAGTGTGGATTCAGTGAACCGACCTCAAGAAGTAAGTCCCCAGATTTCGGGTCGAAAATGTACGCCCAGCCTGCATTCGCCGGACTCCCGTGCGGGTTTTCCAGATAGGCGCCGACGACCAAGTCATCTATGAGGTCTCCATCGATGTCTGGAACGGAGGATAGAGCAACGCCGAAACCGCCTGAAGTTCCTCGAACACTGTTAGGAGATACCATTGCTCGCAAAAACTCTCCCGATGATCCATCAATTACGTGAACAGTTGCTCGACTTTCTTCTTCTTTCCTAGACGGCCCTGATGCTGCGATGTCACCCTTACCATCATTATTAACGTCTTGAAGTCCAGCAACTGTCCGCCCAAAAATGGAGAAATCTATGTCATTTGGCGAAGCTATTTGATTTAGCAAATCGCCAGTCGAACCATCAAAAATGTAGACGTTCCCACTCGACTCGAATCTGGCACTTGATTCTTTATGAGCACCGACCACAACATCCCATTTGCCATCTTCATTAACATCAGGAACCGCCGACACCGATCTCCCGAAGGCGCCATCCTCTTCCGCGTTCGGTGAGGATAGTGTATGAAGAATAACCCCCCTCGATCCATCGTAGATGTAAGCGAGCCCGCTGTCTTGAACTCCACCAGACTCTTCATCGAAATCTGCCCCGATTAGCAGATCCCCACATCCATCATCGTTCACATCGGGAATTCCACAGAGTGACCTGCCGAATCGCCCATTGATCGAGTCGTTAGGGGGGAGTAATACATGAATGACTTCCTCAGTTTTACCATCGAAGATGAAAACTATTCCTGGGCGGTCAATCCCCCCTTTGTTCGAACCGCCACCTGATAGGAGATTACTTGTAACTGCAAGATCGGGTACACCATCAGCGTTCACATCCGGAAGGCCCGTAGATGTTACTCCAAACCATTGTGCTGTAATGCCAGCAGGCGGCTTGAAAATTCGGATGCTATCGTCTTTACCGGTACCAAAGATTAGAACTTCCACCGTAGCATCCAGAGGATCATTTGTCGTCAAAAGCAACGTCGTTCCAAAATCACCCAGGGAAGGCGGATCGAAAGTAATTGAAACTTCACGCGAAGCACCTGCGGCTAGGGGTGATATATCGGGTCCGTTTAAGAAGTCGAACGCATCTCGATCAAATCCCGTTAGGGAGATCCCTTCATCAACGAACAGCAGTTCAGCGGTCCCAGTATTGGTTATTACAATTTCACACGACGGTGTTGGACCATCTGCTGGGTCCTGGTCACCGAAATCAATTTCAGAAGGGATTACCTGGATACTGGGTTGGGCGCCGCAGATTGCCTGTTGAGAAATGAATAGGTTTGTGGAAAGAAGCGGAAGGATGGTGAAAAAGAAGAGAGGTGGACGCATATTGTATGGTAGCACGATCGCGAAAGGTGGGTGTGCGCTCAAGTTGAAGCCTGGGCGCTGCGATCGTGAAGCCTCTTTGAGGCTGTAATCCCCCCAACCCCCCTTAGTAAGGGGGGCTAGATTGAAAGAAGTCCCCCTTATTGAAGGGGGACTTAGGGGGATCTTTTTCGAGGAGGATTCTAGGGAAATCTTTTGAACCTGCTTCAGCAGGTTTCGCAGTCGAAGAGCGAGGTTTTAACCTCAGCGAGTCCCCACGTCCGCGTGTGCCGGTCCTGTGGGAACCTCGCCCTCGCTCGCTTCGGAAGCATTGCTTCCAAACTCCATCGGGTTGCAAGGCTTCAGCACTTCATGTTTTAGGCGTTTTTTGGGTCCTCCCTTGACAGCCGGCTGCCTCCAGCTAACATAATCCCTTGATTATTCAAAACTAACGATAAGTTCGAGGTAGAAGGTCTTGCAACCCACTTTTCGGCCTAGCCGATTGCGCAGACAGCGAAACCATGGGTTTCGGGCAAGGATGGCCACACGAGGAGGTCGTGCCGTCATTCGTAACCGACGCCGGAGAGGGCGACGTCGCCTCTCTGCTTAAATTGCGAAATTAAGGTTTCCCCGAAAAACTGATGTGGATGCATCGTGAGCTCGACAATACGCCGGTTTTCATTCTCGCGTCGAGCCCGACTCCTTAGTCCGAAAGAGTTTGATCGGGTCTTCCGAAAAGGGAAACGGAGCAGGCAATCGCTCCTGACTGTCATTGCCGCTAATAACGATTTAGGGTTCCCACGACTGGGAATGGTGGCAGCAAGAAACGTCGGAAAAGCCCACCAACGCAATCGGGCCAAACGTAACCTTCGCGAAACCTTCCGCCTCGACTTGGCGCCCGACGGGCCAGGAGTGGACATTGTTGTCCGGCTTCTACCCGATTCGGGAACGAAACCATCGAGGAAGGTGCGTGACGAGTTTCTTAAAGCGGCGGCAGAGTTAGGGCTCCTACCAGAACCAATAGAATCCGACACTCCCGAACAAACTCAGGGAGGGGAGTCCTGAAAAACCGGTAGAAGACCGCCATTCGAGCTTGGGTAAGCCCCCTGCTCACCAATAGATAGAAACCCGCCCGTGCTCCTGCCCCGTGTGGAGGAGCGTAAATTGATTTCCCATATCCCAGCGATCATCTTGATCGCTTTCATCCGGCTCTACCGTCTCGTGCGACCAGGCTGGATTGTCTGTTGCCGCTACTATCCCAGTTGCTCCCTCTATGCCTGGCAGGCCATTGTTGTGTATGGCCCCTGGCGCGGCGTCTTGATGGCAGGACGACGCATTCTTCGGTGCCATCCTCTTAATCTTGGCGGAATGGACCCGGTCTGATGCCAAACCCACTGGAAAACATGCCGCCTGAGAAGAGGATGATCCTCGCTGTCGTCCTCTGTGTCGGGATCTCCCTCATCTTCTCAACCTTCTTTACTCCACCCCCGAAAAAGACCGAGGGGGCGGGCGGAGACCCAGGCAGCCAAATGGCCGAGCCGCGGAGTCTTTCTACCTCTGAAGATTCCGCTCCCTCGATGTACGAACCTGATTCATCCAGCGATAGCGAGATCGCAGATACCCCAGCAAGAGCAGCGGCACAGGAAACAGTTGAAACGACTAGTCCTCCAACGGGTGAAATAGGGGACTTGATCCAGGCCGATCCCATTCCAGCGGTTCGAGAAGTGGTCGTGGACACCAACCGGGTGCGGTACACCTTCTCGACCCAGGGGGGCGCCCTTGTCTCCTGCCTCCTTAAGAACTTCCGGGAAATTGACCCGCCCCTGGAGCTCCTCGCAGAAAAATTGAAAAAAGCGCGCACCGTGGTCGAACGTGATTTTTGGGCCGCGCGGATCCAGGAGGTCTCGGTCTGGAAAGAAATGCGCGAAAATCGGAGCGAAGGGGATCGGAAGATGTATCCCGAAGCGGAGTGGGTCGATCTGGTTCCCCGCTTCAAAGACTCAGGAGGGAGACCGTTCCGGCTTCAGCTGGGAAAAAACACAGGCGATGACCACATCATTTATGAGTGCGCGGATGCAGGTGGCGTGGTCACAGATGGCGCAACGACGACGGTTGAGTTCACGGCGCAATCCGCTGCCGGCGTGGTCCTTGTGAAACGATTCGAATTTGATAACCAAACACATCAATTCAAAGTCCAGGTATCGATCAATGCCCCGGGTGGAGTAGAGGCCCTCCGCAAGGCATTTGGCGGGTTTTGGGCTTTGGAATGGCCGGACGGAATTGGCCACTTCCCCTTCCGGTTCCCCGGAGTAACCGAGGAGAACCAAACACGGTCGCTGGCTAATGACTCGATGGAAAGCCCCACCCTGCGTGATTGGATGGTCGACCAGGGAGTCAAGTCGAGCCAGGTTGATGAGTATCGTCATCCGGTTCGAGGGCGAGTTACCTGGGTTAGCCTCGAGAACCGGTATTTCATGACCACTTTCCTCCCCATCGGCCAGGGCGCTGAAGGCGTGTACATCGCGCGCGGTATCTCAAGCAGGCCGCCCGACGATAGACGGGTTGGAATGGGAATGGTTGCTCCATTCAGCGATGCCCCCCGGTCCTTGGAGGTCTACGCCGGCGCAAAGCTGACAGAACCGCTTACTGAGGTGGGGAGAGGATTGGACCGAGTCGTTTTCAACCCGTGGTTTGAATGGTTCGGCGCCATCTGCCGGATGGTCGAATGGCTACTCCACATGTTTTACGGCCTGATCCCAAGTTATGGGTTGGCGATCATCCTACTGTGTATCCTGTCAAAGATAGTTCTTTACCCGCTGACATACAAACAGATGCAGTCGCAAAAGAAGATGGCTGTCCTCCAACCAAAAATTGCTGAACTCAAGGTGCAATACAAAGACGACGCCCAAAAGCTGAATCAGGAACAGATGAAACTCTGGAAGAAACATGGGGTCAATCCGCTCGGCGGTTGCCTGCCGATGTTGGTTCAGTTCCCCATCTTCATCTCTCTTTTTGTCGTCATCCGATCCTCAATCGATCTGCGCGGTGCGGAGTTTTTATGGATCAATGATCTTTCCCAGCCCGATATGACCTATTTCCTCCCGTTTTCGATCCCCTTCCTGGGAAATGCCCTAAACGTTCTTCCCTTTCTGATGACCGGGGTTTCTCTGATGCAGATGAATGCTCAGAAGAGAATGATGCCGGATCCCAATCAAGCCAACATCATGCTCATGATGACCGGTTTTTTCTTCTTTATTTTATACAACTTTTCCAGCGGGTTGGTGCTTTACTGGTTGACGAACACACTAACGATGTGGTTGCAGCAGAGAATGATGGAGTACCTGGGGCATTCCGGGAAACCCATCACCGCCGCCGCGGGGGTTGCCGGGGCGCCGCCGGAAGATGAACCGCCAACAGAAGAGGGCGAGGAAAACCCGAAAGCCAAGAAGGGACCGCCCCAACAGCAGCGTCGCAGATCAAAGGCGCGGAAGAAAAAGGCCGCCAGCTGAGACCGGCGGTCACACCCAGTGAAAGGAGCGAACAAAAGATGAAATCTGTCGAGAAATCAGGAAGGTCAGCCGACCTTGCGATCGCATTAGCGTTGGAAGACCTGGGCCTGACACGCGAACAAGTCCAGGTAGACATCCTTCAAATTGAGTCGTCGGGAATTTTGGGGATATTCGGAAGGAAGGATGCCAAGGTCCGTGTGACCCCTCTTTCCCAAGCCGATTCGGTCGAACCCCGCGCGAGGCGGAAACCAGCGGGGAGGGGTCGCGGAGAGGGAAAACCTGTACGCCCCCCCAAACCTCGTCCTGAACCAAAGGCGCCCGAGAGGAAAAAGCCTCGGGAAAGTGCGCCTGTGCAGGCGGAACCAGTCCCGCAGCGTTCTGAGAAACAAGAATTCGCCGCCGGGGAAATGTCCACAAAAGCTGCGGAAATCCTCGGGGAGATCTCGCGACATTTCGGGCTTGACCTGGAAATCAGGGGGGAAGAGGACGATCGAACGGTGAACCTTCATGTCTCGGGCGAAGACATCGGACAGCTGATCGGTCGAAGGGGCCACACACTCTCCTCGGTTCAATACATCCTCGGCCGGCTGATCAATGAGGAGAAGCCGGTTAAAAAGAAGATCAACATCGATGTGGACGGCTACCAGGAGACCCGTGAACAAGCCATCAGGGAACTGGCCGAAAAAGGCGCCGAAAAGGTGATGGAGACCGGACGGCCTTTCACGCTGCGTCCGATGCCCTCCCCCGAACGCCGCATTATCCATTTGGAACTCCAGGAACATGATGAGGTTGCCACCGAAAGCTGCGGTGAAGACAGCCGAAGGTTTGTCATCATCTACGCAAAATCCATGGACAAGGAAGAACTGATTGAATACATGAAAACGGCGGAGCCAGGGCCACCCCGCCGATCGCAAGGTCAAGGTGGACGAGGCAGAGATTCAAGACGCGGCAGAGACAGAGGCCGCCGATAGGCTACGCCCAGCTGTAGGGAATGGCCTCCGTGCCATTCCGCCGGGACGTGTGGCCGGGGTTGGACCGACGGGAAACCCCGGCGTGCCAGCCTGTAGCGGAAGTGGTGACACTTCCAATCTGAAATTTGCGGTCCCATCCGAATTCTCACGAAATCGGCTACAAAGCAGAAGCATGGCTTCCAAACTCCATGATTACCCCATCGCCTCGACAACTTCGGCGAAGTAGTGCAACAAAATCAGGTGCGCCTCCTGAATCCGGGCGGTGTCCTCACCGGGAACGACGATCGGGTGGTCGCAATGCTCCTTTGCCAGCCCCCCATCCCTCCCCAACCATCCGATGGTTACCAGCCCTTTCTCCCTGGCTACCTTAAGCGCGGCAACGACATTGGAACTGGTGCCTGAGGTGGTGAGACCGATGAACACATCCCCCGGTTGGCCAAGTCCCTCAACCTGACGGGCAAAGAGGGCCTCAACCCCAAAATCGTTGGTAATACAGGTAGCCGCCGCGGGATCAGTCCCAAGGCAGATGCATGGATAAGGGCGGCGGTTGCTTCGGAAGCGGCCGATGATCTCGCCTGCGAAATGCATCGCCTGGCTGGCGCTGCCGCCATTACCAGCGATCAATACCTTTGATCCGGAAGCCAAACACTCCGCGACCATGTTCGCCGCCGCGTTGATTTCCGGTTCCAACGGAAGAAGTTGGTCGAGGCTGCTCTTCGAAGCCGCCACCAGATTGCTCAAACTGGGAGTATGGTCCACCCGATCTCGCGTCTCCTCTCGTAACCACCCCCTTTATATCGGAAAATAGGCGGGCCGTAAAATGGACACACTTCGGAGAGGCGGTAACCAGTGAAAGTATTCATAACCGGGGCCACCGGCCTGGTGGGAGGAAAGCTGTCAAAGGCGCTCCTCGAAGCGGGAAATCAAGTCGTGGCCCTCTCCCGAGATGCGGACCGAGCCAGATCGGTCCTGGGAGAAGATGTCTGTGTGGTCGAGGGAACCCCCAGCGACTCGGGAGACTGGATGGCCCAGGTCAGCGGGTGTGATGGCGTGGTAAACCTGGCGGGTGAGCGGGTAGTTGGGCGCCGCTGGAACGACGAGGTGAAACGCCAGATTCGCGACAGCCGTGTCCTGACGACGACGCATCTCGCCACCGCCATCGGGCAAGGCAGCTCTCCTCCAAGGGTTTTCATTTCCGCCTCGGCGGTCGGCTATTATGGTCTGCGCGATTTTGAGGATGAACTGGATGAGGGTTCACCACCTGGATCGGACTTCCTCGCGGAGGTCTGTAAGCAATGGGAAGCTGCCACCGACTTGGGAGAGATCGAGGGCGCTGTCAGGAAAACCATCCTCCGCATCGGGGTTGTTCTCGATCCCTCCGATGGCGCGCTAAAAATGATGCTCCCCCCTTTCCGTCTCGGTCTCGGCGGACCGATTGGGAGGGGCCGAATGGCTTTCCCCTGGATTCACATCGATGATCTTGTCTCAATGATCCTCTGGACCTTGAGGGACGAAACCGTCTCCGGCGTCCTCAACGCCACTGCCCCCGGATCAGTCACCGGAAAAGATTTCGCCCGCGCCCTCGGCAAAGCCCTCCACCGCCCCGCCCTCTTTCCAGTTCCGCCTTTTGTGTTGCATCTGTTGTATGGCGAAGGGGCGTTTGTAGTCACAAGCGGCCAGCGAGTTTATCCGAAACGAGCGAAGGAACTGGGTTTCGATTTCGAGTTTCCGGATGTGGATGGTGCGTTGATGGATTTGTTGAATTGCCTCGAACCTAAAATGGGATTTCTTAAGCAATGATTTTCTGATTTCGAGCCCAAAGTATCTACAAATGTCTTACATTTTACGGTTTCTGTGCTAAACTAGATTTACCTATAATGCCGTTTGTTAATAAAACAGTGTTTCTGATTAGCCTCGCCCTGGTAGCCCATCCTTCCGTTTCTACCAGATATACAGCTGCGACAGCTACTCCGAATCCAAATGAGACAGTAGTCGAGAGGGCTCCTAACACTGAAATAAAAACGTTATCGACCTGTCCGATGACAACTTATGTCAACGACGATTTTCTCAATCCAGTTCCGGGCGAAGATCCCGATGGTGACGGCCCCGCCATTGCGTTCGATGAGGACGCCTTTGACAACATCCAAGATGGCATTGATGCCACCTGCGCCGGTGGCATGGTTAAGGTGTCAGAGGGGATTTATAAGCAGGGCAGTCAGATTTCAGTGACGAAGGATATTACAATTCAGGGAGAGGATGCACGAGCGACAATTGTCAGTGGAAGCCATTCACACCGTGTCATTCGCATAGCAGGCGATGGTATCTCTCCAACAGTCTTGATCAATGGATTTACGATACGAGACGGCAGGAGCGGTTCCGGTGGTGCCGGTATCCTAAACGAAGGTGTACTAACTGTTTCCGATTGCACAATCTCTGATAACGTTGCTGGCCCCCATACCGTCGCAGAGATTATCTACTTTCGAGATAATGACCCGAACCTCGACACCATGACGCGCACCGATGGGGACGATTGGGCGGGGGACGGCTTCGAAGTTGACAATACAATTGAAGTTACGCGAGGATCGAACCCGGGCATCTACGATATCGCGGACATCCAAGGTCCTGTTATAACTCTTACGGCAGATGCCACGGTGATAACTAGTTCTCTGGAGAGCATGACCGTCCGAGTCATCGATCCAGACTCGGGGGAACCTCTACATTCTGATGGCGCAGGTATATTCAACGAGAGGGCTGAATTGACTGTGGAACAAAGCTCGATTTCTACTAATTCGGCAAACGGTAATGGAGGGGGATTATACAACGATGGTCCAGGCAACGTCCGAATGATCAACTGCACAGTCTCAGGTAATTTAGCCTCCACCGGTTGGGGCGGCGGGATTTATGTCGACATAGGGAGTCTGACAATGACCCATATAACCATTACCGACAACGATTCGCCGAGTTATGGCGAGGACTATGGCAGAGGAGGTGGGGTGTACTAACATCATTATCGCCGGCAATTCCGCCACCGGCCCCCGAGATTTTGCCGGTGTTTTCAACATTGCCATTTCCAGTCTCCTAGGTGCCGAAGGTGGCGCCGAAGGTATCGAGGACGGCGTTGGCGGGAATATCGTTGGCCGTGCACCTGATCTTGAGCGCCTCGCTGACAACGGCGGTCCTACTCAAACTCACGCTCTGAATTCCAGAAGTCCTGCAATCGACAGCGGTATCTGGCTTCCGAGTGTCGCGATCGATCAACGCGGCTACCCTCGTTACGTCAACGGCGCTGACGCGGCGATGGTTGAGGGGATTCTCCCCGATATGGGAGCTGTGGAAGCTCCTCCTTCGATAATTTATGTCGACCTAGACGCAACCGGTGAGAATTCTGGTCTAAGCTGGGCTGATGCACGATTCGACTTACAGGATGCGCTGAAATGGTCCATCCCAACCACGCAGATTTGGGTTGCAGAGGGAGTGTATATACCGGGTTCTAAGGAAACTGACACCTTCCAACTCAAGCGTGGAGTCGAAATTTATGGTGGATTCGGAGGAACGCCAGGGGAGGAAGGTGACATTGACGTTCGGGACTTTGAGACCTTCGTTACCGTACTGAGCGGGGACATCGAGAGAGATGATGAAACAAATGAGAAAGGCGTTGTGACAACCACAGAAAATATCGTAGGGAGAAATGTTTATCACGTCGTAACGGGAGGCTTCGCTGCCTTTTTAGCTTCGCTTGATGGCTTCACTATCACCGGTGGACAGGCAAACGGACAAGGGGCGGATGGTAATGGTGGGGGGATGTACAATGATTCTGGGGTTTCGACACTCCGGAATGTGACCTTCTCCGGCAATCTCGCGAATAGGTGTGGAGGTG
>Ga0310121_10003495_pt1 | contig 14307 bp, 11 predicted proteins | sample CB27_Tmax_986_MG_FD_203504 | JGI IMG/M metagenome (GOLD analysis project Ga0310121, IMG submission 203504) | Marine microbial communities from Western Arctic Ocean, Canada - CB27_Tmax_986 | ecosystem: Environmental > Aquatic > Marine > Oceanic | place: Canada: Western Arctic Ocean | collected... | reverse complement strand
TCATAAGAAGAGCATGTAGAACATCACCCTGATGCCGTAAGCTTAGATGGGCGATCACACGTTTTCGAACGGTCCGCTCCAATTTGTTGACCGAAATATCGAGTTTGTACACTTTTCTTCGCTGCTCAAATGACAGCGAATTATTCAAGACATGTGGCCGCACAATCTCCGCCATTTCCCTGGTGAGGTCCAACATCTTGAGGAAATCACCCGCCATATTTCGCATCGGGTCATTTGCACGAAAGATCTGTAGTAGTTCGGTCCACATAATTTCTTCCCCCTGGGGCGATCAGTCGAATAGGTGTGTAATAAGAAAAATCAGGCCCGGTAATACATAGAATACTCCAAATACGTATACAACGGCCCACCGGCGTCGTTCCACAGCATAGGCGGCCATACGCTCCGCCAACTTGACCGGCGTCCAGCGCCACCAGACGGGCACAAATAAGAGCAGAATTCCGGTGATGTTGAATAATACATGTACGAAGGCCACCTGACGGGCCAGGAATGCTCCCGATCCAGATACTGCGAAGGCCGCAAGCAAGGCGGTAACAGTCGTTCCGATATTCGCGCCGAGGGTAACCGGGTAGATCTGGCGAGCGGTCAGCATCCCCGCGCCAGCCAGAGGAACCAGAATAGAGGTGGTGATCGAAGAGGACTGAACGAATACCGTCAGGACCATCCCGACGATCATGGCCAATAGTCCTCCGGCTCCGACGAAACGGTTCACGTATTTTTCCATGCGCGATACGACCAGACGGCGCATCGATCGAATTACGCCCAAAAGCGCCGCAAACATGATCACAAGACCAACTACGATCAAAACGATCTTCATCGTCTTGCCTTCCAGGCCAATGGAATCCATGGCCTCCGTTACCTGGTTATAACCCCATTTGATGGACTGCTTGACTATGCCTTTTTCTTTGGTTCCGGGCATGCCGCCGGTCAGGTCGGCCAACTCATAGGCTATACGCTCAAGCGCGCCATGGCCCCAGAGGGCCCGCGTAATCAGTTCCACCGGAAGCAGAACCAACACAGCCATAAAGTTAAAAAAGTCGTGACAGGTTGCAGCCGTGAAGGCCCGCTTGAATTCGATCGGCCTTGCCACATGTGCCAGAGCCGCGATGGTATTTGTCACGGTCGTACCAATATTGGCTCCCATCACCATAGGGATCGCCGCGCTTACGGAGATTGTATGGGACCCGACCATCGCCACAATAAGAGCCGTCGTGGCTGACGAACTCTGCATTAACGTCGTCGCCAGAATTCCAACAAAAAGGCCCAGAAATGGATTGGCATCCGGACCAAAGTAGTTAAAGAGTTCCTTTCCCAGGTTCAGGCCCTTCAGGCCTTTGCCCATACATTCGATGCCTATCAAGAACAGGTAGACGAACAAGATCGCCAGCAAAACACTCTGTATCGCGTCACGCTTTGTGAACGGCGAAAACTGACTGTCTTGCGTCCCGGTCATCGTCTTCTCCCTGCCCGCCTGTCGCCGGTCGCAAGCTAACTGAAGTCAGCCCTCGTAGCAACCGGTCAGGAACTCCTTCTAATTCATTGCGGTTGCCTACTCCCGCGTTTCAAAAGGCCAACTGCAGCTGACTTCGTACAATCGTATCTCCATCGGAGATGGAAACATCCTCACCGCGCTTGCTCGCAACGTCTGTCTGCCATTTCAGATTGTGTTTGTGAAAGTAGACCGACAAACCCAGTGCAATTTCGGACGTATTATTACCGTCTCCATCCGGGTCGATCAGACCATAGCGCACAACCGGCTGGTATTTGTTGCTGATTAAATAGCCCATCTGCACATGGAAGCCCTTTCCATCGAGAGCGTTATCCGCGTCAAAGCTCGTATAGAAACCACCGCTCAGTGACAATCCCTGTACCTTTACGATGGCATCCACCTCTGCGAGCATTGAAGCGTCGCCACTGTCGTCACTATCAAAGTTCTTGAGTACGCTGGTCCCGAGAGCGAAACGCAGGGGTCCACCCGAAAAATCCGCTTCGCTATACCCGTCGATTCCACCATAGTTGTAGCCAACGCGCGCGACGAGCGTGGGATTCAACCGGTCGGGAACATTCGTGAACTGGCTGGCGCTGAAAACAGGTTTGTCGCCCGTGCCGTTGAAAATCCCCAGAGCCCATTCGACCCCTGGGGATTCCTCATAATTATTGTGGATGGCGACCCCCAGATCGCGTCCCGCGCCAAAGGCAGCATCCGTAATCGCTCGATCGACCAACTCCTGCTTTCCGCTGGAGGTGATCTGTTGGCGTGAAAACGGTCGCTTCCATTGACCTGTTCGAATATGGAAACCCTTATTTAGCGCGTAATCAACATAGAAGTCCTTAAGGACAACCGCGCCCTGTCCGTAGTCGGTCTGGAATTTATAGGTGACCTTCTTATCCCAGGCCGAGCCCGATATCTTGAGACGCGCCCTCTGGATCGCAAAATTGGCTTGATCATCCGCTCCCTTGTCGATCCCTTCTACACCTTCATAGGTAAAGCGCGACTGTACCCGACCCTGGACCTTCAACTGGAACGGAGAATCCGCCGACTTGATGAAAAATCCTTCCTTGTAGCCCACCGGATCATCCCCGGCCGAGCCAGCCCATGCGACGGACGTCATCAAGAATCCAACGACCAAAACTGTACAAACGATGCGCAAGCCCACGGAGACCACAACAAAACTTCGATTCATAGTCAGCTCCTTCGCACCGTTTCAAGACCATGGTCGAGCTTCGTTGACGAAGCCAGCCACCCAAAGCTGCACGTTTCTACTGGAGCAATTCCCTGTCCCACGCGGCCTGAATAGGCAGCACGAGTCGGGCTCCCTTCCTTAGGGAATTTATAATCCAGGACATTCGTAATATCCTGCTCGTCTTCAACGATGAACACTTGGTCCGGCATGGCACCGTCTCCAGAGAACTTGGAGAAAACACCTTCCGCACCAGTAGTCAAGGGGCTCGAAAAATATCCACCGTTTGCCCCCTGTGTCGCGCTGATCTACTCAATGATCATGCGGTCACCTGCAGAGCGACCAAAGGTCTCTGGATGATACATCTCTTCAGCCTTGGCTGGCGGAACCACGAAGGTGCCTGGTGTGGTTGCCTTGGCCACATAGCTGTAGTTGTAGACTCCACCCCATAGCAGGGATGTAAACGCTTCCGCACGCTCATCACGAAGGTTCTGATGATCATACCAGTGCGAACGCCAACGCGGATAGTAGCCTCGACGGCCTGTTCTCATAAGACCGCGGCCCGGCCTTCGAGCCGGCGATACGTCCGCCGGCACTGGTTCCGAACCCCGCAGATCCGCGTTCACTGGTTCGAGTCCGGCCGGTAACCAATCAACCAATGCCACATGATAGCGCCGTCCGGCCGCTACCATGGTCACCTTCACGCGAACCCGGGCACCGGCTTTCACATGCCAGGTACCGGATGTGTCGAGACGAACATCGGCTGGATCATCGACCGCTTCGTAGGTCCGCTCAATATGGAAGCCATGTTCCGCGGCCGGGGGCTTGAGATCGGTCGGCGCATAGCGAAGGCCAAGGCGGTAATACATTCGCCCTTTACCCTTCTTTTCCAGGACGAGATCTGCGGATTTCTGCTCCGCAAGATAGGACATCGGAATCTCGATGTGGTGCCGCTCCGTCGTGCGGCCTTTGAATTTATGTTCGCCCGCGTACTGATCCCCAAGCCAGGCTCGTGCGATGAAGTTGGGCGTGACCTTCTCGTAGGTGTTGAAGTATCGGTCCAACGCCAACAGAACGAAGGCGTTTTCCTGGGTATTGCCCCAACGACCACGGGTGCGATGATCCAGGAGTCCACGAACCAGTTTCGGGATCAGATCCGATTTGGGCTGATCCAGAATCAAGGCTTCGAGAAGCAGGCCGTCAATACGCCGGTTCGAATGCAGGATAAGGTGCGCTCCATCGGTATAGGACGTCACGAAATGCGCCGTCGCCGCCTCTTCGGAAACCCGATTCCGAAGCAGTCTCCGAATTTCCTTCCGCTCCGCTTCGGCTCCGTCCGCCATTTGAAATACGGTGTAAAGCCACGCCACGGATTCCAACGGCAGCGAAGACATTCCCCCCGCTTCGCGGACGATCTTACGGGCCTTCTTCAGATTCACATCGCCATGGAGCGCACGCACATATAGAGCGTAGGCTGAAATCGTGCGTTTCGTCTGGGGGTGATACCAATTGGGCGTATGCTGTTCTACCGCGTTGAGGTAGCGCATCACATTGGACAACATATTCCCGGGCACCTTGAAACCCTTGGCTTTGGCCCGAACCAGGGCATGGCCTACATGAATCGACAAGAAGGGCCACGATTCGTTGTATCGTTTCCAGAAGGAGAACCCACCGTCCGTATTCTGGAGCCGCTTAAGCTTCTTCATGTCTCGTTTTACCGCAGCAAGAATGGCCGACTCGCTCGGCATTCCTTTGGCCTTGAATGCGCCCAGTACGTCTTTAAGAGCGGCAACCGCCAATATTCGAGACGATAGCTGCTCCGAACATTCGAAGCGATAGGACACCAGGTATAAGACGGCGTCGGTCAAGGACTGTAAAGCCGTCGATGAGGTGGTGATCTCTACGCCACCAAACTCACGGAACACGCCCTCCGGCATCTTCATCGGTTGTACAACCGCTCCATCGTCTACCGTCCCGTAGGTGGCAAAAGCCTCCGTGGTAGCGGGGGTGTAGACCGGCATGGAGAATTCCGCTGCATCACTCCAGGCACCGGAAACAACAGCCACCTGGAACCGGGCTCGACCAGCCTCCTGGGCTCGCATTGCGAAACGAACCTCGGCCCTGCCACGCGCCTTCAAGCGTACCTGTTTACCCGCACCATCTACGAGCTTCATATTGGTACTCCGTACCGCCACATCGACCGTCATGGACGAATCGGTCTGGTTCTGGACCACAATCGGCAATTCGAATTCGTCGCCAAAGTTCAAGAACCGCGGAGGTGATGGTCGAACCATCAGGGGAAGGCGGGCCTTGATGTCGGATTCACCAATCCCATATTTTTCGTGGCCCGCGACCGCGACCACCATAACCCGATACCGGGTCAGATTATCCGGCAGCTTGACGTCCACCTCTACACGGCCCTTGGCATCGGTCCGCAAGGAGGGAGCATAATAGGCCAATGCTCGAAAGTCGGTACGCAACTCGATTGGTGCTGCAGCCGCGCCGCCCGGACCACCATTGGCCTTCCTCTTTTTCGCCGCCTTCGTTCTGGCGCTCTTCGGGCTTGGTGGCATTGCTCCAGTCCTTCCGCCAAATGACCCTTCTTCTACGGCCACTTCCACTCCCTTTTCGTTATCTTCAAGGGCTTCACTGGCTTTTCGTAGTGCATCGGGATCCGCAAGCCAGACAAAGCTGCGCACATGGTTGTCCTGGGTCCGGGTGTCTCGATTCGGATAAAAGACATTCAATGGGTTCCATAGGCTGTATCCGGTCAACGCCAGGATGGCTTCATCCACTACAATTAAAACCGCTTCCCCGTTCTTAACGGGCTTGCCGTCCGCCCCCGTAAGCGTCACGCGGACCTTCGTTTGTCCGCCCGGCTCCAACTCGGACTTCTCAGGCTCCACCGTAACCGTCAACGCATGCTGTGCCTTGGATACAGTCAGCGATAGGAAACCTTTTGCAAAGGCTGGTCGCGGCGGAAGGGTTGTATCCTTCTTCCCGTCCTTATCTACCCGATCGCTGGTACCCACCAGGTTGACCTGCACTGCCAGATTCGGAATGTGCTCTTTGGATATCGGAACCTTCACCACATGGGATGATCCCTTGAGCTGAATTCGCTCCTTGCTCAACAGCCCACCACGCCGAATGGTGACCAATCCCTCGGCGGATTGGATGGGGGATTGAATCAGAATTTCCGCCACATCACCCGGCTCATACACCTTTTTATCAGGAATCAGCATCACCGGTTCCTGCTCGATCTTTCGAGTGGCAGGAGCCTTGGCTCCGCTGACCCAACGCATCATCCGGCTCTGGTTGGATCGGCCATTCCCATCGTTCACCTTCGCTACAATCTCGTATTTGCCGCCTACCTTGGTTTTGAACTCGCAAATACCGGCTTTCGTATCACTCGTCAGTGTGCAGGTCTGCGGATCCTTGCGCTTGGTTTCCATCTTCCAATGCCCGTTCTCATCTCGCTTCCATTTGTGCTCAAGACGAACGGCTTCTAACTGCGCCCCGGCCCCTTTGACCAAATTTCCGTCCAGGTCGGATACGATGACGGATACCTTCAATGGAACCCCTCGTTTGACGAAGTACCGATCTGTTTTCATTCCCACGTAGTAGTTGGAGGGATGAACAACGAGCGATGAGGTGCTCGTCCAGCTCTGGCGGTTGATATCCACAATGGTGGCCTTGGCTACCATCGACATGGGACGCGGTGGATTCACCGTGTCGAAATGAACCCGTAATCGATGATGGCCGAGGGAATCGGTTTTCCCACTGAAGCTATGTCGGGCCGGCGGTGTGTAGGTGCCACTCCTATCCCACCATGGGGTCCAGAATCCGAATGTGTACCCATCGTGTCCTTTCGGTCGGAAATGTCCCGGTCGGACGGACACATTCCAATTGGTTTCGGCTCCCGTCAGAGGGCCGCCAGAAAAGTACGCTGCCTTGGCGCTGAACAGGCCCGAACCACCCACAAGATGGGGTCCCTCACTAGACGAAACGCTGACTTCAAACTCCGGCTTGCGAAATTCCTGTACCGTAAAACTGTGGCTATGTCGGTTACCCGTGATCTTCACGTTCAGACCTTTAAGTACCACCGTCGCCGAACCCAGGTTCATGGTGTCCTTAAGCTTGAACTTGAGGTCGAAACCACCTAGCGACCCAATCTTCGCGCGACCCGATGCCACCTTGTTCCGCCGAGAATCAAGAACCTCATAGGTCAGGGTCTTGAAGCTGGAAGGAGCAGGGGAGATCCCACCACCCTTTTCCCAGCTCACCACGCGGGTCCAGCCCTTCAGGCGGACCTCTTCACCCGGACGGTACAATTTACGATCATCAAGTACATGCCAGATAAGGGTCGGAACGCGATTTCCTCGTAACCATCCCTCCCGACTCCAATACCGCGTAGACTTGGGAAGAATCACTACATCCTGACCCTTGCGAGCGATGAGCAATTGTCCATCGGTTTTACCTTTGGGCAGTCTCATGGTGGTAAGCCCGGAACTGTTGGTGACGTCCTCGGCTGAACGCGGCCAGAGGGTCACTCGGGCTCCCTGTACCGGTGCTCCAGTGTCCAACTGGTTGACCCAGGCGATGAGATCACTTCGGTCGGCTACTGCATCCACAGCGAGCTTGGTCGATTGAATCCAGACCGCAAACTGCTGGCGCTTCCAGGAACGCTTGGCAAGATGCTCCTCGCTCACCCACAGCAGAACCTGGCCAAGTCCATTCTTCAGGGCGGGTGAAAGATCAAGCAGTGTTTCATTTAGCTCGTTTTCACCACCATCGATCTCTATCAACTTCTCGTATTTCAGAGTACCTGGCGGCTTGGGCTGTATTTTCTCATTCATGCCTCGATTCTGGTACTCCTGAAAGGCCCTATAGTGCTTGGGCCCCACCGAATACATGCGTACCCAGAGTCGCTTATGATTGAGACTATGCACCGGGTAGGTAGGCTTCGCCGAGGGATCGAGCACAAGAAATCTGTCGGTAATATTGTAGAGCTGGGCCCTGGCCGGCCCTACTTCGATACTGTGACTGGAGTCTATCCCCTGGGTCTGGCCATATACGTCCTTGATATTCTTGTGGAGGGTGACCTGATAGGTCTGCAGACCCTTCAACGACCCTTTGATGTATAGATTTCCTCCATGGGCTTCTACCTCCAGCCCTTTCAATTCTGGCTTCACCGTCACCCAGCTGGGCGACACATCCTTGGCCGACAGGATGTTGTTGAACTGGGCCACAATGACAGAGCCAGGACGGCATCCACCCCAACAACGTACTCGCCGCGCCTTCAGCGGATCGTAGGTTTGAAACGAAAAGGTATTCGGACTTTCAGTTCGCCGAGGACCTTCTTTTGAGACAACCCCTTTGGCCAGCGTCACAACCGCGCGAGCGGCTTTGGGTAAGGGCTTGTTGGCCTTAAGAGCAACCCACCGGTCCGGATTCGGGTCTTCCTTCGGATCATATTTTTTATCGAGTTGGTCCTGGATTTCGGCAGTGGTCGCAAACCGCAAACGAAAGGAGTCGTCTCCACACCGGATAGAGGTCTTCTTGAGAACATCGTTTCGATCAACGGCTTGGTCGAAACGGAGCACGATCAGGGGCTCAAGCACGTTCCCCCGGCCTTGCGGGGACATTTGTTTCAGCTGCGGTGGTGGAGTCGAGAATTTCCAGTTTACCGCTTCTTTCAGGGTCTGTCCCAGCGCGGAGCGGGTCCCTGCAGGTATTTCGGCCGTATAATGAGTGGCCATGGCAAAGCGCGGTTTCGGCTCGAAGAGGATGGTCTTGGTACCCACCCAACGCCAGTTCCCTTCAACCTCCGGCGTCAGCTTGATCGGTACACCTTTGGCGATGGAGTCCTTATGCGAGGTCAACTCCACCATCGGATGGGAGAACGAAACGGAAAGGGTACCGGTAATTGGTACATCCCCATCGGGGCCGAAGCGTAGAACTTCGAGCTCCCCCAGGTCCTGCGGGTCCGCTTTGGTGCGCGTGCCTGCGGGCGGAAACGTTCCTTTTCTGGTGTCCCCGGTGCGTGGTGCAGGCAGAGAGCGCTTCCGCTTAAAGAACGCCATTATATCCGTCTTCTTGACCGTAATCTCTTTAAGCCGGCTAAGGATTCGGGCTGCTACATCCTTATCGAGTTTGGAGGTCTTAGCAGGCCCTTCGGACGTGCTTTTATCCTGATCAGGCGATCCAGATTCCAGACGAACCGCCAGTCCCTCTGGAGCGTCAGAGGGGCTTGTATCCATGGACGTCGAAGTCGATTTGTCGGGCCCTGTCGCGGCGGGCTTCCTGGGTACTCCGCAGGTCGCACCCGACATAAGACAGATCAGAACAAAGAACAGAGACGTTCGAGTTATACGCATCACTGAGCACCTCAAAGACGTAGGGTTGGTACCGTACCGCTAATACCGGTATTCGGCAAAGACGCATGGACGGCAAAATCGATCTTTATCTGACGACAAATTCGAGCAAAAAAAAACTGGCCCCGGGACTCGCCCGGGGCCAGTTTGTTGATCTCTGAATATTGTATCTAGTCGCGACCCGACAGCTGCATTAAAAGCTGGAGGATAAAGACGAACAACATCACGAAGTCGTAGAATAGAGTGATGGCTCCGGCCACATGCTCATTCGGTGGGTAGGTGCGCATGACCTTCTGTGTATCGAAGAGGATATATCCCGAGAAGATCACAATCCCGAGCAGCGAAATGGCCATCGCAAAGAGGGAGCTCTGTACGAATATATTGATGATCGACAGAGCAATCAGACCAAAGAGCGAGGCCGTGAGGATACCTTTCAAGAAGGAGAAGTCCTTCTTTGAGGTAAAGGCCACAAAGGTCAGTCCCGCAAACATGGCAACGGTGGCACCCAGAGCCTGATAGACCAGTGAGCCGTCCAGATTGGGCATCCCACCTGCACGCAGTATAGCTGCTGTCTCGGCGTTGGCACCCGACACGATAAGAGCCACCAGGATGATGTTACTGATCATAAAGCCAAGGAAAGCCGCAAAGGTCGCGAAGGCGATAGTATTCATGGTGGGTGTATGCCGCGCCTTGAAGGCCCACATCATGGTAACGATCAAGCCTCCCAACAACAGTAAATGGCCGAAGAAACGGGCAAAGCCTGAGCCGCTATACATCGGCTTAATAAGGTATTCCATAGTCAGGCCGCTTTCGATGGAGATAGCAGCGCCAAGTCCACAAACCACCAGCCCGGCTGTCATCCAGGCGTATACGCGCTTCAAAAAAGCGATCCGGACATCAACGGATGATTCGGCTACTGAAGTAACTGGAGCATTGAGCAGATCTTGCATATCGGGATCCTCCTTGCGGATCTGTGTACAGCACCCTCGGTGCGACCGCAGAGACAATAACGTACGGTCAGGGGAACGTCATCCCAATTCGTCCAGATCGCCTCCCACAAAAAGTGCAGTCACGCGTATCTATGTCGGTCGGATTGGCTTATTCCAGAATGTTGCGTAGTTCTGGTGCGGCCTTTTCCATATCGGCCTGAAACTCATGCATATAGTTCAGGAAGTACTCGATGTCGCGCACACCGAGGGTATCAATGAACGTAATATGACAAAGAATCATCAGGTCACGGTCTTTATCCAACGAGAACTGCCCCACATTCAAGCGTTCATTCAAGCGCCAGACCATTCGTATGACATCTCGTGGATCTTCCTTCGCAGCCTTCTTTACAACGTGATAGCGACGCACAATAACGCGATCCACCTTGCCGGGAGGAGATAGCTTGGGGCTGACCCAATACGCCATTCCCCTGTACTTGAGGGTGAACCACTTGGCATCCTCGTTGAGCACCTTGAAATTGTTATCCTTCAATAGGGTGATTAGCTGTTTTGTCGCTGCCACATTATCCGTATTGGTGAACAGGATCTCTGCCTTTGGTTGATCGGCCTCCGTTCCTGCGGCCCGGGTCGTGACGCAGCCCATCCCACTACTGCCCACAACTAGAAGACAGACAAGTGTGCAGAAACCAGTGCGTCCGTACTTTCGTATACTGCGAAAAAGGCCCATTCTACGGCTCCTGCGTCTGCCAGAGGATCAAAACCCGTCCTAAAACCACGATAAGCAGGCCATGTTGGGGTGTCAAGAATCGCCCGGATCACCGTGTCCGTGTTCCATTGATAACAACGGTTGTTTCCAGCCGAGCAGCCGTGCTAATAGTTGAGCATCGATGGAGAATGGATGGAGGTTCCATGAGTGGCCACAACAAGTGGAGTACCATCAAACACAAGAAAGCCCGGGAAGATGCCAAACGCGGTAAGATCTTCACGAGGATTATCAGGGAAGTCACCGTTGCAGCCCGGCTCGGCGGAGGAGATCCAGACGCCAATCCACGTCTTCGTGCTGCCATTCAACTCGCCAAAGGCGCGAATATGCCCAGCGATAATATTGAGCGGGGCATCAAGAAAGGTACCGGCGAGCTGGAAGGCGTGGCATATGAAGAAGTCATGTACGAAGGATATGGCCCCTCCGGCGTGGCGATTCTTGTCGAAGCCGTAACCGACAATAAGACCCGAACCGTCGCCGATATCCGGCATATCTTTACGAAGTACGGCGGAAGCATGGCCGAACCCAATGCGGTTGCATGGCAATTTAGCCGGGTGGGCAATGTTCTGGTGAATGCGGAATCCTTCGACGAAGACGAACTCATGCTCGTAGCGCTCGAAGCCGGAGCCGAAGACGTGCGGAAAGAAGAAGATGCCTATGTGATTCAGACCAGCTCCGATGAACTGTTTCAGGTCCATCAAAGCCTTGAAGCGGCCGGGGTGCATTGTCTTGAAGCCAATCTTTCGTTCAACGCGCAAAATCCACTGGATGTGCCAGAAGACAAGACCGCCTCAGTCCTTCGGCTACTCGAGGCTCTCGACGACTACGACGATGTCCAACAGCTCCATACAAACGCTTCCCTCCAAGATTAACAGTGCAAGTGGCCCTCGGGTCGAATTGTCCATTTCCCAGAAAGAGAACCCTTGGCTTCACCCGAAATCATCGTTGTAGGTATTGACCCCGGATCCGTGAAAACCGGTTTCGGCGTTATTCAACGACAGACCGATCGCCGTTTTCGGGTCCTCGATTACGGTGTTATTCGAACGAAATCGAAGACTCCGCTGCCAACAAGGCTATTGCAGATCTATCAAGGCCTGGATGCCGTGTTGACGAAACATAATCCCGATGCGGTTGCTGTGGAGCAGGTGTTCGTACAACGTCATGCCAGAAGCGCTCTCATATTGGGGCATGCCCGTGGCATCGCCCTGGTGGTTGCCGAGCTATCTGGTGCCTCCGTACACGAATACGCCCCCACAGAAATTAAGAAAAACGTTTCGGGTAGCGGTCGTGCAACCAAAGAGCAGGTGCAACATATGGTCTCTCAACTCCTCGGTCTCCAGGAAATTCCGCCAGAGGACGCTGCCGACGCCCTTGCTGTGGCGCTGAGTCATGCCATGCGCCGCGAAATCAATGTGTAGGAGACGAAAATGATTGGTTGGTTGTGTGGTACCGCAATCGCGGCTGGTGAAAACCGCATCATCCTGAATGTGAATGGCGTTGGCTATGAGTTGATGGCCACCACATCGATTGTAGCTGCGGCCACCGCACGGGGAGACACCGAGCTGGCAGTCTTTGTTCACACCCACGTATCCGAAGACCGGCTGGACCTCTACGGCTTTGAAGACGCGGAATGTCGCGACGCCTTTCGGACTCTGATTGGCTTGAGTGGGGTCGGGCCGAGAAGCGGCTTGCAGATTATTTCGGTACTCGGCTTCGAAGATCTGACCCGGGCCATCGCCCTGGAGGACGTACGATCCCTGCAGCGCGTTCCCGGAATCGGCAAGAAGATGGCAGCCCGAATCTGCCTGGAACTCGCGGAGAAAGGACTCGGATCCACCATTCTCCCCGCCGGGAAAGCCAAGGCGAGCCAGAAAGCTCGTAACCCCATTCGCAAAGATGCCATCATGGCACTACAGGCCCTCGGCTTTCCTCAAAAGGACATCCTTACTTCCATCGAATGCGCCATCGAAGTACACGGCGAACCGAAGACGGTTGAAGACCTGGTGGCACAGGCCCTTCAGGAACTCACGGGCAAGACCTGAACGGGTCGTAAACCAGCTACCTCGAAGTACTATTCGGTTTCATTTTCCGAATAGAGGCCAGCTGCACCTCGGATCGAACATTCGATCTCGGAGGCCAGCGGGTCACCCAACCCCAGAATCTGAAAGGTCGAATTCACATCATCGCAATCCAGATCACCGTAGGCCGATGCGGTCATGATCGCCTCCGAAAGAACCCCCTCGGAATCATAGGCGTAGACGAAATAGTGTTCATCGCGCATTTCAAAGGTCAGGGCTGCCCAGGTGTCGGTATTCCAGATATCAGAATCGGAAAGACAGCGCACAAAACGGAAAAAGGGGTGGAATAATCCACCCCTTTTTCAAACAACTCTAGAAAACTAACCTAAGTATTTTTTACTCGGTCTCGTTCTCTACGAAAAAAGCTGCTGCACCCCGGATAGAACATTCTGAATTGGTCGCCTGTGGATCACCAAAGGCAAGCTTCTGGAATGTGGATGCTAAGTCATCGCAATCAAGATCACCGTATGCAGATGCTGTCATCTTCGCATCCGATAATGTGCCGGTGGAGTCGAACGCATATATGAAATAGTGTTCGTCCGTCATCTGGAATGAAAGAGCTGACCAACTGGCGTCATCCCATTTTTCCGGGGCTGAATCACAACGCTCGTCATCATTTGTATCCTGTTGACAGCAAGTGCCGCCCTCAGGTGTCTCCCCTATTGTAGCTGGGAACTGACACGGGAGCTTGTCCCCCGCCGAATTGATGCGCTGATTCGAGTAGTACGTGGCGGCACCTTTGTAGATTTTATCGAGCATGTCGATAGCCTCTGCAGTCTTCGCGCGCCGCATATACTTAATGAACGCAGGCACGGCCACCACAGCAAGAATACCAAGGATCGCAACGACGATCATAAGCTCGATGAGCGTAAAACCCTTGTTCCGCCGTCGTAGAAGTTGAAGCATATTATCCCCCTGTCGATGGTTTTTCTCTTTTCTAGAAAAGCTCGTTATTTCAAGCGCACCGTTATGATGTGCATATAGTATGCCATAGTTTGACAACAATTACGCAAGGTGGCAAAAAACACGGAACCCACTGATATCACAATGTTTTTACGGCATAACGCCCTGGTGGCTGTCAGAAAGAAGGGTTTGATTTAACTACCGTAAATTGTCAGGCGGCTGACAATGTTCGTCACGTAAAGGCAATGGATGCGAGTCATCGCCCTGGAAGGACGTACGATCTCTGCAGCGCGTTCACGGAATCGGCAAGAAGATGGCAGCTCGAATCTGCCTGGAACTCACGGGCAAGACCTGAACGGGTCGTAAACCAGCTACCTCGAAGTACTATTCGGTTTCATTTTCCGAATAGAGGCCAACTGCACCTCGGATCGAACATTCGATCTCGGAGGCCAGCGGGTCACCCAACCCCAGAATCTGAAAGGTCGAATTCACATCATCGCAATCCAGATCACCGTAGGCCGATGCGGTCATGATCGCCTCCGA
>Ga0310121_10003494_pt1 | contig 14308 bp, 12 predicted proteins | sample CB27_Tmax_986_MG_FD_203504 | JGI IMG/M metagenome (GOLD analysis project Ga0310121, IMG submission 203504) | Marine microbial communities from Western Arctic Ocean, Canada - CB27_Tmax_986 | ecosystem: Environmental > Aquatic > Marine > Oceanic | place: Canada: Western Arctic Ocean | collected... | reverse complement strand
TAGCGAGGTCCACGAGTCGCTGCACGTCGGCCTCGTTCGCTACGTCGCCGCGGACCGCGATCGCGCGACAATCGAGTTGTTCGATTTCGGCGACCAGTGATTGCAGTCTTACTTCGTCTCGCGCAGTTACAACCAGGTCGGCCCCTTCACGCGCGTAACCAAGCGAGATCTCACGCCCGATCCCGCGACTGGCCCCCGTGACGATGGCGATCTTTCCTTTTAACCTCACAATGTGGCTCCTTTCAGCCTCGCGGCGATCAGTAGTCGGCATCCGTCAACGAAAACGATCAGGCGGCGAAGGCTACTTCCTGGCCTGGCGGACGTCGACCTGGCCTGCAATCGGGCTGGCGCTCTTCGCCACGAACATCTCCACGTTGGAGTTGGTGAGCCTGGCACAGGAAGGCTAGAGGCTTCCGCAAGATTTTTACTTGAAACGGGTTTTGACGCAGATGGACAATGGTGAACTCATCCTGATAGGGGTCAGGAATCAACGTAGGTAGCTCATTGAGCGGCGATGCCCCAAACTACGGTGCCCCAGGCTACCGTGGACGAAGGCGCACTTCAAATCAGCGAGCGTCCAGTCAAGGGGCGTCATGATAGAATAGTCGTCGCGTCTGTAAGCGACGCTGTAAAACTAGGCGCAGCGCGGATCATCCTGACTCCAACGATTGAACGCCACGTCGTCCCCTTGGGCCAGCGCATGGTGGGCCGCTCGCCACGAATCGGCCCACGCCCCGGCGTCGTGGAGCTCGGTCTCCGGATGCGCCTGGCTGCGAGCGACAAAGCCGGGAAACCACGGACGGCCCGTGGGCTGACCGATGGGATGATAACGCAAATCAAAGCTCCAGCGAATCGTCCTGCCTCGATTCGGCAGTCCGGCGTGGCACGTCTTGCGGTGCATAAAGAGAACGTCGCCGGGATGCATTTCCAGCGGAACCTGCTCCCCCATGTCGACCTTGTCGGGGATGCAGACCTGATTGAGTGTCCGAGGGTCACCGCTACGACAGTGGAGGGCAAGTCCCCGACGATGACTGCCCGGAACAACCGCCAGACAGCCGTTTTCAAGCGTCGACTCCGTGACCGGGAACCACACGGTAAGCATTTCCGTATCGTCCGCCTCATCGCTGATGACGCCCAAGTCCTGATGCAGCGCGATCGGACCGGATAGTCCAGTCCAAGCCTCGGTGGGTAATTCGGCTTCGGGCAACTTGATCCGCGTATGCTGCACCGGATTGGAGTAAATTTCCGGTCCAACGAATTGCTCCACGACATCAAGCAGTCGAGGGCTCCGCAGCAGACCGAACACGGCCGGCCCAAGGTGCATTGGAGTCGATTCGCTGAGGTCAGCCTGGGGCAGCGAGATGTCGAAATCGAGACAGTAAGGGGCTCGCGTTTCGGCGACCGCCTTCGTGAGCCGTTCTCCAAACGGCAGGCCCGGATACGTCGAGGCTAAGCGCCCTTCCTGGTGCCATCGTTCAAGAAGTTGGTCGAGAACATCCTCGTATTCCGCCAGTACCGGCTGCAAATCCTCGTCCCAAAGGAGCAATTCCCGAACGAGAAGATATCCGTCGCGTTCGAATCGGTCCAGGTCGGCGGAGTTTAGTAACATCGTCTGTCCGTAAATCAATTGAAGAATTGACGGCGGCGCGGTTATCTGACACCCATTGGAAAACCGCCGATGCCATCGGCGCCCCGGGCACCAGTGCCCACTGGTGTCCGCGGCGGCAACCAGGGAGCGCGGATAACATCCACGGCTTTACAAGGTTGAGGCACCGCGAAATTCGACCCTGCCATTCTACTCAGTTTGGCGGCTCAATGGCAGCACCCCTCGGACGGCATTCTGCCATCACGTCACTATCGAAAATTCACCAGTTTGCTATCCTATTTACGAAGCACTGGTAAAGCCCTCTCCCCTCCGTATAGGGATAAACATGTCAAAAGAATTTGTAGGACAAATCGCGATGGTTCCCGTGGCATGGGGCGGGCTATTGCTTTGCAACTGGCTCGTGGCGGAGCGGATGTGGCGATTGGGTTCCGTTCGCGGCAAGAAACTGCGGAAGAAGTCGTCCGTGAGATCCAAGATACCGGTCAGCGAGCGATTTTCGCGCCGTGCGATCTTCGCAGCCAAGAGCAGATTAACACCTTTGTCGGCAAAACGCGCGACGATTTTGGACCGATCGGGCTGCTCGTCAACAGCGGCGCCATTAGCAATTTTGTCGATCATACCGAGATGACCTGGGATGTCTGGCATGACACGCTGGACGTTAACCTACACGGCGTGTTTCGTATCTTGTTCGCCGTCAAGGACGAAATGATCCAGAGAGAGTTCGGCCGTATCGTGTTGATTGCTTCGATCGCTGCCTACAATTTTCGTCCGCAACAACTCCATTACGCGACCTCCAATCGGGGGTGATTACCATGACTGGCTGGTGCGCGGAGGCGTTCGGACCGCACAATGTACGGGTCAACTGCATCGCCCCGGGACTCGTGGATACGGAAATGGCCCAAGTCGTTCCGGCCGACTTGGTCGCCAAAGCAGTCGAGACAACGCCGCTTAGGCGCATCGGGCAACCCGAGGAAATCGCTAAGCTGGCCTGCTTCTTACTGAGCAAACGGTCCAGTTTCATGACCGGCCAGACCGTGATCTCCTCAGGGGGTCATGTCATCCGGCATTAAGGCCCACGATTAATCATTGGTCAATAGCAGGAACCGAAGCGCAGGGCGCGGATGCCATCGGCGGCTTTACAGAGCCATTTCGTCTTCGAACTTCGCAATCGCCGCCTTCATCGGCAGTTGATAGACGCGCAATACGGTTTTTTGCACGATCGTCTCGCCCGGAGCGACGTCGGCCGTCCAAGCGTCGCTGTGGGTGCAGGGATTGGTCGGGTTGAAAAAGATCATCGATCCTTGTGGCGATCCATAGATCACGGTAAACCGCTCATCCTGCAACGGCATACAGATGTACGGGCTCGACATAATGTGGCTTGATGGTTCGTTGTGGCTACCTCGACGAAACTCGTGCATGTAGCTGGGACTGGGCAGGTGGCCCTTCACAAACCATCGCGTCCCAGCGGGGAAGCCGTCACCCGAAATCAACCGCCGGGCCAGTATCCACTTGTTGGCCACATTGACGAATGTTCGATCTTCCCATCCCCAAACGTTGCCCCGACCATGAAACCGGTTGCATATATCGGTATAGAACGACGTGGGTTTTTCTTCCAGATTGGTGATTGCCAATTCGATATCTAATTTGTCACTGGTGACAGTGACTTCGGCTCGATATTTGAGCCGCCCTCGGCGGTTGATCATTTCTCGTAAACCGGCAAACGCGACCGGGTCACTCGGACCGATGGGCACACTCTCGTTTTCGTGGAAGATCGCATTCGGCTTACCCGAAACCGGTGCCCAATGATTGCGAGAATCGAGACCGAAAACAAAGCCATCTGAATTCCCGATCAGCTCCGGAATCAGAAGCGACCAGTCGCCCAGCGTCGGATCGTCGTTCGCGAAATCTCCTGCCTTTTCACGAAAGTGGACCTGAATGTATCGATACGGTCCCAGGTTATTGATTTCTACGCTAAGACCCTGAGGAAGCGCCTTGCGGAAGAGAATCCGCGCGCTGTCGCCGGAACCGAGCGTTGCCGGGTCCTCTGCTGCGATCAGGGACGAACCTAAAGCCGCAGCCAACAAGACCGCCATGAATTGCTGCGATTGAGTGCGAGTCAACATACGATATCCTCGAATGACAGATGGAGCCTGGCTCAGCATGCAGGGTGGCTAGGGACGAGCCTCTGGCGAGCCCCCAGCCACCCACAATGATCACCCTAGCCACCCAAAATAGCAACCACCCACGCCGTGAGGTCGTGGATCACTTCGGCCGATTGGACCTCGGTGAGCTTGCGGTTCAATCCGCCGTAGAAATACGTCAACGTTTCATGCTCCAAACCCATCAAGTGCAGGATGGTGGCGTGCGGATCGCGGATGTGATGGCGATTCTCGACCGCTCCGTGACCGAGGGGATCGGTTTCGCCATAGCTATGCCCTGCTCTTACGCCACCGCCAGCGAGCCAATAGAGAAAGCCCTTAGGCTTGTGGTCCCGTTGCCATCGCGCTGGTTCACGCTTTACGATATCGTGCACGCCCCGGCGCCCAACATCCACTAACCCTCCACCGCAACTCGCGGCTATTATCGCTTTTTCAACGACATCACCCCACGGACCCATACATGTCTCGCCTCAATGTCATTTATCTACAGCAATCTGGCGCCGATCGGCTCTGGGACGACGTACTAATGAAAATGGTTGGCAAAGGCCACGACGTGCGTGTCTTCGACCCGCTAAGCCCGATCGAGGAACAATTTTCGGGTGTCGATGCGGTGGTCGACATGGGCGGCGCCAATGGCAAGCAGGAGTTTGTCGATGCGGCCAAGAGTGCGAAATTGTGGCAAATCATTACCGTGGGTTACGATTTTTTTGACGTGGACATGCTCGCACGTGCCGGTATTCCCCTCTGTCATTGCCCGGGCTCCACCAGCGCCCGCGGCTTGGGCGAAGGGGCAGTCATGTTCATGCTCATGATCGTCCATCGATTCAAAGAAGCTCAGCAGATCATGTCGGAGGGAAAAGTGCACCTTCCCATGGGCAGCGAACTCGAAGGCCAATCGCTGGGTCTGGTTGGCTTCGGTGCAAGTGGCCGCGAATTGGCTCGACTCGCCAAATCGTTTGGAATGCGGCTAATGATTGTTGAACCGATGGACATCCCACAGGAGTTTCTGGACGAGTACGAACCAGAATTCGTCGGCACGCCGAGGGAGATGGATCGCATCTTTGCGGAGGCCGATTTCGTTTCGCTCCATCTGCCCCTCAATCCTGAGACCAAGGGGATTGTCAACAAGCAGAAGATCGATCTGATGAAGCCCAGCGCAAGTTTTATCAACCTGGCACGGGGCGACTTAGTGGATCAACCGGCGCTTTTCACGGCGCTCTTGGAAAACCGAATCGCGGGGATTGGCATCGATGTGCACGCAGCCGTCATCCCCGACACGAGTCATCCCGTCTTTCAGCATCCCAATTTCTACGCCTTGCCTCACATTGCCGGGCAAACCAGGGGCACCGTTCGACGTCGGGTGGAAGTCTGCGTCGAAAACCTCAACCGCCTGGCAGCCGGCGAGGACCTCCTTCATCGGGTCGTTTGAGGAAGCGGCGGGGTTCGTCCGCTACTTCAAAACCTGAAACTTTTGACTCCTGAGAACATGGCGGCCACGATCTACGAAGCGCTAGGCATTCCGCGCACCGCCATTTGGTACGATGAAGACGCTTTCGAGGCTCGGGAGAATCCGCAACCGATCTACTACGGCGAGCCGATTCCTGGGTTAATTTAGCTGACAATCCCCACCGTATCGACATGGGGTCAGAGGAGTGCCGCTGGAGACGCGCACCGGCGAAAGGCCACGCCGAAAACGACTATCGAACTCAATAAAAGAGACCAGACGCCTGGTTCCGGAATAGTGCTGACCAACAGACTTCCCTCGGTGTGCAGGGCACTGGCATCCCAGCTGAGCCCAGCGGCGAGAGTCGGCAATTTCATCTCTTCAAAGCCTCCAACGACGGTGGCCAACTCGAACAAAACAAATTGGTCTCCCTGCTCCGGGATGAAACCATCGACCAGTACCACTTCCAAAGCGCCATCGAGGTAGGCCGTGCCATCGACTTGAAAGACGTCGTGTTCGCTGCCTGCTTCACTACCGCCGATCTCCAGCAGCAAACTCGCCAGCGGACCCTGCTGGTAATCGCCTCCGATCGCCATGACCCCTGGACTATTTCCCGGAGACACGGTGCCGCCGTCATTGGTGACATCGCCTCCCACGGTTCCGTGCCCCGAAATCGTTCCCTCCTGGAGGTCGATCGAGCCCGTTCCGATGGTCAACACGTTGTTGATTGACAAGGTACCCGGTCCCGTTTTGGTCAGCACGTTGCCGTTGAGGTCGAGCGAATTGTTGAATGCCAACGACGCGCCGCCGGTGACATCCACTTCGGTCGGGTCAACGAGCTTGACAATCGCCTGGAATTGATGATCCCCTTGGGCAACCTCGATCAGCGCGTTGCCCGCAGCCGAATCCAAATGAATCGTACCGCCACCGGAGACACCGTAGCCCAGCGCGTGATCGAAACGAATCGTCTCGACGGTCACGTCCTGATCGGTAAACACCGTACTGGGTGACGTTATTGCGATTCCAAACGTAGCTGTTGCCGAACTCGAATTCGGCACAATTCCGCCCACCCAATGGCTGGCGATTTGCCAGTCTCCTCCTTCGCTGACATCCCAGGCTCCCGGCGCGGGAAAATCGTACTTTGTGAAAAGATAGTTGAGCACGTCACTGTATTGCGCCGAGGACAATTCCGTGTCGTAAAGGATCATCTCGCCGATGCGCCCATTGTTCAGAAATGCGCCGGCGATAAGATCAGACCAACCGATCTTAAAGGTGTTATTGGAAAACGAATCGCCGACAGGAGGGGGTGGAGACGTGCCGTCGTCTCTGGCGCCTAAGATTGTCGGTACCGAGTCGATACCAAAGAACATATTCCTTCCATCGCCGTCATTGACGCGGTCGAAGACGACCGAATACACTCGCGGCTGGCCGTCCTCAAATTCGTCCGGGATGAGCGGATGGGCACTCCTGTTGCCACCGGGATCGTCGTCGGCGGGGGTGTTGTAGCCAATAACGGCAGTTGGCGTGTTGACCTGTGCGGCCAATGTCATGCCAGGCCCGGAACCATCGCCCGTGGAAGCTGCACTGCGAAATTCGAGAAAGAAATTGCTGCCGCGGAAATTCGTTCCCCGTGCGTCACGATGGTCCCAGAAAACTTGCGCATTGTTGCCGCCATTTTCATCCGTAGCGGCCACCACAAAGGCTGTAAAGCTGCCCGTCCCCACGTCCAGGGTGTTGTCGTCCGGCACGGTCAGAATTTGATTGGCCTCGCCATTCTCGTTAAACACCACCGCTGGATTCCCGTTTATGCCGAACGGGCGAAAAATGGGCGGGTTCGTGCTCTCAGCCGCGACATTGCTGTTGGCCATGTCGATCCAGGTCGTCACATTGGCTCCATCAGCCGGGTTATCCGCAGATGTCCCATTGGCGTTGATGTCACTGGCGTCAAAGTGAACCATCAGATTGCTGGTCACCGGTAGTTGTGCGTTGGCAATCGATGGGAAATGGACGAGAAACAGCGCGATGCCCAGTGCGAAAACCGTGTTGATCGTCCGAAGTCTTACGACTTCAGCTACCAGGAATGGGAATGTAGCTGAAGTCGTGAGACTTTGGCTCCTTCGGTGTACCAAACTCTGAGCCAAGCAATTTTTACGCCGACGCATGCCAATCCCCGTCAAGAAAGCGCCGGCTAACATTAGCCAATACGCCACCGGCTCGGGTACCACCGACAGAGCCCCCGACGCATACAGCGCCGAATCATCCCATGCCAAACCGCTGGACAAAGCCGGCAAGCGGATCGCGTCGAATTCTCCAAGCGTTGTTGCAAAGTCCAGCACCACAAATTCGTCTCCGCCTTGCGGCTGAAAATCACCGAGCAGCACAACCTCTAAGGCCCCGTCCAAACTCGCAACTCCGCCAACGACCAGCAGATCATGCTCGGTTCCCGCAACCGTTCCCGCTATCTCGACCAGCAGACTTCCGTCCGCGCCCTGCCGGTAGTCACCCGTGATCTCAATGACACCGGGGCTGTTACCGGGCGAAAGGACACCGCCGTCGTTTTCAACGTTACCAGCGACGACTCCTCCGCCCGAAACGGTACCTCCCCCTATACTCACCATCCCACCCTCAGTGCTGAGCAAGTTGTTAAAGATCAAATCGCCATCGCCCGTTTTCATGAGCGTATTGCCCGCGAGATTCATCGTGTTGTTGAAAACCAGTGATGAACCGGTGGGAACGGCGACGTCGGTATCATCATTCAGATTCACCGTCACCTGAAACTCGTGATCACCTTGGATCACATCGATAATCGCATTGCCGCTGGCAGCCTCGAGATTGACGCTACCTAATCCGGCAATGATGTACCGGTTGGCGTTGTCGAATTGGATTGAGCTGACCGTGACGGCCGAGTCGGTGAATACGGTACGCTTTGTCGAAATGGCGTTACCGAAGATCGCTAGATCATCGTTGCCATTGGGTGCGCCTCCGTCCCAGTTGGAACTGTTATTCCAGTTGCCACCAGCGTCTTGGCTCCACGTTCTTTCTGGCGGAGCCTCAACGATTTTGAAAATGTCGCCTAGCCAGTCAAGGATGTACAGGTTTCCTGCCGCATCCTCTCCGAAGGAACTGATGAAGTGGGGACTGCCATCGTCGGGCAACAGGGTGTCCGTCCAATCAGTAAAGTCCACGAAGTTCGTTCCATCGAAGGTGCTGGGATCCGAGCCATCCCAGCGGAGCGACCAAACTCGTCCCCTGATAAAATCGGCGAAGAAGTACGTCCCCTGAAACTCCGTAATGGGTCCGCGGTACACAGAACCACCGGTGACGGAAAAACCCTGGTTACTGCCATTGCCATGCGGATAGTCGTAGATTGGATCAATCGCTCCCGCTGGCTTGGGTCCACCAAAATCCGGTGTTTCTTGCGTTCCTTCACGAGGCAGCCAACCGAAATTCAGCCCTTTCATGCCAGCGGGAATCACATCGATTTCTTCGACGTCATTTTGGCCCACGTCACCCAGGTAAAGATCGCCTGTCAGCCGATCGAAACTGGCTCGCCAGGGATTGCGCAAACCATAGGCCCAGATCTCATCGGCGCCGGTTTGGCCGACGAACGGGTTATCTTGCGGAATGGCATAGTCACGTTGGCTGTCGCCCGGAAAATCGTCGCCGTTCACATCGAGCCGCAGGATCTTACCCTTGAGCGAATTCAAATCCTGGCCCGCGTTGCCGGGATCGAAGCAACAGGCGCCGTCGCCGGTGGCCACGTAGAGAAAGTCATCTGGGCCAAACCCCAGCCAATTCGTGTTGTGGCTGAAACCGATTTCAGGTTGCGAAAAAATGATATCGGCTGTGCCCGGATCTGCCGTCGTGGCGGTGGCAAAGTTGGGGCCATTGGCCTGGTAGCGACGCGTTTCGGTGAAGTAGGGTGGTCCTCCGGCCGGATTGAAATTGGCGTAGAAATAGCCGTTGTTGGCGTAATCTGGGTGAAATGCCAGGCTGAACAGACCAGCGTCATTGGGCGTGATGTCGACATTGGGAATGGTCAGGAACGGCGTGGGGCTGACCGTCCCGGTCGTCAAATCAAGGATTCTGATGTTGGCCGACGAAACTTCGTCGTGTTGTTCGACGATGAACAGCCGGTCGGTATCACCAGGAGGCGCCGTCACGTACAGCGGCTTGTTCAACCCCGTAGCGACGCGCACGCTGGTGATATCCACGGCCATGGCGCGCGCGATGAAGATGCAAGCGGCAAGCAACGCCGCCGCGACAATAAGGCCTCTTCCTATACTGTTCCGCATACTCGTTCTCTGCCGGTTCGACGTAGCCAAGTCTCAACGATGAGGACTTGGAGTCTGTATGTCATGTCAACTGAAAAGTGCCAGAATGTCGCGTGTTTAGTGGGATTGCGCAGTGGATTCTTAGCCGCAGCTGGACTTAAGCGCACGCGGCTGCGCCGAGTTTCCATAATCGCTCACCAAAAAAACAGCCGCCGGGCTTCCCCCCGGCGGCCGTATGTTGTTGGTTTCAATCAGCGAACATCGTTCGCAGGTCAACGCGTCTAACGTCGGCGATAGGCAATCATTCCCAATGCACCGAGCAGAACAAGAACGCAAGTGCTTGGTTCCGGCACGATGGCAATATTGTATGCCGCGCCGAGACCGTTCAAGACCGAAGTTTGATCAGCCACGCTCAACTCGCTGTGAAAGATCAAGATTTCCGCGATGCGGCCATGCAGGCGGATGCTACCGCCGCCGAAATTCGGACCGTGACCGATCGTGAAGTTGGCACCGGCTTCCGACACTCCCAATGGCGGGGCTGGAGATGTTCCATCGTCTTTTGCACCTAGGATGGTCGCCAGTGAGTCAATACCGAAGTGTACACTGGCGCCGTCGCCATCCGTATCGTCGCGGTCAAAGACGACTGAATAGATTCTCGCCACGTCGTCCTCAAATTCGTCTGGGACGAGAGGATTGGCACTTCCGTTTCCGCCGGGAAAATTGTCGGCCGGCGTGTTATAACCAATGACGGAGGCTGGGGTATTGACCTGTGCACCCAAAGTCATGCCCACCCCGGAACCATCGCTCGTGGCTCCTGGAGTACGAGCTTCGAGAAAGAGAGTTTGCCCACGAAAGCCTCCGCCACCTCCCTCACGATGATCGTAGAAAACGGCGGGAGGGCTATCTCCATTTTCACCAACGGCCGCCACAACAAAGGCGGTATAGCCAACCTTATCGGGGACATCGTAGATCGAGTCATCGGGGGCTGTAAGGATTTGCCCGCCGTCGAACCGGACGACCGGTTGGGAATTGAAGTCGGCATCAACTTGCACAAAGACCGGCGCGTCGGTCGCTTCCGTTGCGTCTTGGCCTCCCGCCGAATCAACCCAGCTGGTTACCGAAGCACCATCGGCCGGATTGTCCGCCCCTGTACCATTACCGTTAATGTCACCGGCATTCCAGTGCAACGTCGGTGCTGGAGTTTGAGCGGATGCACCCGCCGTCCACATAGCCACTGCGATTGTACAGGCTACCAAGATACACACACTTAATCTCGTACTCTTCATGATTCTCCCCCCTAAAAAAATAAGGAACAATCGCGTGTTACCACTGAATCCTCGCATTCATTCGATACAGCGAGTGGCTGGACCCAACTGGCCGACACGCGAAACCATTGCCAAAAGGCACCAACTCATTGGTTGCCTTTCCTGACTCATGGCACCAAAAAAAAAACGCCACACCTATATGCCGCTCTTGCGGCATATAGGTATAGCGTTTTTGTTACCTTCTCAGTTGCGTTGCTCCGCCGACTTTCCGGCGCGATCCCTTAACCCATCTTTAGAAACCCACCACGAAACAAAATGCTCCGTCGTTCATAATCGAAAACTCAGTATACCTGCGCACCTGGATTCCGCAAGCATGTAAATCCAAGATTTTTTTTAAAATCCACGTATTGTCGTAAATGTTTTTCGTAAATGTTTTTCGTGAAAGGACTTACGTGATTGTTCGCACAACAGATAAGTTATTTCGCCACAAGTCTTTACGTCATCAGCCACAGCGGCACCAAGCAGAATTGGCTTGATCGTCATTGGCTTGATCGTCATTGGCTTGATCGTCGAACTTTCGTCTATTCGCGGGTTGTCCGCCGGAGTTTTTCCACGTATGCCAAGCCGAACAACAGCAGGCAAAGGGTCGCTGGTTCCGGCACCACCGCCAACGAGGACGCTTGTTGCCAGTTGAACAAAACCAGGTTCAAGGAATCAAGACCGACCGTGGCAGGTCGTTGGTTGACCCATTCGCCGGGCAAGGAAGCTTCGTTCTCCTGCCAGCTGAACAGGACCAGGTTGAGGTCCGGGAGGTCCCAGAAGCCGCTGTCGTCAAAATCGGTAAACATAGGGACGCCGACGCATGCGCCAAAGCACAAAGTGCCGTCGGTTTCAAAATCGACAGTGTCCCAGGCGCCAACACCCATCGCTGCGCTGAAATCAAATGTGTAACCACTGTCGACGAAAGCTGAAAAATCGAGGACGTCAAAGGTGTCGTTCGCCGAGGGCGTATAGCCACCCGTCAATTCCACCGCCACTGACCCATTCAGATCGGCGGTGCCCGTCACAATGAGCTTGTCATGATCGTCCCCAGGCACCAGCCCGCCAATCTGCAGGGCGATCGAGCCGCTGGCGCCTTGCGTGTAATTTCCATCGATGGTCAGAATACCAGGGCTGCTGCCTGGCGCCACGCTACCAGCAGTGTTGGTCACATTCCCGCCAACGGAGCCGTGCCCACCGAGCGTGCCGCCATTGACCGTAATGTCGCCGCCAGCGGTCGTCAGCCGGTTGTTGATGTTCATCGTGCCGGGCCCGTCTTTGATGTGCGAAGCACCATTGAGGTTCAATTCATTATTAAAGTTGAGCGTGGTGCCTGATTCCGTGGTGATGGTGGTCGGGTCAGCCAGGATCGCGCGAATTTGAAACTCGTGCGTTTCGGCGGTGCCAGGATTCGTATCCGAATCGATGACGTTGATGGCCGCGGTGCCCGTGTCCGAAGCAAGCGTCACGGTACCGGAACCAGCGATCGTATATTGACTGGCATTCTGGAACGTCAAGGATCTGGCCGTCACACCTAGGTTGTCCACCGTCACGGTGGCATTGGACGCGATGGCGTCCCCGAAGATGGTATCATCGGCGTTGGAATTGGGAAAATCCCCCCCGTTCCAGTGCGTATTGTCAGCCCAAGTGCTTGATCCTCCTTGATTCCAAACTCGCGGGAGTTCCGGCGGATTGAGAACGTTGTACTTCCCATCGAGATAGCTAATAACGTCCTGCTGCTCGGTCGAACTCAATTCTTTCTTATAGATGAGGATTTCCGAGATAGCCCCGTTGGCCAGTGCGCTGCTGGCGATCATATCGCTACGGCCGATCCACATATCGCGCGGGCCAAAGGAATCACCCGGCGGCACTTGGCCCGAGGTGACGGGAATGCCCGTGTCAGGGGCCGCAACGAGGTTCGCTACGCTGTTAACACCAAAGTTGACCATAGCTTCATCACCATCATGTGGGTTACGGTCCCACACCGTGGACAAGACCTTGACGATTCCGTCGTCAAGTACGGCTGGCATTTCTGGAGTGTTTTCGGTTGGACTGTTTAGGCCAATAATAGCGGTGTCGTCGTTGACCTGAGCGGCGAGCGTGTCTCCTGCTACGCCATTTGATGTACTGTTAGCCGTGCGAGACTCCTCAAAGAAGAGATACCCGCAACAGAAGGAACCGCCGCCCAGCCGCTTTTCAAAAAAGACGTCCGCGTTGCCGCCGTTGTTGTCGTAGCCAACCGTGACGAACGCAGTAAAACCCTCGCCAGGGCCCGGGCTCAGGTTAAAAGCGCTGGCAACGGTAAGCAGATCTGAACCGCTACCGTTGAACACATCGTCGTTAAACACCACCGCCGGCATGCCGGTCTGAACATGGCTGGTGATGTATGTCGGTTGGAAAATATCCAAAGCCACGCTACTTTCGGAGGCACTGGCGTGGTGATTATTACCGCTTTTGTCATTCCAGGTGGCGACCTTGTTGCCGTTGGCGAGCCCGCCTTCAGCGAGCCCTTCTTGCGTCCCATCACCGTCTAAGTCGGTTGCGTCCAACCATAAAATCAAATTGCTGATGTCACTCGGGGCGAATGTCTGGGCTGTTGCCGGACCGGTTGTCCCTAACATCAAGATGAACAACGACACGAATGAGAGTCTGAGAGTCATTGGTTGGATCCCCGTGAGAAAATGGAACGCTGACTTGAGTTGGTCGCTTTCGAACAGCAGGGTGGGCTAGACACGTCCACAACGTTCGACAGCGAACGTTGCCCGCGAATTTCGCGCAGTATAGACCCTGGACCCCCACAGATAGAGTTCATTTTCGTCCTATGAGGCCGAGCTGTCAAGGATCTAGCCGTTTTTTTTGGGGGGCCGACAGGTGTGGATAACGGTTTAACGGCGCGGCGAAGCGGCGTTCTTGTCCCCCTCCCTACCGGATTTTGGCGTCAACATCGACGTCTCGGGCGTGGGCAATATCGCGTGGGGTGATTTCAACAACGGCGCAACAAGTAAAGTCGCTTCAGCTCTGGGCGCAACTGAAAACCCTGGTCGCGGGGGATAGGATTGACCTGCAAGTCAATGGACAGCCGCTGCCTGAACCTGAAGCGGACGGCATACTTAGGTTCGATTTGAAGCCCGATCAGCTCAAGGTAGGCCGCAACGAAGTCGGCCTGCGGCTGAACCAGCGCGGTCCAAAAGCGGAGAATGGCATCCAGGGGGTATCCACTTCCCTCTACAAGCCACAACATGTGGTATGAGGGCATGATTGGCGATGATCAGCGACACCCCGTCGGCGGCGTGGACTATTCCAGAACTCTGCAAGAGCCCAGAACTCTGCAAGAGTTCGACGAATGGTTCTCCTCCGAAGAAGCGTGCGCTGCGTACTTGCGGCGTGTTCGGTAGCCTGAGGGCTTCCGATGCCCAAAGTGCCAAGGGAAGGCTGCCTGTGCCACGGCCCGAGGTCAACTCAAGTGCCTGAGATGCCACCGTCAGACATCACCAACTGCGGGAACCATCTACCAGGGTACC
>Ga0310121_10003493_pt1 | contig 14311 bp, 10 predicted proteins | sample CB27_Tmax_986_MG_FD_203504 | JGI IMG/M metagenome (GOLD analysis project Ga0310121, IMG submission 203504) | Marine microbial communities from Western Arctic Ocean, Canada - CB27_Tmax_986 | ecosystem: Environmental > Aquatic > Marine > Oceanic | place: Canada: Western Arctic Ocean | collected... | reverse complement strand
CCGCTGTGTTGGCGTAGCAGGTCTTCAATCTGGCTGGCGAAAACCTGCGCTCGCGCCTCGCCATGATAACCCGCGGAAAAATAATAAAACGACGGGATCACCCGGTACTCATCAATCCCAGGTAAGTCTTCAGCAAGATGAGGGTGATTAGCGTAATCGAACAACACCACTGGTCCATCGAGCGCAATAAAAACACAACGGGTCTCATAGTGTGAACACCAGACCTGCATATTTGTTGCGTCAGTTGCATAACGGGTATTGATCTGGTCGAACAACAACAACCCCGCAACATCGGCGCGCTCCATCTCCAAGCGCAACCGGTGCAACCGATATTTACGCACAACGTCCAGATCCACCGGGCAATCGCTGTATTCCATAGCGCCGTGCTGGCGCGGAGCCTTTCGTGCAGCTTTGATCGACTTTATCGACATAAGTGACTCCGGGCTATCAGTGTTAACCAGGCTAGCTGGCAGCAATCCGGCTAGACGCAAAGCTAGATTAATGCAAGAACTTACCCTCAGTACGGCTCAGAACGACCCTCGCACAACACCCATCCAGTGCATTTGCAAGGCTGCCGACCTGTCGTGGTTGGGTTGATTACGTAGGGCAAGATAACTGCCAAGTGTCAATTTTGATGTGATCGGCCTGGAATAGACAAATTCGAGCAAAGTCTCTACCCCGCCGGGCGCCAAACTGACCCGCTGTTGATGGCGCAAAACCTGTCCTTGCGCACTCAGATCATAGGCAATATCCAGCGCAGCATCCCCAGCAAAGGCTCGCAATGGCTGTGATATGGAGACACTTGCGGTATCGGTCAACGAAAAAAGATCCTTAGCAGTAAGACCAATGAGCCACGCATTGCTGGCAAGGGTCGAGAAATCCCCAAGTAACCCGCACGGTCGATCCGTCACCTGGGTCAACCCCTCTGTGTAAGCGCCAATAAGGGCCCAGTTTTGATCAAGACGCCGATAAGCCGTTAACCGCGCAGAGCGTGTCTGCGCATCGAGAACACTCAGCGCACCACCAACGGAGCCCCCAAGCAAGCTACCCGATTCATCGAGCAGACCGCCTTCCAAGGCGAAACCCCAGCCCGAGCTGCCAAAATGAGACACAACGTTAAGTTGTTGGCTATCATGCGCTGTATCACCTTCGCTATCGACCTGGGCCATGTTAAATCCAAGCCGCCAGAGCGAATTGATCTGGTAGGTGCCCTGGCTGTGGACCCCTTCATCACTGTATTGGCCGATCAGGCCCTGATCCCACGCGGCCCCCGCAGGCGCTGCAAAGTGGTTTTCCTGTAACCAATAGACCGCATCGGTATCGGGTGTTGGTCGAGAGTTGTAGCCCAACCGCATCGTATAGTGATCACCAATTTTTGTGTCAAACCCCAACGCCGGCTCCACGTCACCCGCTGCGGAATAACCAGCACGGCGGTAGGATAGCAATTGATAACCAAGGCCTTCGCTCAGTATGTCGGGCGCGCTGTCTTGCGACCAGCGGCGCAACATCTGTCGGGCGCGTGCCTTATCATCGCGCACGCTCGCCAGAGCAGCGACGTTCAATCTGAAATCGCGGTCGTAACGGTCAACCACCAATGCCTGAGAAAAAAGACCTTGCTGGGCTATGGCCGAGTAAATGGCGGGACTAAGTCGTAAGCGCCGATAACCGTAATCATCCCCCACAGTATCGTCGACCTCATCAGCTTCTTCGTCCGAGCCAGTCGGGCCGGATGGCGGTGGGGTCACTGGCCCCAGGGGCTGAAAGGCTCGGGCAAAATTGATCTGCCCCCACCCGTATTTAGCATCAACACCAGGCGCACCTTTATCTGTGGCAGAACGCTTTATGATGTCAACAACCTCTGCCGCCGTGAGCTTGGGCCAGGTTTGCCGTAGGCGGGCAGCAAGTGCGCTGGCACGCGGCGTTGCAAACGAGGTGCCCCAGTAATCAGCAAACTCTGACGCTCCAAGCGCAACCACGTAGTGGCCCGCATAAGCCCCAGCACGATTACTGAATTCAAGCATCTTACCGTCCGGGCCAAGCCCGCCAACGATCAAACCTTTGCCCCCTAGTCCTGGAGCATGCAGCGCATCACCCACCGGATTGTCTAACCAGTCGTTGCCAGCACTCATTACGACAACTTTGTCCGCTGCTGCGGCCGCAAGCATAGCGTCACCGGGTACCCCAGTCAGGGCGGCGTTGGAATGGTTTATGACTCTTATCGAAGGGTCTGCTGCGGCATGCAACAGGCCCTGATAGACGGCTGATGTCGAGACCGAGCGGCCACCGTTCGACGTCTGGATCGAGAGTATTTTGCTACCGGGCGCAAGAGTCAGAATAATCTGCGCAACAGCTGTTCCATGAGTGCCCTGCTGGGCATAATCAACCAGTGGGTCACCGCCGACGAAACTTACGCTGCCTGGTGCCTGCATCGCCGGCTGCAACTGTACACCGGTGTCGAGCACTGCAACCCCGAAATAGGAGACGCTCGAAGGAGGTGCACTAGTGCTGCCGGCACTGTCATCAGGAGTCAATTCCTCTGAGTCACCTTCGATCACTTCGATCAGATCGATACATCCAGCACAGTCGCTTTCCGCAAAAGCACTCAAAGGCCACCCGACCCAAAGCACGATCGATAGCGCAAGCCGGCGAGTCAACGGAAGCTGAAACAATCTTAGGTTAATCAACAACAAAATTAATCCTCTTTATTTCCCTCGACGATTCAACTGGAAATCAGGCAAAACTGGTCACTTTGCGCCAAGTTGCACACTCAGTCAGCAGTTCAGTATTCTCGTTAGTGACTACCGTTAGCGTTACTCAGTCCAGTTTATTATAGCGAGAGTTATCGGCATCACTTTACTAACCTTTGATTGGTTGAACTAGGTTTTGAGTCAATACCATGCCTATTGCCACCAATGCCCCGATCATTGCAGCAAAATCCAGACCACTCGCGATATTCAATCAACCAGGCTAATAAACATCTGAATCACGCTGACTGTTCAGTCAGCGCACAACCGTACATTTAAACTCGCTGGTGCTTTTGAATTTAATGGCGGCTTTTTATCGCCTCAAGGCTCACCGGTGCCAATCTCCTTTTTACGCCTTGTAACGAAGTCATCCAAAGCCTCTCGACGTGCGACATCCAGCGGGGGGGCTTCGAAGTCTTTTAAAATATCCTGCCAGGTATCAGTTGCTCGTTCGGTCGCATCAGCCGCACCGGCCGCGGCCCAGCTTTCACTGTTTTGCCAGTCACTCAAAAAGGGTTCATAAAAGGCATTCTCATAACGCGCCATAGTGTGTTCGGTACCAAAAAAGTGTCCTCCCGGCGCGACAGCCGCGATCGCATCCAGCCCAAGCTCGCTCTCTGATGTATCGATGGGCTGTAGCAAATGCACTAAATGCTGAATAAGCTCGATATCGAGCACGAGCTTTTCAAAGGAGGCGACAAGCCCTCCCTCAAGCCACCCAGCCGCATGATAAACAAGGTTGCCATGCCCCATCACGGCACCCCATAACGCCATCTGGGTTTCATATACCCCTTGGGCGTCAGCAGCGTTAGAGGCGTTGCAGGCACTGGTTCGGTACGGCAGACCGTAGCGTCGCGCCAGTTGCCCCCCGGCGAGGTTGGCCTTGGCATTCTCAGGCGTACCGAATGCTGGCGCTCCAGAGCGCATATCCACGTTCGAGGTGAAGCCGCCATAGACCACCGGATTTCCTGGATAGAACAGCTGAATCATCGCCAAGCCCATAAGGGCTTCTGCGTTTTGTTGCACGAGACCCGCGGCCAACGTGACTGGTGTCATTGCACCCAGCAAAGTGAACGGTGTCACGATCACTGCCTGCCCATGGGCCGCCAGTGCCAAAGCCCCATCCGACATGGCCTCATCAAGTTTGCGTGGCGAATTAATATTGATGTTCCCGATCAAACTCGGACTTCGGTGCAAATCGTCAACACTGATACCGCGCACCAGGGCCAGCATCTGAACAGCATCGTTCACCCGCCCCCGTCCTATCGGTATAGCAGAAAACACCTTGTCGGCCAGAGTCAGATTGGCCCGGTAGCTATCGAGGTGGCGGGTTCCCACGGGCAAATCCTGCGTCGCTACCGTCTGGTTACCAAAAACGCTGATGGCGTTGAAGTATTGCCCCAAACTGATCAGCCGCTGGTAGTCGGCAAAATTGCCGGGGCGCCGACCATTGACCCGATCATGCACATTGGGCGGACCCGAGACCAGCCCGAAATACACCCGGTTACCCCCGAGGGTTATTGCATGTGCCGGGTTGCGGGGCGTCAGCGTAAATTCGGCCGGTGCCTGACTCACCAGATCGAGAATCATCTGCGGATCTGCGCAGACAATACCGGTATCGTGGTCAACCTTTGCGCCTTGGCGAGCAAAAGCCTGGCGCACGGGCTCACTCATGATCTCAATCCCAAGATCACGGATCACCTTAAGCGATGCCTGATGAATTGCCTCGACCTGATCTTCGGACAAGGGCTCCATAGGCGGGTAGCGGTTTCGCAACGGGCCAAAATCAAGTTGTGCCACCCGTGTCGTTGCACTGCGCTCAGCCTTGCGTTGCGCGCGTGCCCGTTTGCGCGTTTGCCGGGTCCCGCCTTTTTCGGCTGACTTCTTTATAGCTCCCATATTTCCAAGCATAACAACCGAGGCAGTTGAGGAGTGTCGGTCACAGGTCTTTTGGTGATCTACCCGCGACAGTCAACACAAGCTCAAAGGTACAGTGAGTGCAACTTTCACCCCAGCACTGCTACCGTGGCCTCGGCCAGAATCTCGGCAATCCGATCCAGAGTCTGCTCATCGGTGACGATGGGTGGCGCTATGCAATAAACATCTCCGCGAACCCGCGAAAACATTCCACGCTCGACAGTTTCGGCATGGATTCTCGGCCCGATTGCATCGCTTGGAGCAAAAGGCTCCTTGGTTCCCTTGTCTTGTACGTACTCTACTGCGCACATTAAGCCCAACCCACGCACCTCGCCTACATGTGGGTGATCGGCCAGGGCGTCTTGCAACTTGCCCAGAAGGCGTTGACCTTTCTCGCGGGCTTGATCGACAAAATTTTCTTTCTCGATGATATCCAACATTGCCAGAGCAACTGCGCAACCCACAGGGTGCGAACTATAGGTATAAGCATGCATCCATGGTGATCCGCTCTCATTCATTACCGTGGCAATTTCATCGCTGATACCAATACCCCCCAGCGGGAAATACCCTGAAGTGACCGCCTTGGCAAACTGCATAAGATCCGGCTCGACTCCCCAGTGCTCCAGCCCGAACATACAGCCGGTGCGGCCAAAGCCGGTGATAACCTCATCGGATACCAGCAACACATCGTATTGGTCGCATATCTCGCGAATGCGAGGGAAATAGTCATCCTGCGGTACGAGCACACCGCCCGCGCCCTGGACTGGTTCTGCAATAAACATTGCTACTGTTTCGGGACCTTCTTCGAGGATCTTCTTTTCTAATTCGTTGGCAGCGGCTATACCCTGACTGGGGGCATCATCCGGCGCCTGATACAGGTAAGGGTATGGACTGGGAATATGGACAAATCCCGGAATTCTCGGCTCAAACATTTCCCAATATGGCGCCATTCCGGTGGCACACATCGCGGCAAAAGTAACACCATGGTATCCCCAGATTCGCGAGATCACCTTGGTTTTCTCAGGCTTACCTTTAAGTTTCCAGTAGTAACGCGCCAGTTTGATATTGCTATCGGTTGCCTCCCCACCACCGGAGGTGAGGTAAAAATGATTGATATTCGGGTAGGTGAGGCTCGCCAGGCGTTCTGCTAATTCAATAGCTCTCGGATTGGTGCTGCCGGCATAACCAGAAGCAAACCCCATTTGCCGCATCTGACCCGCTGCCGCATCGGCAAGTTCAGTGCGGCCGTTACCGGCGGTATTGCACCAAAGGCCCGACAGGCAATCGATAAAACGATTCCCGTCCGCATCAATAAGGTAAGCACCTTCACCACCCACCCAAACCCGGGCTGATGCGTGAGCGGCTGGGTTGTGTAAAGGATGAACCAGATGCGCCGCATCTCGGCTCACCATGGCTTGTTGTTGAGGTTGTTGTTGCTGTTGTTGTGCTGTCATGTTTCCTCCGCCAGTTTTTGGAAATCTTTAAAGAGTTTTGAGTGCTCCAAGGGGCTCCCGTCTACTTCCCGGGCTCCGCCATCGGATTATTGGGATGGGCTATCCAATTCAGTTTGTCATCGGGACGAATCATCTGACCCGTTCTTTGGTCAATTTCGTTTTCCAAAGTCCTTAAAGTCAGGCAATTTTCTACCGGGCATACGGTCACACACAGATTGCACCCTACACATTCTTTTTCTATTACCTCGTAGTGACGGCTCCCATTCCGGGTCGCGCTGATCGCCTGGTGCGAAGCATCTTCGCAAGCGATATGGCAACGCCCACACTGGATACAAAGATCCTGGTCAATCTGTGCCTTGGCAGTGTAATTGAGATTGAGGTACTGCCAGTCGGTCAGTGAAGGCACCGCTTTGCCGACAGCCTGCTCAACTGAATCTATCTGACGAGCGTCAAGATACCGGGTCAAGCCATCGACCATATCATCGATGATCTTAAAGCCGTGGGTCATCGCCGCGGTACAAACCTGTACATTCCCGGCTCCCAGTAGGATAAATTCGGCAGCATCGCGCCAGTTACTGATGCCGCCTATGGCCGAGATTGGTAGACCTCGGCAATCGGGATCTCGGGCAATATCCGAGACCATGTGCAACGCAATCGGTTTGACCGCCGGCCCGCAGTAACCGCCATGCGTTCCATTGCGATCTATGGTTGGCACGACGCTGAAGGTATCCAGATCAACCGACATCACAGAATTGATGGTATTGATCAAAGACACCGCGTCTGCCCCCCCTCGTTGCGCAGCGCGGGCGGGCGGGCGAATACTGGTCACGTTGGGCGTCAGTTTTACGATCACAGGCAGTTCCGAGAACGCCTTACACCATGCGGTAACCATCTCGACATACTCGGGGACCTGCCCTACGGCAGCACCCATGCCCCTTTCAGACATGCCGTGAGGGCAGCCAAAATTAAGTTCAATGCCATCGGCACCGGTATCTTCAACCCGGGTTAGGATCGCCTTCCAGGCTTCCTCGGTGCAGGGCACCATTAGAGAGACAACCAGGGCACGATCCGGCCAATCTTTTTTGACCTGCGCAATCTCCTCAAGATTGATCTGCAATGGGCGATCAGTAATTAACTCGATATTGTTAAAACCAATGATACTGCGATCTTTTCCGTGTAATGCCGCGTAGCGAGGCCCGTTGACATTAACGATAGGCGGGCCATCTTCGCCCAGAGTTTTCCAAACGATGCCGCCCCACCCCGCCTCGAAAGCACGATTCACGTTATAGGCTTTGTCGGTCGGCGGTGCGGATGCCAACCAGAACGGGTTCGGCGACTCGATACCGGCAAAAGTGGTCTTCAATTCAGGCATTGTTCCCTCCTTACTTCCAATGAGCGGGCGATCAGGGCTCACCTGCCTTACTTTTTGACAGGAATTGATCAATAGAGATTGCGGCCAATTTACCGTCCTGTACCGCACTGACTGTTAGATCTTCACCATCCGCTATGCAATCCCCGCCGGCCCAGACCCCGGTCCGGGAAGTCCGTCGCTGTTTATCGACAATAAACCGGCCATCTTCCAGCATAAAGTTACCGGTATCGTCCTCGACTAACCGGGGCGCCTGGCCGATCGCCCTAAAAACCGTATCTGCCTTGATCGTAAAATTGTCGACCCCGTCGGCGTGCAAGTCCCGGTCTGTTGGACTGAACTCAACGCCGGTAACCCTGCCGTCTTGGTGCTGAATACAAGCTGGTTGACCCCAATAGCGAATGACTACCCCGCGAATTTTGGCGAACTCCTGTTCGTCAATACTAGCCTTCATCTGCTGTGGGCCACGCCGATATACGATCGTGACCTCCTCAGCGCCCAACAACCGGGTTTGAACGGCAATATCAATTGCAGTCATTCCCCCGCCAATCACCACAATGCGCTTACCGAGCGCGAGCGACGACAACTGATCTGCCTGACGTATTTGGCTGATAAAATCTACCGCGTCCTCAACCCCAGAAACTTCTTCGCCGGGTATGCCCAGCGTTTTAGTCGAGCCCAGCCCCGCCGACAAAAAGACAGCGTCATGGCGGTCTTCAATATCGCGTAGGCCAAAATCACGGCCAAACAGTTTTCCGTGCTCTATCTCGATTCCGCCAATAGATGTAATAAATTGGGCCTCCTTCTGGGCAAAGTTATCCAGCATCTTGTAGGCCGCAAGCCCGTACTCATTTAAGCCCCCGGATTTAGGGCGATGCTCATAGATGCACACCGAATGTCCGAGCACCGCGAGCCGGTGAGCGCAAGCCAAGCCCGCCGGGCCACCGCCAACCACAGCAACGGACTTTTCCGACGGTGCAGCTCGGATAAAGAACGAAGCATTCTGATCCATAGCCTCATCAACGGCGTAACGCTGAAGCAACCCTATGCTCACGGGCCGATCATCCGGCTGGTTACGTACGCATGCGTGTTCGCACAACGTCTCAACCGGGCAGGCTCTGGCACAAGTGCCGCCCATAATATTTTCTTGCAATATAAGGCCCGCCGCACCCACAGGATTGTGATTGCCGATCATGCGGATAAAACCGGGGATATCTATCTCGGTCGGACAAGCTTGCGTGCAAGGAGCATCGAAACAGAAATAACACCGCTCGGCCTCGACCCGCGCGCTGTTAGGTTCCAGGGGTGAATGCATTTCACAAAAATTGCGCCGACAATCTTCCTCGGGCAGTCGGCCCGAAGCAATCCCTGGTACCCCGTTGGTCGCGGTTGCAATAATATCCACGTACTCCTCCTTGAATGCCCTGATGCGTCAGAACTGACCTGTCATGTGCTTCTGTAACAGGCCAGTTCCGATCTGTCGGTACGCGAGACTATCTAACGCTCAACAAAAACAGGCGGATTTTGATCCCGAACCTTTGCGATCGCATCGAAATACGGTGCAAAAGGGGGTCTTTCAATATACCGACCTGCGCCGCGTTCAACAAACAACTCGCCATCCTTAAACACAACTTTGCCCTGGCTGATGGTGTGCGATGCCGTACCTCGAACCGTCATGCCTTCAAAAATGTTGTAATCGACATTCTGGTGGTGGGTCTTGGCAGAGATAGTCTTGCTAGCCTCCGGATCCCAGATTACAAGATCGGCATCGGCGCCGACGCTGATCGAACCCTTGCGCGGATACATGTTGAAAATCTGAGCCGCGTTGGTCGAGGTCACCCGAACAAATTCATTCATGGTTAGCTTGCCGGTATTGACTCCGGCATGCCACAACACCTCCATTCGGTTTTCCACGCCGCCGGTACCGTTGGGGATCTTGGTGAAGTCATCCTTACCCATCGCCTTCTGGTCGGCACAGAAACAACAGTGATCGGTGGCTGTGGTCTGAAGATTACCCGACTGGAGCCCGCGCCAAAGTGCATCCTGATGCCCTTTTGGCCTAAATGGTGGGCTCATCACATGTGCCGCCGCGGTGTCAAAATCGGTATTGAGATAAACCGAGTCATCCACCAACAGGTGTCCCGCAAGCACTTCACCAAAGACGCGCTGGCCCTCGTTGCGCGCCCGAATCACCTCTCCCAGTGACTCCTTAGCCGAGACATGCACCAGATAAACAGGTGTTTTCAATGCCTGGGCGATACGAATCGCCCGGTTAGCCGCTTCTCCTTCAACTTCTGGGGGTCTCGACTGCGGATGACCCTCGGGGCCTGTGATTCCCGACTCCATCAGTTTGCGCTGCAACTGCCATACCAATTCACCGTTTTCGGCGTGAACCGTCGGCAAGGCGCCCAGTTCCCACGCCCGGGTAAAACTATTCACCAGAACTTCATCGTCCGCCATGATCGCACCTTTGTACGCCATGAAGTGCTTAAAGCTGTTGACACCGTGCTCTTGCACCAAAGTGCCCATGTCTTGGTGTACTGAATCATCCCACCATGTCACAGCGACATGAAACGCGTAGTCCGAAACAGACTTCTGGGCCCATTCGCGCCATTGGTGAAAGGCGCTCAACAACGATGTCTGCGGCGCCGGAATCACAAAATCAATAATGCAGGTTGTGCCTCCAGCCAGGCCCGCTGCCGTGCCGGTGTAAAAATCCTCGCTGGCAACCGTCCCCATGAACGGTAGCTGCATGTGCGTATGGGGATCGATCCCCCCTGGCATCACGAACTGGCCGCCGGCGTCTACAACCTCGGCACCCGTGGGGGTGTCAAGGTCAAGACCAACCTGGGCGATCCTGCCATCCTCGCAGTAAACATCTGCCTTGAAGCTTTGCTCCGCTGTTACAGCGGTACCACCTTTAATGATGACGCCCATTGTCAGATCTCCCTGGTTTTACTGTATCGACCCGGCTAAAACGCCGCGTCCCAAACTGCATGACTCCAGGCTCCGCAAGGCGCCTTGGAAATCACAGGATCAGAACCACCGCTCAACAAAGTTGCAACGGTACGCTCATAGTCAGCCTCATCCAATTTGCCGCCGCCTGCAGCGAGTTTGTTGATTTCACCGATCATGCGGCGCTGGTGATTTTCGGTCTGGGCGCCGGTTTTGTCATTTTCAAGCACGATGTCAGCTGCATCCGAGCTTTCTCTTACCCAGGCCCAACCCTTTATCGAGACGCGCACAAAACGAGCCATGCTGTCGACAAACGCTGGGTCAGAAGATGATGCGTTATCGCTCAACCGAAAAACTCCTTGCACGCTGCTTATTTTCAAAGACTTTCAGCCTTAAAGACTTTCAGCCTTCGTCAAAACAGCCTGGAGCATGACATTGGCGCCGGCTGTAGACCATTCAGGCTCGATATCTTCTACTTCGTTATGACTAATCCCGTCAACACAGGGAATAAAAATCATCGATGTCGGTGCCGCGTGTGCAATAAAACAAGCATCATGCCCGGCCCCGGTGACAATCTCGCGCGAGCTGTAGCCACAAGTTTCGGCGCCGGACTGAACTGCTGCGACACAACCACTATCAAAGGGGACCGGGGCGTAATAAAAAATCTCCTCAAGCGAGTGTGCCACGCCGGCTTGGTCGGAAATTCTGGTGATGCCATCACGAACTGCCTGGCCCATCTCCAGCAAGACCGCATCATCCGGATGCCGAATGTCTATGGTCAAAAAGACCCGCCCCGGGATAACGTTACGCGAATTGGGGTGCACGTTGAGCATGCCCACCGTGGCACAAGCGAGCGGCGCATGGGTTAAGCCAACTTCATTCACCAAACAGGTGACTCGTGCAGCACACAGTAATGCATCATGGCGTCGATCCATTGGCGTTGGCCCCGCATGCGATTCCGTGCCGGTCAGTTCAAGCTCATACCAGCGTTGGCCTTGAGCGTCGGTAACCACGCCAATGTCGGTGCCTTCTTCAACCAGTATGGGGCCCTGTTCGATGTGAGCTTCAAAATAGGCGTGCAGTGGACGCCCCATGGGCTCATCTCCTGCGTAACCGATACGTTCGAGTTCCTGCCCCATGGTTCGACCCTCGGCATCCACCCGCGCCAGGCCGTAATCGAGGTCATAGATTCCCGCGAACACGCCGGACGCCACCATTGCGGGCGCAAAACGGCTGCCCTCCTCATTGGTCCAGCAGACCGCTTCCACCGGGTGGCGTGTCTGAATGTTCTGATCATTAAGAGTGCGTATAACCTCGAGCCCGGTCAAAACGCCGTAAACCCCATCAAAACGACCTCCGGTAGGCTGGGTATCAAGATGACTGCCGATCGCAACCGACGGTAACTGTGGGTCGACGCCGTCGCGACGGGCAAAAATATTTCCCATCTGATCAACGGATATTGTGCAACCGGCCTCGCGACACCAACTCACGAAAAGATCGCGGGCCTGTCGATCAAGGTCGGTCAGAGCAAGGCGGCAACAACCTCCCTTCTCGGTTGCCCCAATTTTTGCCATCTCCATCAGCGAGTCCCACAAGCGCTCACCGTTAATCGCCAAAGCATCGTCGCGTGTCATTGGTCTCTTCCTTGTTAGTCTTCACCAACACTCATGGTTAATAGTTATTCCTTACTCATTTAATTCAGATCGGTCAGAACACCGTAAGTTTCGGGCCGGCGGTCACGGTAAAACTGCCAGGTATCTCTGACCTTCCGAACCATGTCCATATCGACCTCGTGGATCAGAAGCTCATCTTGATCGGCGCTGGCCTGCGCTTCGATCTGACCACGCGGGTTGACGAAATAGCTCGAGCCGTAAAACTCCCCGATATTCCAGGGAGCTTCGGTTCCCACTCTGTTAATTGCCGCAATAAAAACGCCGTTGGCAGCTGCTGAAGCTGGCTGCTCAAGCTCCCACAAGTACTGCGACAGCCCGGCCACTGTTGCGGATGGGTTGTAGATGATTTCAGCCCCGTTTAATGCCAAGGCGCGCCAGCCCTCAGGAAAATGGCGGTCGTAACAGATATAAACGCCGATTTTGCCGTAGGCCGTATTAAAAACCGGCCAGCCCGAGGCCCCAGGCTTGAAGAAAAATTTCTCCCAGAAGCCCGCAACATGAGGTAGATGGCTCTTGCGATATTTACCCATGTAACTGCCATCGGCATCGATTACCGCAGCCGTGTTGTAGTACACCCCAGTCATGGCTTCTTCATAAATCGGCACAATGATGACCATGTTGTACTTCTTGGCGTACTCGCACATCAAACGGGTGGTGTGGCCATCTGGAATCGCCTCTGCCGCAGCATACCAACGGGCATCCTGGCTTGGGCAAAAATAGGGCTGGGTAAACACTTCCTGAAAACAAAGCACCTGGACACCGGCTGCGCCCGCCTGCTCAATGAACGGGATGTGCGCTTCTAACATGGCATCACGAATCTCCTCGGGGGAGGATTCTGTACTCGCCTTCAGACTCATCTGGATGAGTCCGGATTTCAGTTTACTCATGTGCACCCCCTTGTGATGTGATTGACATGTTGTTTTTTGGGATTGATACGCCGCTTGGCAAAGAAGTGGAAGTCGACCAAATTCAGCCTTGCCGATGCTTGTAACAGTTCTTTACCATTTGGTCAATTTATCGCAAAGGCTGCTTCTGACTTGACAGACCCAATCCACGAACCAGTGCCGCGACAACGCCTGGCGCACCCTTTTCATAGACCTCAGCGTCGTAATTCGCCGGCGAGATCACGGCTTCGATCTGGGCTTGAAAATCCGCATAGGTCTGGGTCACTGCCCAGATCATAAAGAAAGCATGCGCAGGGTCTATCGGAGCCATACGACCCTCTTGCTGCCAAGCGTGAAAGATAGCCCCTTTTTGCGCCACCCAGTCCCGCAAGCGTCCTTTAAGATGCTCCCCAATCACTGGCGCCCCCCCGATAACCTCGATCGCAAAAAGGCGCGAGGCTTCAGGATAATTTCTGGACAGATCTAGTTTGCGGCGAATGTACTGGCTTATTGCATCACACGGATCATCATCTGCAGAGATATCTCCCAGCGCTTCCAGCCACAGTGATAGCACTTGTTCGATAACAACCCGATACAGGTTCTTCTTGGTCTTGAAGTAATAAAGGATATTGCCTTTGGGCAAACCGGCACGCTGGGCAATCTCTTCTACACGCCCGCCGTCGTAGCCCTTTTGGGAAAACACACCGGTTGCGGCGCGGATGATCTTCTCTCGCTGGCGAAAACCAACGCTTCGGGGTTCGGCACCTGAGGCTTCAGGTGGTGGAGTCGTTTTGTCTATCTGACTGATGCGGGCCATAAGGCGATCGATTGTGGCTCAATTTCGACCGAATGGTCAACTTTTGGGTCGACACAGGACCTAAGCTCTTTTGAACAATTACCGGGTGACCTTGTGCCCCTCCGAACGCAATCTAACTGCCGAGTGAACCATCAGCACAGCAATTACAATGCTGCCCCCGGCAATGCTCTGCCACCCAGGGTTCTCCCCGATCACCCACCAAACCCACAACGGACCCAACACCGCCTCCAGCAAGCTGATCATCGCTACTTCAGGCGCCGGCAAATAGCGCGGGCCCAAAGTCATTAAAACCAACCCTAACGGCAGTAGCACCAGTCCCGCAAAGACAAGCGAGAACCATTGGATGTAATCCATAACTGGATATTGTGCAAATATCGTTGCAACCAGAGCTGTGAGAAGTAAGCCAATTCCTGCGGCGGGAATCATATTGATTTCACGACGGCCTCGAATAATGGTGAAAATCAACGCCAACAGGACCGCGTTCAGTAGTGCCAGTGA
>Ga0310121_10003492_pt1 | contig 14311 bp, 13 predicted proteins | sample CB27_Tmax_986_MG_FD_203504 | JGI IMG/M metagenome (GOLD analysis project Ga0310121, IMG submission 203504) | Marine microbial communities from Western Arctic Ocean, Canada - CB27_Tmax_986 | ecosystem: Environmental > Aquatic > Marine > Oceanic | place: Canada: Western Arctic Ocean | collected... | reverse complement strand
CTCCGCGACCGCCTCAGCGACGCCCTTGAAATGCCCTCGCTCGCACAATCCATCCGGATTGCAGCGCAATCTGCTGCCGCTTGCGGTTGAGAGGATACGGTAGTTTCACTAAACGATTAAGGACGTGAGCGCCTGGAAGCGGGTGTCATTGCGAATTGAATCGAAGTCCGGCTCTTGGACCACCATGTCTCGGTAGCTGGGTTCGATCTCGAACGCCTGCGAGAGATATTGGAGTGCGATCTCGGTTTCGCCCGCCAGGCTCCAATAGCACGCCAGGTTGTAATTGAGAATCCCCTCATCGGGATGGACACACAGGGCATCCTCGAGGGCCTCGATTGCATCGTCTAAATGACCGATCCGTTTGTAGCACCAGCCCAAAGCTAACAGAACGTGAAGCTGGCCAGGGTGCTCGATCTCGGCAACGCGAAACAGGTCAATGGCTTCGCGATGACGTTCCATCGAACGCAACGCCTCGCCCTGTAGATAATGGGCACGACCCACGTACTTTGGCCGTGAGGGAAGCTCGGTCAAGAGATCCAGTACACGCTGGGCGATGACATTGCGAGTCCGTTCCCGCAAAGGCCACCGGTCGGCGAACACCTGGATCAAATCGAGGTATCCTTCCGCCGCTCGCAACGTCTGTTGGATCTTGATTGGTTCGTGACGGGACACGACTGAGAGCCTTTCGATTCTGGCCTCGGGTAACCTTAGGTTCGTGCGGGGGATCGATTCCTGGTTGCACACGAATCGGCGTCGCCAGTATCCCATTCTACCCACGATGTCCATCTGGCGAAGCGATGTTATGGCGACGAAAAATGGCGCCCGGCAAACCAGCCTCACATTGCAACTTGTTACTACCCAATGAGATGCGCGGGTCGGTTGGATTCATTTAGACCGCAGGCTCGCTATCAAAAACAGGTCGAATTGTCGCGGTTTTGGCTGTTCTAACGTCGCTCCCTACGGTGAATCGGCTGGGATTCTGTCCAACAAGTAGCCCCAATTCGACGCCAGGCCAATCCACCAGTCGGCATACGCGTCTATTTCCTAAAACCGACGTTGTCGCAACGCCCTCTGTTGACACTTGGCCACGCGCCCAATTACGGCCGTTGCCTTACTGCCACGTCTTGGCGCCAGCCGGTGACGGTTCTCGCCGCAGCTAACCCATTACCAATAAACGACTTCAGGTCGTTTTAGGGATCACCCGACGGCCAATGGCCTCCCAATTGCGTTTGTCGCTTTTGGACGAAGCTGGCCGCCCAAAGACTTCGCTCAGACAGTTGATCGTTTTGCCTTTGGTAGCCGGGGCTTTCGCCTTCGACGGCCAAGGTCCCGTCCCGGCCTTCAACCACCCGACCTGGAGAACCCGCTCTTGAACAGGCTGACTCAGAACGCTGCTGGTGCCCTCGCCGTTCTCGCCGTTTGGATGGGATTGCACATAACAGCGGCATCATCCAGTTGGGTTGGGGCCATGCTCCGACCAAAGATGGCGGCGGCGGCGGCACCATCTGCCGAGACTGCTGGGGGTTGGCGGCTGACCGTGGATGGCTGGGAGCAGACCAGCGACTGGTACATACCGGTCGGTCAACCTCACCGATCACCGACACTGCGTTGGTTGCATCCTGCTTGGTTGGCGGTTCTTCAATTTGGGTTAGCCATCTTTTTCCTGCGGAACTTTGCCGCCTGCGGCAGATCAAACATTCGTGCAGCGACCACCGATCCGATCCTGCGATTTCTAGTGTCCTAACGATACTTCCTGGTGGAAGACTGGCCAGACTGAGGGTGCTGTGTCCATCCTGGGCATAGGATCCACGGGCCGCACGATCCGCAGGCTACAAAGCTGGCTCAACGCAGTCCCACAATCCACCGTCGTTGAACCGCACGTTCCTCTCGGCTGGCGCGTCTCCCGCCGCCTCCGTCCCAACCCGCCTCCGTCCCAACCCGCCTCCGTCCCAACCTGGGCTGATGAAAACCTCATGCCTCGTAGAGTCTTAATGTAGCGCGTTGGCATTGAAAAATGAGAAATGCAAAATGCAAAATCATTCCTGGACAATTTGAATTTTGCAATTCTCATTTTGCATTTTCCAATTCCCCTGCATCGCAACAAACACGAAGCACACCATTTGCTCTAAATAGTCCATACTCCGGCCTTTTCATCAGCCCAGTCCCAACCCGTCTCCTGTCCCGAGCCGCCTCCTGTCCCGAGCCGCCTCCTGTCCCGAGCCTCCTCCTGTCCCGAGCCTCCTCCTGTCCCAAGCCTTCTCCTGTCCCAAGCCGCCTCCTAGTCGCGAAAAAACTCCGCTATTTGTCCGCTTTCTTGTACGGATGTTCTCAAAAACCGCCACTAACAGTGGTAGGGGCGAGAGTGGCAGTGACAGGCAGCAGTGCTGTACCGAACCAATCGGCAGCTCAGCAAATGGAACCTTTGAGGGGCAACAGCCTTCGGGGAAGAGTCTCTGGGACGCTGTTAGGCGCTCGGTCTCGATCGTGAATGGAAAGGGTTTGGCACCAACATGCGACTGACCGTACGAACACTCTTGGCTTATTTAGACGACGTTTTAGAACCGGCGGACGCCGACGAGCTGGGTAAGAAGATCGAGGAAAGCGAGTTTGCGCGAGGCTTAGTCCATCGCATTCGTGCCTCCATCGGGAAGATCCGGTTGGGCGCTCCGGATGTTTCGGATACCAGTCAGGGTGGCAATCCCAATGAAGTTGCCGAGTTTCTTGACAATACGCTGGACCCCGATATCGTTCCGGAGTTTGAGCGCAGCTGCCTGGACTTCGACGAGCGGCTGGCGGAAACGGCTGCCTGCCACCAAATCCTGACGTTAGTCCTGGGAGAGCCAGCCCGCCTCAGTCCCACCATGCGAGGCCGCGTTTGTGATTTAAATCGCGCGGCGACCCAACCGGTGACTGAGGTGGAAACCGAATCGCCGCTTGAGGAGATACCCACCTCATCGGCGGTGCTACGACGAATTGACACTCCGGAAACCGACAGCCGTTTTCGACACGCTCCCGTGGAAACTCCCACAACATTGCCTGTTGATTCATTGCCCACCAGTTCATTGCCCACCAGTTCAATGGCAGCTGATTCGATGCCGGCTGAATCAATGCCGGCCGAATCAATGCCGGCCGAATCAATGCCGGCCGAATCGATGGACGATTCGCGAGTACCCGAATACCTGCGTGATGAGCCGTCGCGCCGGCGATGGCCTTTGGTAATGACGATGATCTTGGCTTTTTTGGTCACGTCTGGTGCATTGCTATGGATGGGCCCACTGGACTCTGAACATCCGTTGGCTGGTGTCTTTCTGACGGTTGGCTCCAAAACGAACGAACTGGCCTCGGCAGCCGATGGTGACGGTCCGGAGAATTCCTGGACAGATCCGAGCGACGCCGCGGCTACTCCAATGACGGAGTTGGAGAATGGGGAATTCCGCACCGTCGAGATACCAAACGGGACGAAAACGGTGATCGCGATGTTGGAGCCGTCGGATCCTTCGTTACCGAGAGAGATGCCGACAACCGAACGACCGATCGAGGACGACCAACTTCCACTGGGCGCGGGCCGCGATTCGGAATTCCCACTCACCGAGGTTGACCCGGATCCTGGCGCGGCGCCGAATAAGCCATTGCCAGCGGAAATAGTTGAACCTTTGGGTACCGATCCATTCGAATCTCCGACCGATCCACCACCTGTCCGCGATCAGCAAGTGGCCGTGGTTGAGCGGACGGGTGAGCCCGGATCCATCGAACCAGCGGATGGAGTGGATACGCTCGAGGGCAGCCAGACGCCGTTGGATGAATTACCGGACACTGATCCGTCGAGAATCAACGAAGGCTTCGTGCGAGACAATGGATTAGCGAATGATCCAATTCCGGTCGTCCCAAAACCAGGTGAAAATGAGTTAGCGAATCGGCCGATCGGGGATCGGCCTTCCGACGCAGTCTTGGTGGCGGCGAACCCCCCACCGGTGGAGATCATTGATCCTGAACCTCAGTTCAACGGAACGCCTAGAAACGACATACCTGAGTCAACATCTGCCGACACCACGGATGGTGTGGAAGGAGTGGCCCGGCCATCTCTTCGGCGGGACCGCGCCGATCTGGGTCGTTACACGTCGGAGCGCGAGGTCCTGGCGATTTGGCGCCCTGAGGGGAAAAAATGGATCCGCATGCCGGCTCGCGGCTTTGTCGGTTCTGGCAGTCTTGTGCGGGTTGCTCCGTCATTTCGACCAAACATTAGTTTGAACTCGGGGGTTCAGGTCACGATTGCGAGCGGATCGGAGCTCCTGTTCGACGCTCGGCCAGATGACGGCACGCCCATTCTTAAGTTACGTCATGGAGGTTTGGTATTGGCGGACTCCAGCCCCGATGAGGTGGCAGTGGATATCGTTGTTGGGAGCCGCGAGATAACAATCACGCTCGGCGGTAATGACACGCAGCTTGCGATCAACGTGACTCGCGAGTGTGAACTGGGTAGCGATCCAGAGAGTGCCGATCGCCACACGCTGTCACGTTTCTGGTGTTTGACGGGCAAAATGCAGCTGGCCGAGCGTGGCGAACCAACGGCAACCGTGCAGGCTGGTGAGGAAGTGACTTGCTTCGATGACTTTCCGCCCCGTTATCGCGAAACAGTGGAAACTCCGCCGTTGGTGCTAGACCAGCCAGAAGGCGAGAAGGAGCGGGCATCGGCCGTCGCACTGGCCAAACAACTGGTCGAAAACCGATCGTTGGTCCTCTCCTTGATTGAAGCAAACGAAAACCGTCGGATGGTGGATGTCCGTTCGTTGGCCGCGCGGGCGCTGACGATGTTCGACCAATTCGATGCCATCGTGGACGCGTTTGGCGATTCGTCCCAAAAATGGGAATGGTCGCGACATTTTGACTACGTGGTGGAACGGATTAACGCCAGCTCTGAATCCGCGGGGAGTCTGCGACGGGCGCTGGAGAAACGATACTCGCCGGTTGACGCGGGCCAGTTGTACAGGATGTTTTGGGGATATTCGGCGGATGATTTGGCCCCCGCCAGTGGGAAGGCCGCCGAATTAGTTAGCTTTCTAGACGATGAACGGCTCGAGTATCGCGTGCTTAGTTTCGTGAATCTAAGTCAGATCACCGAGAATACGATGGGATATCGAGCCTATTACCCTAAAACGCGGCGGGCTAAACCGCTTTCCAGGTGGCAGGAACTGCTTCAGAACAACGGTATTCTCCACAAAACCCCGCCAAATGACCTGGGCGACACATTCCTCGAGATTCCCGATGCCCTTTAGGGGTCAGGCGATCTGGAAACACCGTTTGGGTCTGGCATCACGGCATTCCTTCGTCGGATGCCGGTTTCGTCGCAAGCTCGTCAAGAGAGCTAAGTCGAGCCGTAGCAGGTATTTCCGAAGCCGGCCCGATTTGCGTTTGTCGGCCTTTTTTCAGACCGCTAGAATGATGGGGTGAGAATTGGGGCGGGCCCTAACCGGTTTGGCCGCCCAACGGGTAGTCATCCAACGGATAGGCACCCAACGGATAGGCGACGGATTGCGAGCATGACATATGCAAATTGACATTTCCACGAGACATGGACATCTATCTGAGGAAGCCCAACAAAAGATAAGAGAAAAAGCTGAGAGGTTATCTCGGTTTCATGAGAGGATACGATCGGTCGCCATTACGGTTGACTTACAGCACGAGCAATCCCCGGCCGTCGAGGTTCGTGCCTCGGTGGACCGCAACCCGGAGTTCGTGGCCCATGCGAACGCGGACAGTCTTTGGGGTTCCGTCGACGGAGCGCTGCACAAGATCGAAGACCAGTTGCGTAAGAGTCGCGAGAAATCAGTCGACCATCGAGCGGCGCGGCGCCGAACGGAGGATCCGGTCGTGGTGTCCGACTCGGATGCCAATGAAACCTCTGATGAAGAATCGTGAGCCGCATACGGGCCGACAAGAGATACCAATAAAAACCGCGGGATACCGTAATCGATACATCCCCGCCATGGCCAGCTAAGGCTGGAGACTCTCAATCAGGGAAAGGGAACAGACGTGAAGTTTTCCGATTTCATATGCGACAAGTCAATCAACGCGAAGTTGGTTGCCGAAGACAAAGAAGCCGCCATCGAGGAGCTGATTGTTGGCCTCATATCGGCGGAAACAATTGCGGAAGAAGACCGCGAGAGCATTACCAAAGCGATAATGAAACGAGAGGAACTTGGCAGTACGGGCATTGGCCGTGGAGTCGCCGTACCGCACACGAAGCATCCCAGTGTCGAAAAATTGGTGGGCACTGTGGGGATCAGCGAAGAAGGCGTTGACTTCGACAGCTTGGATGGAGAAAAGGTGCAACTGTTTTTTCTGTTGATTTCTCCGCCCGATCGACCAGGTGATCATTTACGAGCGTTGGAGAATATTTCTCGCCAACTTCGTGATGACAGCTTCTGCAAGTTTCTCAAGCAATCCAAATCGTCCTCGGACATTCGACAATTGTTGGAAGAAGCGGACAATAACCAATTCGTAACCTGACTCGTGCCAACTCGCCCCTGGTGACTTTCTTTAGGGCGGTAGCGGTGTGCAGCATGATTGGCGGCGGCGTCATTGAACGTTGCAGCCTACGTGTCATGTTTTCACCCAACACGGCGGCTGGGCGACCAGCGGTCGCTGGGCGGAAGTTGGATGCGTGGCAAACCGCTGGTCCATGCTACATCGAGACTATTTGAATCAAAGATAGAGAAGCGTAAGTCGTAACCGATACGTCGAAACAACAGATCCGGTGAACAAGTGATTCGGCAAAGAAAACTTTGCCATCATTCAGTTCACCACCAATACTCATGAGTGAAGTTGTCGCCAGCAAAACGGTCGTGATCAAGAATGAGCAGGGGCTGCACGCGCGGCCGGCTGATCTGTTCGTGCGTACCGCGAGTCGTTTCGAGGCAAGCGTAGAGGTCATTAAAGACGGAGAACGCGTGGATGGCAAAAGCATTCTCGGCATCCTGACTTTGGTCGCCGAGCGTGGCACGCAATTGTCCATAGAAGCCAAAGGCCGCGACGCTGAAGATGCGTTGACGGCACTCGCCAGATTGGTTGAGGAGGGTTTTGAGGACAACGCCAGTGATCATGGGCCATCGCGTGCGAACTCCGGGCCGCCCGGTCAAGACATGACATAAACCAATGTCGCGACCGCGGCGGTCTAGTTGGAAATACATTTTGTCGATCCTGTCGGGTCGATCTGTTCGAGGAATTCGCGCATCGATCTCCAGACTGATTGGCCAGCGAGCCCACCGGGTATCGCAACTGCCAGACCAGTCGGATTGATCGAAGAATACCTGGTGGATCGATTGCGTATTGGATCCTCAGGCAATGCAAATACTCAAAGGAATCGCCGTTTCGCCAGGTGTAGGGATTGGCGAAGCTGTCGTTGTTGACAACGACGGTTTTCATGTCCCTAATCGTGGCATCCCGCCCGAGTCGGTGGCGGACGAAGTCTCGCGTCTCCACAAAGCCATGGACGATGCCGCGGACGAGATCCAGCGTCGCAAGCAGTCGATCACGCGTGAGTTAGGGCCCCAATACGGAGCCATCTTCGCGGCCCATTTGCAGATGTTGCGGGACGCTCAATTGGTTTCCGAGGCGGAATCGATGATTCTCCAGGGATGCCGCTCCGCCGAGTATGCGGCCAATCAAACTTTGCGACGATTCGCCAAAGTGTTCTCCGACCTTGGTAGCGAGTACATGGCCGAGCGGGCCCAAGACATATTCGACATCGAAAAGCTGCTGCTGAGCAAGCTGCTCGGCCAAAGGCAAGAGGAACTCGCCCGACTCGATACGCCGGTGGTGGTCTTGGCGAATCAGCTCACGCCCAGCGACGCGGCCAACTTGGACCGTGAGTTCGCACTTGGTCTTGTTACGGAGACGGGCGGTGCGGGGAGTCATACAGCCATCGTCGCCGAGGCGCTGGAGATTCCAGCGGTCGTGGGGGTCGGGCCGTTTCTATCGGACGTGGCCAGCGGCGATATGGTGATCGTGGACGGAGAGCACGGCAATCTTATCATTCGACCCGATGCGAGTGTCGTGCATCGTTATCGTGAGGAAAAACAACAGCACCGAAAACTGGTCGTCCAACGCGAGAGATTGGCCGATTTGGCCGCTGAAACTCAGGATGGCGAGAGAATCCAATTGTTGGCCAATATCGAATTCCCCCACGAAGTGGAGGCTTGCCTAGCACGCGGGGCTGAGGGAGTTGGACTCTATCGAACCGAGTTCCTCTATCTGGGACGGGGAAATGAACCGAGTGAGGAGGAACAATTCGCCGCCTACCGACGCGTGGCCGAGTCCCTGCGAGATCGCCCCGTCGTCATCCGGACGCTGGACCTTGGGGCGGACAAAGCGGGTCTCGGATTTGGTTCTGGGCGCGAGCACAATCCGTTCCTGGGCCTGCGTAGCATTCGGTTGTCACTACGGTATCCGCAAATGTTTCGCACCCAATTGCGAGCCATCTTGCGCGCCAGCAACAAGCGCAACATTCAGCTTATGTTTCCTCTGATTTCGACGCTGGAACAACTCCAACAAGCAAACGCCGAGCTGCGCGGCGTGATGGAGGAACTGGACGATCAAGCCATTCCTTTTAATCGAGATATCCGCGTCGGCATGATGGTCGAGGTTCCAGCAGCTGTGGTGCTCCTGGATCGATTCGTGCGGGATGTCGACTTCGTGAGCATCGGAACTAATGATTTGATCCAATACACCCTGGCGGTGGATCGGACCAACAAAGATGTCGCCGGGTTGTACACGGCCAGCGACCCGGCGGTTTTAGAAATGGTTCATCGCTCGATTCAGATTTCGTTGGACCAGGATACTGAGGTCAGCCTTTGCGGCCAGATGTGTGGGAATCCTATCTACACCATGCCCTTGTTGGGCATGGGATTGCGGCGGCTCAGCGTAGCACCCACCGCGTTGGCGGAGATCAAACAGGTGTGCCGCAATGTGACGCTGGATCAATGCCAACAGGTCGCGGATCGAATTTTGGATATGGATCACGCGATTGAAATCACTGAATACTTAACAAACCAATTGAAACAATTCGCTCCCCAGTTGGCCATTCACTCCAGCTGATTGAGCAACTTATAAGGCTCGCCTTCCAGCGAGTAACTCCCTTGGAACGACACCGCATAAGACTACGATTTCGAAAGGAGGGCGAACTTCGCTTTATCAGCCATCGCGATTTGGTCCGCGTCTTTGAGCGGATCTTCCGGAGAGCTGGCTTTGAATTAAGCATGACCGAAGGATTTCACGCTAAAGCCCGTCTGAGCTTTCCGTTGGCGCTTTCCCTCGGAATCGAAGGGGCCGAAGAGATTATGGAGGTCGAACTTCAGCAGCCTATCGCGCCGGAAGAAATTGGCCGCCGGCTTTCGGACCAATCGGTTGCCGGGTTGGTCATTGACCAGGTGATCCCGATGCCACCCGGCAGCCCCAAGCCGCGTGTCCGGTCGGTCGTGTATGAGATTCTCGTACCGACGGACCGCCATCGGTCGCTCGTTGAGCTTATCGAACAGCGGACGAATCAATCGGAATGGCCCGTGGAACGGATCGGGAAGAATCAGACCATCGATGTCTTGCCTCAATTGGCCTCATTGGGGCTGGTAGACCGCAAACTGCGCATCGAACAACGAATTCATTCCGAAGCCAGTTTCAATCCTCGAGACCTGTTACGAGACTTGGAGATGGACGACCTGGAAGAACAAGGACTCGTCCTCAGGCGACAACAAGTTGAGTTAAAAGACAGCAAGTTCGAAGACAGCGAATTGAGAGACAGCGAATCCGAAGACAACGAATCCGAAGACAACGAATCCGAAGACAGCAAGTTCGAAGACAGCGAATCCGAAGACAGCGAATTGAGAGACAGCGAATTGAGAGACAGCGAATTGAGAGACAGCGAATTGAGAGACAGCGAATTGAGAGACAGCAAACACTAAGGCAGACACAATCAGCAAGCCGCCGACGCGATCTAGCGCCAAACCATAGGGGCGATGGAACGGGCGGCCGTACGGCTACCAGGCCAGAAAGACAATTTGATGAAAAAAGAAATGCTTATTAACGTGGCCCAGAAAGAGGAGTGCCGAATTGCCATCGTCGAAGATGGCCAACTCGAGGAACTCTATATTGAGAGGGCCAGTGCGGACAACTACGTGGGCAACATCTACAAGGGACGAGTGGTCAACCTCGAGCCAAGCATCCAAGCCGCGTTTGTTGATTTTGGCGTCGGCCGCAACGGCTTCTTACACATCAGCGATGTGGAACCCCAGTATTTTCGTCAGGGGGGCTACGATCCGCAGGAATCCCAGTCTCGCGACGCTAGGAAAGGTAGCGGCCGAAAAGGCAGTCGCGAGGAATCGGATAATGGGCGGCGGCAAGACGGCCGAAACCGTCAACGGCGGCCGGGAGATCGCCCGCGATTCAAACCTCCCATCCAGGAAGTTTTCAAACGGGGTGACGAAGTGCTCGTCCAGGTTATCAAAGAGGGAATCGGCACCAAGGGGCCCACGCTCTCGACGTATATCAGCATCCCGGGACGTTACCTCGTACTCATGCCGGCGCTAGGGCGCGTGGGTGTATCACGCAAGATTGAGGATGAAGATGATCGGCATAGACTCAAGGGCATTTTGTTGGATCTCAACCCTCCCAAGGGTCTGGGTTTCATCGTCAGAACGGCTGGCGTGGAACGGACCAAACGCGAATTGTCGCGGGATCTCGCCTACCTCCTGAGGCTCTGGAAAGTGATCGTACGAAGACTGAAACGGAACGCTGGCCCCGAAGACGTCTACGAAGAAAGCGATATGATCATTCGGACTATCCGTGACATCTTCTCGTCCGATGTCGATGCGATCTATATCGATGAAGAATCCAGTTATGAGCGGGCGAAAGAGTTCCTCAATCTGGTGATGCCACGCCAAGTGAACAAGCTGAAGCTCTACGATGGCAAGGAGCCCTTGTTCCACAAATACGGCCTCGACGAAGAAATCGTCAGGATTAATCAACGTGAAGTGCCGTTGCCCCAAGGTGGTTCGATTGTGGTCGACACCACCGAGGCCCTGGTCGCCATCGACGTCAACACCGGGAGTTTTCGCACCGACGAATCGGCGGAAGAGACGGCCTTCCAGCTCAATATGGCGGCCGCTAAGGAAATCGCTCGACAGTTGCGACTTCGCGATCTCGGCGGCGTGATCGTCAATGACTTCATTGACATGCGCAAGGAACGACATCGTCGTGATGTCGAACGATGCCTCCGCGATTCGGTCCACCGGGATCGAGCGAGGACGAAGATTTTGAGGACCAGCCCCTTTGGGTTGATCGAAATGACCAGGCAGCGTATCCGACCCAGCGTCAAACGCAGCGTCTTTTCAGATTGTCCCTGCTGCAGTGGCCGCGGTGTCGTGAAAACGGCAGAAAGCATGTCGATCGAAGTCGTCCGGATGTTGATGCTGGCCCGGCAGCAAAACGGTGTGTCCCGTGTAACCGTACGTGTCAATGACGAAGTCGCTTCCTACTTGAATAACAAGAAGCGCAGGGAGCTGTCAGAACTGGAGACGAACAGCCAACTCAACGTGCAAATCCTGGGAAGCGCATCTCATTATCCTGAACACCTCGAGATTGAATGCTTCGACGGCAACGAGCGAACAGTGGAATTAGTGGTCTGAGTTGGAGTTGGTTGCCGATTGCTGATTTAACTGACCAGCGCCATGGGTAGGGGGCCCGTGTGGGCTGATGAAAACCTCATACCTCGTAGAGTCTTATTCTACCGCGATAGCATTGAAAAATGAGAACTGCAAAATGCAAAATCATTCCTGGAAAATTGGCATTTTGCAATTCTCATTTTGCATTTTCCAATCCCCTGCAGCGCAACAAACATGAAGCACACCATTTGCTCTAAATAGTCCATATTCGGGCCTTTTCATCAGCCCAAGGCCCGTGTGAGTCTCCTCCCGCCGGAATGCAAAAGTTAGTGGGAAAGGTGGTCGGCGGCGCCGGCTCGTTGGCGACGCTCGAGGCCCCGACCGTTGCGAAGCCCCTAGGATGCGGCCGCATCGCCAAATCTACCTGTATTCCCGTGTTTTTGGCCGGGTCTCGACGCGGGGCCGAGCAATTGTTAGACTACGGGGCTCCATGGTGGAAAATGTAGGCCGATCGGTGAAACGCACTTTCGTCTGTTCGACATGCCCATTTGAGATCCGCGGTTGGTAACAAGACAGATATTCCGAACAAAAAGGCGTGGCGTGATGTATGCGATCGTTTCAGATAGTGGCAAACAGTTTCGGGTCGAGGAAGGCCAAAAGTTAGAAATCGACTATCGAGAAGCCAAGCAGGGAGACAATATTGAGTTTGATCAAATTTTGGCGGTTTCCGGTGACGAAGGTGCCAAGATTGGCAAACCGACGGTCGATGGGGCGTCCGTGACTGCCAAGGTGTTGGGAGTTACGATGGGCGATAAGCTCGTCGTCCAAAAGTTCCGGCGGCGGAAGAATTCGCGGCGCAAGACCGGTCACCGCCAGATGTACACGTCGGTCAAAATCGAAAAGATTATTGGCTAAGTGACCAACGATGTTGGTCTCCACGGTATAGTCCGTGGGCCAATGAAACGGCTTGGCTAGAGAGATGGCCGCCAGCGAATCCTGTGAAGTGCTCGTGGTCGGCGGTGGCATCCACGGAGTGGGTGTTGCTCAAGCTGCGGCTGCGGCCGGTTACCAAACGATCCTGCTGGAAAAGACCGCCTTGGCCGCTGGCACCTCGTGCCGCTCCAGCAAGCTTGTTCATGGTGGGCTGCGATACCTTGAAAGCCGTCAATTCTCTCTCGTCCGCGAAAGTCTCCGCGAACGGGCCCTGCTGATTCGGTTGGCCCCGAAGCTCGTCCGCTGGCAAAAGTTCTTTCTGCCAGTGTATCCGACCACATCTCGCCGACCATGGTTGTTGCGCACCGGACTGAGCCTCTACGCTGTGATGGCCGGATGGGATCCGCATTCGCTCTTTCGCACGGTACCTCGTAAGGATTGGGAAGGGCTCGATGGTCTTAAAACCGACCAACTCCAGTCTGTTCTTCAATACTGGGACGGTCAAACCGACGATGCCGCGCTCACCCACGCCGTCATGCAATCCGCCCAAGAGTTGGGCGCCGAATTACGCTGTCCGGCCAGCTGCCACGCGGTCGAGATCGCCGAGGATGGTTGCCTGATTCGTTACGAATACCAGCAAGAATTGCGAGAATGCCGGGCCGCGACGGTGGTTAATGCGGCCGGTCCTTGGGCCAACGCCGTCCTGGCACGCGTGACGCCCGAGGTGCCGTCGATGCCAGTGGAAAACGTCCAGGGGACCCATCTGGAGCTTCCTGGACCAGTGGACCAAGGTTGTTACTACCTGGAGATGCCCATCGACCGTCGGGCAGTATTCGTCATGCCATGGGGCCAGCGAACCTTGCTTGGGACTACCGAGCACGTCTACACAGGCGATCCCGCCCACGCCAAGCCGCTGGACGTGGAGCGAGAATATCTCTTAGCGGGTTACCGGCACTTTTTCCCAAATCGCTCGCGAGAGGTCTTAGACGCCTGGACCGGTTTGCGTGTTCTCCCGACGGGTGGTGGTAAAGCCTTTGGGCGCTCTCGAGAAACGCAACTGCCGGTGGACAATCAGCGGCGGCCGCGGCTGGTCACGGTCTTTGGAGGCAAATTGACTAGTTATCGCGCTACGGCCGAAAAGGTAATGGGCGTGTTGCAGCGTACGCTTGATCGTCGGCCGCCACGCTGTTCAACGGCCGAGTTGCCACTGGCTCCCGTGGACTGGCCTGATGAAAAGGCCGGAATATGGACTATTTAGAGCAAATGGTGTGCTTCGTGTTTGTTGCGCTGGGCCTTGATCATATCTCCGCCAAATGCTGTCTCGCCTAGCTTATTGAGAATCCCGGTTTGAGGGCCATCAATGGTATATGCAAGCCATTGAACAATGCCCCCAAACCGTGGACATCCAAGATTCTACGCCGCCCAGTTCGACGCGACTATCCTGGCCCCGCCAAGTCGTGTCGGCCAAACAGGAGCTAGCGGAACAACTCGATTTGCCTTGGACGTCCGTCCGTGAAATCGCTGAAGTCCTCGATGTGCCCCGCTCCACGCTGCGGGCGTGGCAGCAACAAAAACAACAGCTGCTCCAACACTGCGGCTTGGCGACAGAAGTCGTCGAGTTCTTTGAAAGCTCAGCTGGGTTAAGCTTCCTGCATCAAATGCTAGCGGCCGCGCACCTGGTGTTTGGACAAGCCAGTGACGCTGGAATCCGCAGCCTCTGTGAGTTC
>Ga0310121_10003491_pt1 | contig 14323 bp, 7 predicted proteins | sample CB27_Tmax_986_MG_FD_203504 | JGI IMG/M metagenome (GOLD analysis project Ga0310121, IMG submission 203504) | Marine microbial communities from Western Arctic Ocean, Canada - CB27_Tmax_986 | ecosystem: Environmental > Aquatic > Marine > Oceanic | place: Canada: Western Arctic Ocean | collected... | reverse complement strand
CTTACGGGCAGTGCTCCTACCCTTATCGATAACCCGAAGATGTATGATTTGCTGGCCAGGCTACCTCCCGGGGGGCAATTTAAGATTGTCGGGCATCCCGACGACCCGGACGTCAAGAGTCTGTCTTTGGGGCTGGAGTTTGGGGAATCCGAGACACGGGCACAGATCTTTGTGCATATGGCACAGGTGCCAAAAGGTGAGAACCGGGTGATTCTGGATAACTTTGATAGCACCCGGGGAACCCTTGCTTCGGTGATCGCGGTCCAGGCTCGTCAGGAGCTTTCCGAAGTTTTCCCTCGGCCGGTCCTGGAACAATCAATTAAACTTTTATCGGAAATAATCCGAAATATGAAACTGAAGCACGACGGAAAAGCGTTATCCATCCACACCAGCGTAAAGTCGACGGTCTCGGACTTCTTTGGTTGGCTCCGGTTGGTCGCTATGGCCCGCCGTGTTAGTGGCGTGGTTCGCGACGGGGTTCAATAGTGCGATTCTGGAACATGACTTGGATAGTTAGGACGCACCAGCGTCAACAGGCGGCTATCGCCTGTTGGGGACTGGTCGCCCTTCTGTTGGTGTCGGGTTGCGGCAAAGAAGAAGGTCCCTTCACACTTGCAAAGGACGCGGCTCTGGAGATCCAACCCGAGGCGCCGATTATCTTTTTTGAAGGATCATTAGCCGTTGGTGAGACCCAATGTCGCAACATCGTCGTGCGCAATACGGGAGATGGCGACCTTCTCCAGATCAATGCGGTATATCTGGAATATGATGCGCCCTCGGAGCCTGCGCCGGCTTTCTTTTTGAACGATGCGCCGACACCCGGCACACTTGTGGCGGCGATTGGTCAGGGAGGGGGCACGGGTATAAGTGAAGAAGCTGCGATTCGACTCTGTTATCGGCGGCATGACGATGGCCATACGCGCATTGCCGATCTCGTGATTGAAAGCAATGACCCCAATAACTCCCCGGCACGTTTTTCTATCGAGGAACAGGAAGGCCAGGCTTTGTTGCTCACGGTTCCGTCCGAGGTTGTTTTCTCCTACGTCGAGGTGGGCAAGTTCAAGGATATAACTGCGCATATTCTAAATACGGGCACGGAGGTCGTGGAGTTGGATACCCTTTCGCTGGTTGGTGATGAGGGGTTCGTCCTGTTCCTGGACGACGAGGGAGTAGAAGTTACCGTAGATGCGGGGGGAGAGATTATATGGGCTGATTCGGTGGCTATTGCCCCGAATGAGACGCTGACTATGAGGGTTCGGTTCACGCCCACATCGATATTCCCTCGCTCCGCACAAGTGGCGCTGGGTTGGCAGTCAGGCAGCTCAAGTGGCACACTCATAATGCCGATTCGAGGTAATCAGGGGCCGTGTATTCACCTTGAGCCGGTCACCGTTGATTTTGGTTTTAAGAAGGTGGGTGGGACCTACGGTTATGATGTTCAGATCACGGCTTGTGGCCAGGATCCCCTCGAAGTCCGCCGAATTCGGCTGGATGATGCGGGCTCCGCGAATTTCTCGGTGGATCAGAACTCTTTCCAGATTCAGGGTGCGACCGGTTTCGAGCCGGCTCAATGGCCCAGCGACACCTACCCGGCTGTCATCCCTCCCCAACGCTCGGCACGGTATATTGTGCTATATTCACCGACAGAGCTTAGCTCGCTAGACGCTTCTGATGCCCCCATTCCCGAGACAAGCGCCGGCTTCGTAGAGACCAATACATTCGAGGGAGAGGTGTCATTCCCTATAAGCGGCTACGGTTCCAGTGAGGCTTGCTCGACAGCCGTGATCACCGTGGAACAAGGTCTTAACGAGGTGGCACCCCAGACGGTTCTGGATGTATCCGGCCTGAGCAGTATTCCAGCGGAGGGAACGATCAGTAACTATGTCTGGTCTGTGGAGCGACCGGAAGGTGCAGAGGGCTATTTCTTTTTGGATGATCCCGTGCATGGAACGGTGGTTATGGGAGATACCGCAGTCTATCCAGATGTGAAGTATGCTCTGAATACGGCCGGTATGTATCAATTCCGCCTGGATGTAGAGGACTCATTTGGAAATGCCTCCTGTGTCCCGGCCTATCGGGAGATCACGGTGATTCCGGATGAAGCGATTCATGTGGAGCTGACCTGGGATACGCCGGGCGACCCGGATCTCTATGATGGGTTCGGATCCGATATGGACCTGCATTTCGTTCACCTTCAGGGGGCCAACGAAGCGGAGTTTCCGTACGATTATTACCCACCACCTTCGGGTGATGGCCTGGCTGACGGGTACTTTGATTCTACCTGGGATGCCCATTATTGGTGGAATTCGGGGATAACCGTGATCCCTGACTGGGGCCTTGTCGCCGTGGAAGGAGATACTCCAACACTTGACCGAGACGACACCGATGGAACCGGACCGGAAAATTTGAACCTCAATCTTCCCGAGGACGGCATCAGTTATCGAATCGGAGTGCATTATCGTTACGACAACGAGTTGGGCCCCTCTACTCCCACGATTCGTATATATATCTACGGTGTTCTTACGGAAACCATTCTGGGTTGCCCCATGGCCTCTTGCGGGCTCTGGGATGTAGGGATCATCACCTGGCCGGATACGAACACCGAGATATTAACATGTGACGACGGTAACCCACTGACCCCTTGTGGCGGTGGCCAGGAATGTGAAGACGTAATCATTCCCTCATACGCACCGAGCGTTGCCTATGGACCGGCATTCAAAGCCGTCGCCTGTGATGCTTCGCTCGATCAGTGAATCGGAACCCAACGTAATACGATATCACTCACATCGTCTTCTGAGGTGGAGGTCCATCCCACGACGATGTTGTTGATATCGATCGGAATCAGGAACGGACGCGTCTGGTCCCCTTCCCAGGTTCGATTGATCATCTGACGCGGGCCAATCAGTTGCCCTGCGCTGTTCCGCCGCTGGAGTTCCACTCCATGCTGGTCGTAATCGAGGTCCAGGCCGGAGATGTTGAGGGCGTCTCTGGCGGGCCAGCCAATAAGTACTTTGCTGTCGCTCAGATGGGCCACAACCGGAAAACCCTCCGGCTGACCAGTATTGGAGTTTATGATCTCGGTGCTCAACGGGGCCATCGTTCCAAGGTACAATCGCGTACATTCGACGTCATGGTGGTTGATGTTCGTTGCCGAATCGGATTGCCAGCACACCGTCGCTTCCGTGCGGCTCGGATTCACATCGGCTGCGAGGTGTTGGACCGCCAATGGCGACGTGTTTACGACGAAAGACTCTCCAAGGGGTTGACCCAGATGGTCAAGCCGGCGAGCGCGGACCTTCTGAGCCCCAGCGGCGCCTTCCATGCTTCTCCAGGCCAGGAAGAAACTGGGGCCTTCCGTGGCCGTGTCCGTGCGTAATGGGATAAGGACAGGATAGGCCTGGTTGTGGCTGAACTGCTTGCCGATCTCGACCGGATCTGTGTCTGGGTCGATGATATTCAGTTCACTGTCCAGTCGGCGTATATAGATACCCACATGGTTGAGACAGCCCTGACAGAGCCAACCGTCCCAGGCCAGAAAGACATCACCTGTGGGCGGGTCTACGACTGGCAGGGCGTTGCTGGCAAGGGCGATTTCCGATTCCCATACGATTATGGGATCGGTAATTGGAGTACCATCGGATGCGAATGCCCGTACATAGGGTCTTGAGCCGAGCAGACCAAAGGGTGCGGCCGTCCAGGCTACATAAAAGCGATCTTCGTGGGCGGTCACTCGCGGGTAGCTATGGGCGGAATTGCCCGGAGGATGGATAGTCAAATCGGGCACAAGAATCTCACCCTCACTGTTGATGATCTTGGCTGCCACCCGGTCCTGGTTCTTGGGCACATATACGATCATCATATTACCGTCATCAGTCCGCGCTCCGTTAGGCCGGGATTTCGTAAGGTCAACCGAGGCATAAAGATGCCGTTCGGGACGGCCGGCATCGTGCTCTCCATTCCGATGAAAAGTTCGTGTCCAGACATTGTCGCCTTCGGCGAAAGCCACTACCCAACGGTCATTTGAGTCCGGTAGGACAATAGCCGTGCCTTGGTGCTGGTTTCCATCCGGAACAGCGTTCACGATTAATCCAGGCTCCATGACGATTTCACCCTCGACCAGGTTCAAAATACGAGCGCGTACGCCGGAGCCGATTGAATCTCCGTCCGGATCGTCAAATACCACCACAAAACCCGGTAGCAGCCCGTCAAAATTACCAACGGATGTAACCGTCAGTAGGTTTGGTCCGGACTCGGCGATCTCGAGTATCGTGGGGGACGAGATTCCATTTTGGATTTGATGCCCCAGGATACCATGCTGACTTTCATCGTCGGTCGACCAGCTTGCGGCGATCAGAGCTTCCACGCCTTCGTTGATGACGCCGACCCCGACGGCAGTGAAATTGCTATCGGCCGGGGCGACTGCGACAACGCCGTAGTCCTCCTCTTCGCTGGCCTTTTCGTATCTCTTGGCCTGGATCTCTTTTCCATCAGCAGAGATCCACGCGATAACGTAACCACCCTCGTAGGTACTATTACTATTCGGGAAAGTTGATACATCAAAGCTCGTTACGCTCTTTATGTTGGCGGCCAAAATGAGGTCAATGGACGATAAAGGGAGGAGTTGGTTCAGTTGGGTGTAACGGACATTTCCACTTGTAGGCGTGGTTTCGGTTGTGCCCACCAGTTGGACGCCTTCAATTACGGCAAAGCCCGTCTGCGAGATGGGGATGACCTCGCCGTTGTACTCACCAACTGCGGCCTGGCCGGGTTCACCCGCCGCTTCATAGGTGAAAATGCTCTCCGGCCCGATGGAGGAGTAGCCACCAAAGTCGAACATCTCTGCGGCGAGGCTAACCTTCGCCTGGCATGGGTCTGTTCCGCTGCAGGCCCGTGGTCCTGACATCAGGAGCACGAATTCACCAATGGCGTTGGCCGCACCCTGGCCGGGTATCCAGGTCTGGGGGCTGTATAGCCCGCCAGCGGTCACGCTCTCTACATTGTTCATACGCGTGCCAAAGCGATCGGAGATTCGGTACCGATCCAGATTTCCTTCCGTCCAGTGCAACACGTACCGACCGAAACCGAGAGTGACTCCGGTGATCTGGCCAATGGGATAGTTTCCACGGGCCAGTATGTCTTCTTCGCAGATGTTGTCCTGACCAAGACAGACACCATTGAAACAGATGTCGCTAAGGGTGCAGGCGTTGGAATCGTCACATGGGGTGCCCTCTTCCGCGTTACTCGTCTTATTGGAACAGAATCCGGCCTCGCATAAACCCTCTACGCAGGGGTTCTCATCGTACTTGCAGTTGGTGTCATCGGGAAGGGCCGCGTTCAGACACCCCGTATCTGGATCGCAGCTATCGGTAGTACAGGAGTTGTCATCATCGCAATTTGTAACCGAACCAACACATAGAAGACTGTCCGGTTCGGTGCTTCCTTCTTCAGGACTTACCAGTGTGCATTCATCATTATCTGTGCATGCGTTGCCATCATCACAATCTGTGCCCTCGGGGCTTTGCGTATGTTGGCAGCTTCCGTCTTCTTCATTGCAGGTATCGACGGTACACGGGTCGTTGTCGTCACAGGCCTTAATCGGGCCCGAATGACAGCTGGAACCCGCACATGAATCCGATTCTGTGCAAGGGTTCCCGTCTTCACAGTTGGCTTCGTTGGGAATATGTAGATCCTGATCCGTTTTAGTGTCACAGAGGTCATCGGTGCATTCGTTTCCATCATCAAGGAACGAGGCGCCCTCTGTGCATGCGCCGGCTAAACAATAGTCGGCCGTGCAGTTGCCTATAGTAATGGTGCAGGGCGTGTCATCTTCGATATTGGTGGGATTACAGGTATGGCCTGCCTCATCACAGCTGCAGATGTAGGAGATGCAGGATTCGTCTTCGCAGATCGTCTCGCCTCTACAGACCAGCGGTGTTTCACAGCCCTCGCCCGGGGCGCATTCCACGCAGCGATCATCGTTCGTGCAGCAGTCCGCATCATTACAGGGATCGCCCGCGTTCAGGACTATGCCGATGCACTCGCCTCCTGCGTTACAGGTGTCACCAACTGTACAGGCGACCTGGTCGTCACAGGAATGGTCAACAAGGATAACATCGACGCAGAACCCATCCGCCCCGCATGTGTTTTCCAAACACGAATTACCGTCATCGCAATCGGCATCTTCGACACAAGGTGTACCGGTCTGGGTTGTATCGGTTGATTGCGTGGAACCACCGCAACCTAGACCCGCAACAAGAAGCAATGTCAGGGCCGAAGGTAGCTGAAAAAACAATCTGCGCATAAGAACTCCCAAATTACAGGACGGGCCTCCCCAAAAACCGCAAATTAAAGCGGCCTAAATTCGAGAGACCATATTCGTCACAAGGCGCATCCAAATAGTTGATCAGACACCGAAAATGCAAGTGTCCGTCGAGATACGCCCCAGATACCAATACCTTCGGTCGGTAGAGAAGGGAACTTGAGCGGGTAACGAAACCTGATTGTTTAGGCGTTTTTTGTTATGCTCCGTCGCTGGAGTTCACCGTATGATGAAGCTTCTACAGATTGCAGTTCTATTACTGATCGCCCTGGTCTTGAATTGTGCCGACAGCGGGTTACGGCCCGTGGCTGGCCTGTGGCACGGCGACGTTATTGAATTTGAAGTAGAAAAGGGCCGGATCCTCTGGATCGAAATGCCGGGAACGAAGTGCATCGGTATCAACGAAGAGGGAGAGAGTTGCGGCGTAGCCTTCCAGAACGAGCGTATGGAAGGACCATTTTCGGTGAAGAGTGGTCGATTCCATGCCGTTCTCATCGCAAATAGTCTCTACCAGTTGGAGATTGTAGACGGGCGCTTTTTAACCCCATACGAAGCCGAAGGGACCTATAAAGTAGAGGCCTTTGGGTGCTGTTCGCAGACCGGCACATTCGTAGCCAGCTCCGAAGAGCGCCCACCCGTCGTGCTGGATAGCGGCTCAAATAGTGATGCCGGCGTAAACAACGACACCGGTACATACGTGGACACAGGCAGTCCAGGAGCGGATCCAGGCCCGGTGGTCCCGCAGGATTGTGGTGATCCGTTGATACCGTTGAATTTTGGTGGCTGTACGCCTGACAGCACAAATATTGACCAGAAGGCGGCCTTAGGCGAGGTGAATAAGATTCGGGGTTGGCTGAAGATCCCCTTTATCAATGGACATGGATCTCTGAACCAGTCGTCGCAAGCCCATTGCGACTGTTATGTAACCCACTATGAAGATGTGTATGCCGGCGGCATGAGTGGTCATCAGGAAGACACGAGCTACGAAGGCTGTTACGGGGTTGAGTTCTGGGATCGGATGGCCCACTTCGGCTATGACAAACCAGCTTCCTTTGAAATCATGTCCTTTCAAGCCGACGCAGTCGCTGCGGTGCATGGCTGGACCCACACCTTATACCATCGCCTCCCGATCGTGGATCCCTACACTCTTGAAGGTGGTTATGGTGGTGCCGAGGATGGTTGGATCATGTGCGATACCATGAACTTCGGGGCAGGAAATGTGGCCGGAAATGGCGACATCGCAATTCTTCCCTTCGATGGGCAGGTCGGTGTTGCGACGGCCTGGGATGGAAACGAGTCTCCGCAACCGAAACCACCCGATAACGGTTATCCTTCTGGACCCATCATTACGGTTACAACCGGACCCGATCTGAGTCTCAAAGTGGACACCTACTCTCTCCGTACAGCGGACGGTACCGATGTGCCTGTCGTATTCCTGGACGAAGCGAACGATGGTTGGCTTATTCGTACCACTGCTCTCTACGCACACTCTCCACTGGAACCGGTTACAAGCTATACGGTGAATCTGTGGGGCCACCTGAACGGCGCCCCCTGGGAGAAGACCTGGTCATTCACAACGGGCCTCTCCGGATTCTATTGGGATTACAATATTTCCGGGCCCTGAATACCGTATGTTCTTGAAATTTTGACGCTTCCGTTCTAAAACCCCTTGTCGATGGCACATGATTGGGAAAAATTAGGGGGCGAATCCGGTAAGGATGCACCAAAAGGTCGTTGGGGTCGTATGCTCAAGATGGGCGGGCTCGGACTGAGCGTTTCTGCGTCTGAGTTGGCCCGCCGTGTGGCGCGAAAGGTTGGTTCAGACGGTGAAAAGGCGACGGCCGCGAATACGAAGGCCAGAAAGCGTCAGGCCGAGAAGATTGTGACCGTACTCGGTCAGCTCAAGGGCGCTTCCATGAAGCTGGGTCAGTACCTGTCGAGCGATCCCGACCTGGTGCCCGAGGAATATCTCGACACTCTGTCTACCCTTCAATCTACCGCCCCACCCATGACCTTCGCGACAGTCCGGGCCGAGATTGAGGCGGCTCTTGATCGTCCGCTGGAGGCCGTCTTTCAACAGTTTGATCCCGAACCGATCGGTGCGGCGAGTATTGGCCAGGTCCATCGGGGGCAGTTGAAGTCTGGTGAGATGGTCGCTGTAAAGGTTCAATACCCCGGCATTGTGGATACCATTCGTAGCGATCTCCGGAATCTACGATCGATCTTCCTGTTTGGACGAACCTTTATCGATAAGGAGAAGCTCGACGGTTATCTTGAGGAGACCGAACGGGCTCTACTTGAAGAAGCCGACTATGTGCGAGAGGCCGCAAATCTACGCCGATTCTACGACTATTTGCGCGATCGGGACGGGGTTCGGTGTCCGCAACCCTTTGAGGAATGGACCCGCCCATCCGTATTGGTCATGGAGTATATTGAAGGGGAAAAGTTCGACGAGGTAGTCGAGGCGCTCGACGATGAGGACGCCCGTATGAAAATGGCCGAGCGCTTCATGGAGACGTATATCTGGATGTTTCATGACCTGGCAGAGATGCATTCGGATCCACATCCGGGCAACTTCCTCTGGGACAAAGATGACAATCTGATATTCCTGGACTTTGGCAGTGTGAAATCCTTTGATCCAGCCTTTACCGATGGGATACTGGATTTACTGGCAGCTGTCTGGAATAAGGACAAGGAGCGTGCTGCAGCGCTGTATATACCGCTGGGGTTTGGCTCGAAACTAGATGAAGGTGAGGAGTTTGATCCGGATCTGATCGATCAGATCCATCAGATTCTTCTCACACCCTTTATTGAGGATCGGCCCTTTGATTTTCGTACCTGGCGCCCTCGCCCGGGGTTGCAGCGCCTGATCTTCAAGGATCGCCGTGTTATGAAATTGGCGCCACCGAGCGAGGCCCTGCTTTATCTTCGCGTGATAGCCGGGCTCAAAGGCTTTTTGACGAAGTCCGGCCTCAAAGTGAATATGTACCGGGTTGTGGTGGAAGCCGCTCTACGCCGTGGCCGAATTACGAAACGCCCGTACGAACAGGATTAATGGGTACGCATACATATCGCGGCATCGCGCTGTGTTTTTGCATCCAGAACACATAAGAGCTGTTCTTTTTGACCCGACCGAACACATGTCTCGATGCAATTGGGGAGATCACCAGACCGGCCCCCGAATACCACATCGTTTTGGGAAAAGTTTGGGCTTTCCTTGGCCCGTAAAGTCTTATGGTAATGAGAACAGGCGCGTGCACAGCCGCCCCTTGTCGGCCTTCCTGGAGCGAACCAGGCCACAACGAAGAGACCGTATTTCTGACAGCTTTTGACGCAACTGCCGATCATTTTGTCCTCTTTGGTCTTTGTCTCGCGGTCCCTGGTGCTGTCGTCCACCTCGGTTCCCCCGAGGAGTATCCCCTCACATTGGGCCACGCAGGACTTCCGGTCTATTTTCTTACAGGCGAACATACATAGCCCGGCCATAATCACCAGAAGTAGAGGCCGCATGTGTCTCATTAGCTGCACCAACATGACGGAAAGATTATGCGTCAGGGGACATTCCGTCAAAGTCTATCGGGTCTTTGTGTCGGGCTAAAGGCAGCCTTCCTGCTCGGCACACCCACCGAGGATAATCAGCGGAAATGAAAAGCCCGATGCAGAGGCTACGCAGGTGTCCACGCATGATTGGGCCGGGCCGGAGCATGCAAAGACGCAGTCGACGACGGCCGTACAGGCCGGGTCGTTCATGCAGGCCGCCAGTTGGTCCGTACAGTTTTCACCCAGGCAATCGAGGAGATCTTCCGTACTGGAGGAGCAGTCTTCCGGGCATGTGAGCTCTTCTCCGGCTTCGCATACATCGTTTCCACAATCCGGTTCCGGAACGCAGTCCTCTGGGCATATAAGCTCTTCCCCGGCTTCACATACATCGTTTCCACACTCCGATTCCGAAACGCAGTCCTCTGGGCATGTCAGCTCTTCCGTATCCTGGCAGATGCCATCGCCACATTCAGCGGGACCACAGTTTGCCGGGTTGTTTTCACAGGCCTCGGGGTCCAGGCAGTCGTAGCCTTCGACACCACAGGGGTATTCCGTCGACTCACAGGTGCTTTCACAACAGTCTCCGCCGTCCCAATCGCAATTCTCGCTATTGTTTTCCGGGTCACACCAGCCGTCGCTAACCCATTCTGGAACACCGCAACCGTTTTGGGGCTCACAGTCCTCGGGACAGTAGAAGACTTCGGGACCCTGGCAAATTCCATCACCACATTCGGGACCACCGCCCGGGCCGTCGCAGTCGTCGGGGCAGTTGAATGGGTTTTCACCCTGCTCACATTCGCCGTTGCCGCACTCGGTCTCGCCCTCACAGTCCTCGGGACAGTAGAAGACTTCGGGGCCTTGGCAAACCCCATCACCACATTCGGGACCACCGCCAGGACCATCGCAGTCATCGGGGCAGTTGAATGGGTTTTCACCCTGCTCACATTCGCCGTTGCCGCACTCAGTCTCGCCGTCACAGTCCTCGGGGCAGTAGAACGGCTCGGGGCCCTCACAGACGCCGTCGCCACAGTCGGGACCACCGCCAGGACCATCGCAGTCATCGGGGCAGTTGAATGGGTTTTCACCCTCCTCACATTCGTCGTTGCCGCAGATCGGGCCCTGCTCTTCGATACAGCCATTAAGAACGGCACAGCCAATCAATGAGAATAATGTGGCCTGGCCGTCGCCCCCGGCTTCCTCCAGACAATCTTGTTGGCAAGCCTCATTGTCCTCGCATCCCGCAAGACAGAAGAACCCGCCGATGCACTCCTCCTGCTCGAGGCATGTTTCCCAGATGCCCCCACAGTTATCCTCGACACAGGCAAAGAAGTCGATGGGGCCACCACCACATTCTTCTTCATAATCTCCGCAGCAATCGCCAAAATCCTGGCAGGCATCGTTGCATTGGCAGGGTTGATTCGGATCGTAATCACCGCAACGATCTTCGCAGGACCCAACGTTCGTTGTTCCACAGAATTCCGGGTAGTCTTCGCAGCAATCGTCATACTCCATGCATGCAAAATCGCATTGGCAGGGCTCATTATCGCTAAAGTCTCCACATCGGCCTTCGCACGATCCGTCCCAGGGTGGCGCACAATCCTCGGGGCAAAGGAATGGGTCTTCGTCATCGCCACAAAAGCCGTCGCCACAATTGTCCAGACTGCCAGGTAGGCAATCGTGTTCAAAGGCGCAAGACACGAGGGATAGGAAGTCCTCTACCGCGTTGGGATTGCCGGTCGTCGCACAGACTTCCGCGCACTCGGGCGTGCTTCCACAGTCGATAAAACAATCCATCATGGAGCCACAGGCATTGGAGTCGACACAGGCCAGAACAAATTCCTCGCAATGCTCGAAAACACAGTCCTCCGGCGGGGGCGGCGCATCGCAGTCCTGCGGGCAGTTGGTATAGTTTTCGGGTTCCTGGCAGTTACCGTCGCCACAGGTTGGGCCCGTACTCGGAAGACAGTCCTCCTGACCACAGGAGATGAGTTGCAACACGAAGTACGCCGTTATATCGGGCAGATCCGAGAGGCAAGGATCCACGCAATCGGCTGGGTCTGCACATTCTACCAGGCATAGCACTGCGTCCAGGCAGCCATCCGCTTCTTTGCAGGCGTAATAGTCCCCCTCACATTCTTTCTCGAGGCAATCCAGCGTTTGATCGGGAGACTCACAATCGGCCGGACAGATCAGCCAGTTCTCAGTGCTATTGCATTCGCCATCACCACAGTACGGCTCCTGGGCGTCGAAGGTGGTGTCGGTGCCGTTGTCTTTGTCGATGTCGGCTGCGATGTCTTCCCCCGTGTCCGGGGTGTCGGTCAACTGCGTTGAATCGGGAGTAGCCACGATATCAGCCACCAGGCCTTCCATGGGCAGAGGCGGGTCCGGCAGCGGGATCGAGAAGTAGCCGTCGTCTGGGCAGCCACAAAGAGAGCCGACCAGCATAACGGCAAGGATCCGGGCTAGATTATGATGGGCCAATACAGAGCCTCCAAAACGCGCAATGACACTCCCATTAAATACCAGACTTGGAGACTCCGTTCAAAGGCAATACTCCGGTTTGTCAGAAGGGGCACCGACGGAGGACGGCACTTGCGACAAGGCTTCGGGTTGCATAACGTGGGACCCAGACACACTGCGACCGACATCAGGACCTGTGAATGACGCTCTCTTTTATGAACAAAAACCTTCTCATCGCTGCGGCAATGCTGGTTTGTCATGCTGCCTGGGCGGCTCCCGGCCGGGTCGAGTTGGAGACCAGCATGGGGAGAGTCGTGATTGAGCTGGACGCGGGAAAAGCGCCTAAGACCGTGGAGAACTTTCTGCGCTACGTAGATTCGGGCTTTTATAATGACACTGTATTCCATCGCGTTGTGGATGGGTATCTGGTGCAGGGTGGAGGATATATTCGGGGCCTGAAGCAAAAAGCCGGCTTTGATCCCATCGTGTTGGAATCCAAGGCGAGCCCCAAGAATCTACGGGGTAGCGTGGCAATGGCCCGGATCCATACAAAACGGAACAGCGCCCGTTCCCAGTTCTTCATTAATCTGGTGGACAATGCCGCGCTCGATACAACCGCCGGTGGTTATATTGTTTTTGGGCGCGTCGTGGAGGGTATGGAGATCGTGGATGCCATGGCCACGGTGCCAGTCGGAAGTATGGGCCGCCATCAACATATGCCGAAGACCCCATTGGTTTTAAAGCGGGCAGAGCGCGTTCGGGAGGCTCCAGTCCCAGAGGACGATCCTTGTAATACGGCCTGTCCCAATGCGGTGGATGTGATGATGCGTGGCTTTAAAGAGAAACAGCCGGAACGATTTGATGCGGCTGCCCTGGCGGGGTTGCGGCCGACGGCGCTAAAGGAATGCCTGGACAGTTGTAGAGCGACCCCAAAGCTGGCCGAGTGTTATGCTGGCGCCAAGACCACCGGGGCGCTGAAGGCATGTGGTCAGTAGTCGGAGATAGTCGGGAGATCCACGGCTGGATAGATTCGGTCGAGATCGGCTATATTGTGTTTTCATGAACCGTCGATACCTTCCCATAGTATGGCTTCTGTTCCTTTGTATGGGCTGTCCTTCCCCGGAAGCCGGCAAGTATCCGGTTCTTGTGGTTGCCATGGGTGCCGACATCACCGACTTCAACGGGGCCGATCAACTCGATATTCGAATGCGGGATAAAGTGTCCGGCCAACTGGTCCCGGCCGAGGGCTACCGGTCGATCAACATCAGCGACTGGGATTTCTCCAAGGGCCCCTATCTGGTGGAGGTGGTACCGAAATTTCTTCTGGGGCTCGTGCATGTGCATGTGGTGGCCTATGACACGACGGGCCAACAGAATGTGGGCGCGGCGGTGGTAGATCTGGATTTCCAGGCCGAATACAACGAAGTCTACGTCTTATTGAAACCCGCCAGCCCCTGCGATGCGGACGGCGACGCGATACCCAATTGCGCACTCGCCGGCTGCTGCGTGGAGCCGAATCAGACTGTGAAGGACTGCAATGACGGGGCCGCTCCCGTACATCTATTTGCTGATCTTACCAGCCTGGGTCCGGATATATGTAACGGTCTCGATGACGATTGTGATTGGACCGTCGACGAGGATCCACAACCCGAGAGTTGCGATGGTGCCGATAACGACTGCAATGGACAGGTAGACGAAGGCCTACCGGCACTGACCTGTGGTGACGGGCTCTGTCAGGTCGCGGTTCCATCCTGTGCGGGAGGACTGCCCCAAACCTGTACCCCGGATATGTCGAAGGCGATACTCGAGAAATGCGATGGGGTGGATAATAATTGCAATGGCGACGTTGATGATGGGCTGGATGGCACTGGCCCCGCGTCCGCTTGTAGCGGGGACGGTGTCTGTGGAATGAGCGAAGCTACCCGCTGCGACGGAGGAAGCTGGACCTGCGATTTAAGTCTGCTAGGCGATCTCCACGAGCCAGGTGGAGAGACCAGATGTGAC
>Ga0310121_10003490_pt1 | contig 14327 bp, 13 predicted proteins | sample CB27_Tmax_986_MG_FD_203504 | JGI IMG/M metagenome (GOLD analysis project Ga0310121, IMG submission 203504) | Marine microbial communities from Western Arctic Ocean, Canada - CB27_Tmax_986 | ecosystem: Environmental > Aquatic > Marine > Oceanic | place: Canada: Western Arctic Ocean | collected... | reverse complement strand
TCTAAAAAAATTAAAGAACTAATCGTAAAAGAAAAAAATAATGGATTAAAAAAAATATCGACTTACACTAATTTTAATGAGAAAGTAAAAGATCTCAAACCTAATATCAGGAAATTTTTTATTGGTACACAAAAGAAGGGTAAGACAACCATTTGTTATGGAGCACCAGCAAAGGGTAATACATTATTAAATTATTGCGGAATCACAAATGATTTGGTAAAGTTTACTGTAGATATTAGTCCACATAAACAAGGGTTATATCTTCCCGGTACCCATATTCCAATTTATAGTCCAGAATATATTAAAAAAGTAAAACCAGATTATATAGTAATATTACCATGGAATTTAAAGGCTGAAATTATGGAACAGTTAAGTTTTATCCGTAAGTGGAAAGGTAAATTTGTTATCCCTATACCAAATATGAGAGTAGTATAATGAAATTTACAAAAACCAAGTTAGAAGGTGTGTATGTAATAGATATTGAAAAAATTGAAGATGAGAGAGGATTTTTTGCCAGGACTTGGGATAAGGATATTTTTACAGAATTAGGTTTGGATTCTGAGAATGTTCAGTGTAATATCTCTCATAACAAAAAAAAAGGCACACTAAGAGGATTTCATTATCAACGAGAACCATTTGGGGAAGGAAAGATTGTCAGATGCACTAAAGGAAAAGTATATGAAATAATTTTAGATGTAAGAAAAGAATCCCAGACGTTTTTAGAATGGGAAGGTATAGAATTAAGTGAAAATAATTATAGAATGTTATTTATTCCAAAAGGTTTTGCGTTAGCATTTGAAACTTTAGAGGATGAAACGGAGATTTTTTATCAAATGACACAAAGATACACGCCAGAATATACAGAAGGAATTCGTTGGAATGACCCAAAATTAAAAATTACATGGCCATTAAAACCAACAGTTATTTCACAGAAAGATAGATCATGGGAATTACTCTAAATGTTTTGTATTAATCAAGATAAGGAATTTGTAAAGAATTCAACAAAAATGGTTTTTCGATAGTAAACTATGAATACTCAGATAATTTTAGATGGCTAGGTATTTGGCTAATGTCTAACATTCGTGTAACATATTCTGGATTGTTTTTCTTCATTGTAGGCATAGTTACAATTTTTACAGGATTAGGATTTATGCTAATAGTTACTAGAAGTTTAAACCCACAAGAATTTGGCACGTGGACTCTGCTTTATGGCTTAATTTTGTATGTAACTCTAATTCAACCTATTACATCTTACTGGGTCACGAGAGAAGTTGCAAGAGGTGAAAAATCTGCAAAAACAGCTATTCTTTCTAGTGGAATGTTTTCTTCAATAGGTATTATCATCTTTTTACTCACTGCCTTTTTTGTAGGTGAGCAAACTGATGCTGATCAAGAAATTCTATTATTTGGAGTTATTATGATACCTGCATTATTCCTAAATAATGTACTTTTGTCAATTAATATGGGTTTTAAACCTCATGTGGCAAGTTTAGGTACTCTTTCTCTAGAAGTTTCAAAAATTCCCCTAGCAATTATTTTTATATATTTTATGGATTTTGGTGTTCAAGGCGTTATTCTATCTGTAACATTGGCTAATATTCCTAGTATTATTATCCTAGGTTATTTTGCACGTGAAAAAATTACTGACACGATTAAAAAAGAATTCATTAAAAAATGGATCAAATTGTTTTGGGTTTCTCTTTATCCTGGAGCTAATACGTTATTTCGTTCCCTTGATATTTTAATTTTTTCGTTAAGTACTGGAAGTGTGGTTGGACTTGCTTTTTATGGCGCAGCCTGGAGTGTTTCATCTCTGGTAGCGCAATCAAGTGCAATTTCATCTGCTGTGTATCCAAAACTACTTGCTGATGGAAAAAGTGATTATCTACAAGATAACATTACAAAAATATTCTACTTTGCAATTCTATTATCTGCAATATCTATAACATTCGCGAGACCAGGATTATTTGCACTAAATCCTGTTTATGAGATAGCTGCTACATTAGTAATAATTATGACAATGCGAGTTATTTTAGAGACATTCAATAGAGCGTTTGAATTTTTCCTTATAGGAACTGAAAAAGTTGATCAGAATTCTAAATCTACATTCAAAAATTATGCACAAAGTAAATTATTTATGCTTCCCACTTTCCGATTAATTCAAAATATAGTATATGTAGTTCTTCTTGTAGCGATACTAGCATTCTTAAATTCTAGTCATTCTGATTTTGAATTATTAATCTATTGGGTAATATTAGGACTCGTAGTATCTATTCCACTTACGATATATCTGTCAATCCTAATACATCGTAGATTCAACGTAAAATTAGACGTTAAAAGCATAGGTAAATATCTGCTCGTCTGTATACTTGTTTTTACTCCTCTTTTTGTCTTAACTGAAACATATTTACAATATAATGATGAAATTGTTGAATTTTTACCAGACCTCTTACTGTTTGTTGGTATAGGAGTTGTGGGATATCTCTTCTTAACTTATGTCATAGATTCTAAGACAAAAGTATTCTTTAATGCAATAATTCAAGAAATACGAAACAAGATAAAATAATAGCTATAGTTACTCCAATACCCTTTTTGATGCCATTTGATGTTATTCAGAGATCTTTATCATTATTATTTTTTCTAATAATATTCACTACTAAGAAAAATAACGGTTCTAGATTCCATAAGATGAATAGATCCAGATTTTTTAAGCATAAGGAATATCCAAAATTTCTAAAACACCATCTTGTAAATGGATAGTTATACGAAATTGCTTTTATAAAATTTAATTTATATGATTTTTTAAAATTAAAAAATCCTTGGGAGGAAAGTCCTCCATCATATCTCTGCATTAAAACCTGGTCAATTACATAAAAATCTCCATATCTTAATGCATTTAGCATTGTCATAAGATCAAACTGCATAGGTAAGTTTTTCCCAGTAATGAAGATCTTCTTTAACTGTTCAGTTCTATATATGCCATAAAAAACATGATGATGCCCTCGCAATTTTAAATAATATCTAAATTTTAATTCAAAAATACCACTAGTCGAATAGTTTTGTAAATTTTGAAAACGTTCAATAAATTTTTTCTTAAATCCCTTAAAAGATCCACGTGTAGATCTAACTGCCCAATAATTCCTATTTTCCCCAAAATATTTTACTTGTGATGTACTACATATAACATTGGAATTTTTTTCAAGTATCTCTATATTTTTCCCATAAAATCCCGGTAAAATTTTATCGTCTGCAGCTGTCCACATAAAATATTCTCCTCTTGCCTCTTTTAATATGAAATTAAAATTCCAATTACTATCGGAATTATTTTTATGAGAAAAAAATCTTACACGTTTATCGGTTGTTGCAAATTTGTTACAAATCTCTTTTGTTGAATCGGTTGAAGCATTATCAGAAATTATTAATTCAAAATCAGTAAAATCCTGATTTAGTATAGATGTAATTTTTTCCTCTAAAAATTCTTCGCCGTTATATACCGGAATTCCTATTGTAAGCTTGACTTGTTTTATTATTTCTGTTTTCATATTTTTGTCCTCTAATATTTTACGAATAGATCCTTCCCATAAAGCGGTCAGAACCAGATATGAGAATTTTCATATATATTCAATTTTGAAATAGAATAAATTTGATTCTAATGAATCATAATATTACAGCTTAGTAAGGAATAAATGAAAACAGCAAAAATCATTATTCATTAATGTTTCTTGGTATGTGTCCTGTGAGGATAAGTTTTTCAGGTGGTGGAACAGATATGCCTGAATACTATAATGAATTTGGTGGAAATGTTGTTACATCAACAATTGATCGTTTTACTTACGTTATTCTCAATTTACGAAACGATGATCTGATTCAAGCATTTTCATCAGACTTTCAAATACATAATCCATCCGCGACGCTTGAAAAACTAAAATCAAATCCTGGAATGGAAATTCCTATTGCGTCTTTGCAATACTTTAATTTTAAAACAGGAGTAGATGTAATGATATCTAGTGATGTGCCTCCTGGTTCAGGATTAGGAGGATCTAGTTCCCTGACAGTGAATTTTGTTAAAACTCTGTCTATATTAAATAAATTAAAATGGAAAAATGAAAAAATTGCTGAAACTTCATTTCATATCGAAAGAAATGTGTTACAACATCCAATTGGTAAACAAGATGATTACATTGCATCATTCGGTGGATTTAATTTTATTCGATTTACAAAAGAACAGATTTATGTTGAACCAATACAAATAAACAGATCAACATTTGATGAACTTCAAGAAAACTTGGTTCTATTTTTTGTTGGCAATACCAGAAAAAATACAGTTGTTTTATCCAGCCAATTACAGAATGTAAAGGAAAAACGTAAGGAAACAATTGAAGCACTTCATTATGTGAAAGGATTGTCTGAAGAAATGAATTCGGCATTAAAACAATCTAATATCACTTATTTTGGTGAATTATTGCATAAAGGTTGGTTAGCAAAGAAAAAATTTACTAAAGGTGTTTCTAACGAAAATGTTGATAAAATTTATGATGTTGCTTTAGAAAATGGTGCATCGGGAGGAAAATTAACCGGTGCAGGAGGAGGAGGTCATATGTTATTTTATTGTGAAAAATCAAAACATGACGGATTCATCCAAAAAATGGAAGATATTGGATTGAAACATATTAGATTCAAGTTTAACAATGATGGACCAAAAGTTCTAAACTTATATGATTACAGCGGGAAATAATAGACAATGCAAAAAATAAAAGATCATGTCAATTTATTTTTAGAGAATCAGAGTATCTGTATTGAAAAATTATCTGCTCAAACAGAAATAATTTCCAAAATCACTAATCTCCTAATAAAAACTCGTGATCAGGGAAAGAGCATTTATGTAATGGGAAATGGTGGTTCTGGTTCAACTGCTTCTCATTTTGTCTCCGATTTACTAAAAACAGCTATAACTAAAGGCGACAAACGTTTTTCTGCAATTTCATTGGTTGATAACACACCAGTAATTCTTGCTTGGTCAAATGATTCATCGTATGAAGAAATTTTTGTTGAACAACTACACAATCTCTTATCAAAGGGTGATGTAGTCATAGCTTTTAGTGGTAGTGGAAAATCAAAAAATATCATAAAGGCTTTCAAGTTTGCTAAGAAAAAGGGAGCTTACTGTATAGGATTCACTGGAATGAATGGTGGATCTTTTCCTAAATTATCCGACATTTGTTGTATTGTAAATAGTGATGATATGTTGATAATAGAATCCGCACACCTTGCTTTGTGTCATTGCATCATCACCACAATTAGAAAATTAGGAAAACCAATTTTCCGCTATGAATAAATTAAAAACTGTCTTTCTTGATCGTGATGGCGTAATTAATAAAGAAAGAAGTGATTACATAAAATCAATTTCTGAGTTAGAAATATTTCCAAATGTTGCCAAAAATATAGAATTATTAAAAAATGATGGATTCCTTGTAGTTGTTATCACAAATCAATCTGCAATAAATAGAGGTATAATAACCCATAAAACAGTCGACCAAATTCATGATTCAATACAAAATTATTTAAAAACAAATGGAACTTCTATAGACGGATTTTTTTATTGCCCCCATAAACCAAACGAAAATTGTAACTGTAGAAAACCAAAACCTGGGTTATTACATCAAGCAATACTTGAATTAAACATTGATCCTAAGTCAAGTTGGATGATTGGCGACAATAATTCCGACATTGACGCAGCTACATCGATTGGGTGTAAAGCAATAAAACTAAGCAAAAATTTTTCATTAGGCAAAGCCGTCAGTAAGATATTAGATTCTAGAACAGATTAAAAATTGGCATCTAAATTATTTATAATTGGAGGAAGTGGTCTTGTTGGAAGCACTTTAATTCATTATGCATCTCCAAAATATAAGATTCATTTCACGTATAACAGAAATGAAATTACATTTGATAAGATTCATTCTACTCAAATAGATCTCTTGGATAACCGAAACAAAATTATCAATTTAATTAAAGAATTTCAGCCTAACATAATTGTAAATACAGCAGCACATAGTAGTGTTGATTTATGTGAAAAAAATCATAAAATTGCTGATCAATTACATGTAGAAGTAACACAAGATATTACTGATGTTAGTAAGGATATTGACTCTAAACTAATCTATTTTTCTACTGATGCAGTTTTTCCAGGTGAAGTTGGTAAGAAATATACTGAATTAGATAAGCCAGATCCAATCAATTATTACGGAAAAACAAAATTACAGGCTGAAAAAATCATATTAAATGGATCTGTGAACAACGTTGTTCTTCGAACTGCTGTAGTTTATGGTTGGCACGAAAAATCAAGATTTACGAATTGGATATTACAAACATTAAAAGAAAATAATCTAGTAGATCCTTTTGTAGATCAATATAATACTCCTACTTTGGTTGACGATCTAGCAAAATGCCTTCTACAAATCTTCGAAAAAAATACTTCTGGTTTATTTCATGCTACTGGTAAATCTTGTATAAATAGATACGAATTCGCATTAATATTGGCAGATATCTTCAATCTAAACAAGAAGTTAATAAAACCGGTCACGTCAAAGGAAAAAAATCAGGATGCCCCAAGACCCACAAGTACTTGTCTTGATTCTAGCAAATTAGAAAAACTGATAGATTTTAATTTTAATGACGTTCAAAACGGTGTTTCATTTATTTTTAAAAATATAGCATATAATTGATCAATAAGACTTTAATTCAAATAATAATCGATTATTATAGTTGACTGAAAATATCCTAATTACTGGAATCACTGGATTTGTGGGATCACATCTTGCAGAATTAATTTTAGAAAAAAAATATACAGTTTATGGATTAAAGCGATGGCATTTATCGAAAATGAGAAATGTTCAGAAAATCATGGATCAGATTGAATGGATTGACTGTGATATCACTGATCCTATATCTGTAAAAAATGCACTAAAAATTTCTAATCCTGAAAAAATCTTCCATCTTGGAGCTGAAAGCTTCGTTAGTCCTTCTTGGAATCATCCGTCACATTATATGGATGTAAATTACAAAGGCACGGTTAACATACTTGAATCTATGAGAGAATTGGAAATGAAATCAAGAATTCTAATTCCTGGTTCTGGGGAAGAATATGGAGAAATTCATGAGGATGAATTACCAATTTCAGAAAATTCTATACTACGGCCTGTTAATCCTTATGCTGTAACAAAAATCGCACAGGATCTTATTGCCAGTGTATATTTTCGTTCGTATGGAATCAATGTGGTTAGGGTGCGTTCATTTAATCATGAGGGTCCTCGTAGAGACAAAGTTTTTGGTATACCTTCCTTTGCATATCAAATCGCCCGTATCGAGCAAGGACTTCAAGAACCAATAATTAAAACAGGGCATACTGGTGATAAAAGGAATTTTACACATATTCGAGATTTAGTTGAGGCATATTGGATTGCTATTGAAAAATGTAAACCTGGCGAATTATATCTTATTGGTTCTGATGAAATGGAAAAAATTTACACATACCGTGAAATCATTGATAAATTAATTTCTTTATCTGATATTGGTAAAATTTCTGTTAAACAAGTACCGGAATATACTAGACCTACAAATGTACCAAGATTAATTGGTGACACATCTAAATTTAGAAACCTGACTGGATGGAAACCTAAAATTTCTGTAGATAAAATTCTTGAAGATACTTTAGAATATTGGAGAGATTTTGTCAAAAATAATCATTACTAACTTGTCTAGATTATACTCATTTATTATATGGGAAAAATCATTAAACAAAAAAGATCTTATTTTAGAAGACATTAAGAAAAAATTTATCATCAGAGATGTATATGAAATTAATTGGTCTCGAAATGAATTTGTAAATAATCTCAAAAGATTTTATGGGACTATGTTAGAAAATTCAGCACAAAAGGCAAACTTGTGTGGTACTGGCCCATTTTTATTAATTGTAATTTCTGATCCCCAGCCAAAAGTAGAAAAAAAAGCGCTTGATGATGTAAATGAAGTAGAGGTTAATCTAAATGTCTATGATAGTAAAATGGAGTATAGAAAATGGATTGGGGTTGATTTTTCATTACATAGTTCAATTTCAGAGAAAGAAGCAAAACATGATTTAGCGTTGTTATTGGGCAAAAACATACAAGATTTAGAAAAAGATCTTCCTGAAAAATGGGACGGTGTCATAAAAAAAATAAAATCTGAACTTATAGGTCATGATGGATGGAAGGATACGGAACAATTTCTTGACGTGTTAAATATGACAACAAATTATGTAATTCTAAGAAATTTTGAAGAATTGCCAGATAAATTTTTGGATCATGACATCGATATTCTTACTAATAATGTAAAAAGTATGTCATACATAATTAATGAAGATGAACATTCAACTGAAAAAGCATCTATCAAGATAGGCGATAAAAAAATCTTAATAGATTTCAGATATCATATGGGTCATCATTATGATGAAAAATGGTCTAATGATATACTAAGAAGACGTATTTTGCACAAAGGAGGATTTTATGTACCGTCTAAAGAGGACTATTTTTACACATTACTTTATCATGCAACAAAACAGAACAATGTTAGGGAGAAATATAAAAAATCTCTAAGTGAGCTTGCTACAGAACTTAACATAAATGAAAATATTGGTATGATTTTAAATGATTTTTCAAAATCAAGAAAGTTTGTAGATGAATATATGAGAAAAATGGGATATCATAGAACTACTATAGAACATAGAATTCTATATAAAATTAGGCATAATGAATCAATAAGACTTGTAAAAGTAGCTGTTTTTTTGCTGAAAACATATGGAATTAGATTTTTGTTAAAAAAAATAAAAGAAAAGATCAATAATTAGTAGAAATGCAAAATAATACATGATTTACGAGTTTTATACATGAAATCAATGAACTTCCAATATAATTGCCCTGAATGTAAAGAAAAATTACTTCTGGTGGAAAATAAACTACATTGTCACAACTGTTCATGTGATTATGAATATCAAAATGGCTATGCGATTTTTACAAATCATAATTTATCATATGCATCGGATAATAATGAATCCGTAAAAGAACTTCTTACAGAAATCAAATATAATGAGTTTGAAACTGCAGCTGAAAAATTTCTTATTTCAAATAATAAATTTAGATCACAACTTGTCAACACAGAATATGATAAAAGTGTGGATGTTATCTTTCATGGTGTTGGGAAGAATTATTCACGATGTTTAGATATTAAAGGTGAATTAGGAAATAAAGCAGAAATTTTATCCAATATTTTCAAGCAGGTATATACGATTGAATTTGATGATGATTATATTGAATTACAGAAAAAAAGATTCAAAGAAAGAAAATGTACTAATATATCTATTACAAAATGTGATTTATTAAAACTACCATTTCCAGATAATTTTTTTGATATGATTTTATGTAATGGAGTACTTGATAATATTACAAAATTTATTAAATCACAAAATCAATCTAAAGCACAGCAACAATTAGTTATAGAATTAAAGCGAGTTATTAATGAAGATGGCTGTATAATTTTTGGGGTTAGTAACAATAATGGTTTCAAAATAAAATGGAAGGGTAGTAATGAAGAACCCATAAATGACTCAAAAGTGTTATCTAATCAAGGATTTTCAAAATACCACACAGTTTTAGAGAGTAACAGTTTGAAAGTAAAGTCATTTTGGGCAGTTCCATCATATGATATACCATTGTATTCTGGAGAAATTGATGATGTAGCGTTAAAAGGATTCTTCAAGAATTTGAGTATGCTAGTTTCTGCTTTACGAGGAGGAAAACGTCAAGGAAATATCAGGGAAATAATATTATCGTTATTTCAAAAGATGAATTATCCTTTTATCAAAACCATAGTAAAAAATTATTCTCCATCCTTTGTATTTTGTTGTTGGAAAAAGAAAAACTCAAACTCGCTTGAAAATTGGATAAAAGAAGAAACTGGATATCAGAATATTTTACGAATGAGTAGACATGAAAAGATTTTGTTTATGTTATTAAATACAAAAAAAGAGATTGAGAAAGCTGTTTATATTCAAAGATATGGTCATGAAATGCCCAGCAAAATTAGGTTTTTTGAGCGAAAATTTCCAGATGTTAATGAACCATCAGAAAGAATATGGTCTGTAAATTGGGTGAAAGGTAGACCAGTTAATCCTAAAAATCAAGATGAAGTTTTGGCAACAATAGATTGGCTTATTGAATTTCAGAAAAAAACAAAACTGGGTAGAATGACTAAGAATGATGCAGTTGCAGAAACGATATTCATAAGAAAGGAACTTCAGCGTTTTGGATATAAAGATCTTGATAAATATGATAAATGGTTAAACCAATATCAGAAATACATAGAAAAAAATCTTAATTATATGGTTCCAGTTCATGGTGATTTTTGGTTGCCAAATGTTTTGTATGATAATGAATCTAAAAAAATTCATATCATTGATTGGACTACATATTCTGAAAAAGGAAATCCTTATGGGGATTTTATATGGTTTTTATGTCATTTGATGGGATTATCATCAGAAGATCCCGTATTGAATTTTAGAGAATGTTTGAAAAGCAATGGAGATATAGGTAAGACTATAGAACATATTAAAAATAAAATCAATACATATTTTGGGTTCAAATTAGATTATTCGTTACTTTTTCGTATTAATTTGATGAAATGGATGATTATTCAGGATCAAGTCGGTGAAAAAAGTTCAGGTGGTATAAAAAAATCACAACAACCTGTAATCTTTTTAAAAATCCTGGATATTTTGACCGAATATCAATAGAAAAATCTTATGCTTCAATTACTTTGAATTGAGGTAATGGGACTAATAATCTTCCACCATTTTTTAAATAGTCTTTCTCTCTCTCTTTGAATTCTTTGATAAAATGCCATGGAAGAATTAAAAAATAGTCAGGATTCATTGAATGAGATTCTTCTTCAGATATAATAGAAATATCTGTTCCAATGGTCCTCCTACCCCATTTATCTGGATTTCTATCAGCTATAAATTGAATTAGTTTTTTATCTAAATTATAAAATTGTAAAAGTGTGTTACCCTTTGTTGATGCGCCATAACAATGAATAATTTTTCCCGCCGAAACTTCATTTTTAATAAATGTAACTAGATTATTTTTTTCATCGTTAATTTTTTTTATAAAATCATCAAATGGTTGATTTGTATGAAGACTTAGATTTTTCTCTTTTTCTCGTAGTTCTGTAATATGTTCAAGTGATTTATTATCAAATGATTTCTCTTTATGCTGAACAACAACACGAAAACTACCACCATTAATATCATTTAATTGAATATCTCCAACTTTCAAATCAAATTTAGATAAAAGAAATTCTAGAGTATCTAGATGATAATATTCTAAATGCTCATGAACAATAGTATCAAAAGCATTATGAGATAGCATTAAAGGAAGATAAGATAATTCAAGTATCCAAATTCCATCGGGATGTAAAATTTTAGAAATATCATCAACGAACTTATTTGGATTTTCTAGATCATAAAACATAGCGATACTTGTAATAATTTTTGCTTTTTCATCTCCATAATTTTTGATGAATTCTTCAGCAGAAAAAAATTCAGTTATTATTGTAGCACCGGTTTGCTTTGAAAATTGAACCATATTTTTTGCAGGATCAAAACCTACCGATCTAACTGGTAATTCTTTGTAATTTTTTAATAAAGTGCCATCATTACATCCAATATCTATTACTATATCATTTGGATTTAGATTTATTTTGGAAATAGCCTGTTGTGCAATTTCATTAAGATTATTAATCATTGTCTGGTTAATGCCGGATCGATAAAAATATCGGTCATACATTAGATTCGGAGGTGTCGTGTGTAGAAGTTGTACTAATCCACATGATTTAGGATCAAGCGATTTATCACATCTAACTAATTCAAGCGGAATTTTTTCTTCAAATGGAACAACATCATTTGATTTTGAAGAATAATTAGCTAGATATTGATCTCCTAAATTTAGAATAGAGGTTAGATTTTTTGAACCACATATTCTGCATGAATCTCTTGGTTTAAGTTTCAATTATCTAATTTTGTTTAATCCACATTATGAGTATTATGCATTATCAGATAAATTTTTAGAATTCGATTTAAACCATTCATAAACTTGAGATAACCCTTCGTCAAATGTCAATTGAGGGGTCCATCCCAATTGCTTGAGTTTAGAATTATCACAAATTAATTCTTCTATATCATTACTTCGCATTAAATTTGGATCAGATTCAACAGAAATATTTTTTTTAGAAAATTCAACAAGTTTCATGCATAATTCTTTAATTGAAAAACTTTGACCATAACCAATATTAAATTTTGAACAACCATTCAAATTTGTTTTGATGAGAGTATCAATTGCAGATAAAAAATCTGATATATGTAAAAAATCTCGTTTTGTATTAATATTTCCTAAAACAATTTTTTGGTTATTTAAAATTTGATTAATAATACGAGAAACAATTGAATATGAGGGACTTTTAGATCCATAAATTGAAAATATTCGAGTAATTATTATTTTCATACCATATGATTTAGCATATTCTTCACAGATAGATTCTGCTTTCATTTTACTTTCTGCATGAACAGATATAGGATTTAATGGAAAAGTTTCGTTGATTGGAAGATGTTTTGGCTTTCCATAAACATGACCAGAGCTAGCCAAAATAAATTTAGAATCATTTTTACGCGCTAGTTCTAACATATTTTTTGTGCCATCAACATTAATTTTAAAACATTGACTTGGGTTTTCTTCACAAAATTGCATATCAGTTAATGCGGCAAAATGAAGTACTGTTGAAACATTATCTGGTATATTTTGTATTGATAAAATATCATCATGAATTTTTTCTACGCCAGGATTTTGTGAAGTACCGCGAAAAATCCCATATGTCTTTGTATAATTTTTAGTAAATGACTGGGATAAATGAGAGCCTAAAAACCCATTTGTTCCAGAAATTAGAATTGGTTCCACAAAAATTTATTTTTTTTCTGCCAATTAATACTTTAGATTTGATAGTTAACTATTAAGTTCAGAACATTTTAATAAAAATCATGAAGCGGGCTTTGATTACAGGAATTACTGGTCAAGATGGGGCATATTTAGCAAGATTTTTGATAAAAAAAGGATACCAAGTTTTTGGTACCTATAGAAGACTATCAACACCAAATTTTTGGCGATTACATAATCTACAGATTTTTGATAAAGTCGAATTAATTCCTGGAGATATTGTAGATTCTGGTTCTGTTGCTCAAGCCCTAGAAAAATCAAATCCACATGAAATTTACCATTTAGCTGCTCAAAGCTTCGTTGATGTGTCTTTTAATCAGCCACTTTATACCGGAAATATGACTGGTTTTGGTTGTGTTAGAATCTTAGAACAGCTGAATAAATTCAATAGTAAAATAAAATTTTATCAAGCATCATCAAGTGAAATGTTCGGTGTTGAAAAATCACCAGTAAAAAATGAGAACACACCATTTCATCCGGTTAGTCCGTACGGTGTGGCTAAAGTTTATGCATTTTGGATGGTGAATATGTATAGAAAAATTTACGGATTACATGCCTCAAATGGTATTTTATTTAATCATGAATCCCCAATTAGAGGTCTTGAGTTTGTTACTAGACGTGTATCAAATGGTGTTGCAAAAATTTCTTTAGGACTTTCAAAGGAATTGTATTTGGGAAATTTAACATCAAAAAGAGATTGGGGGTATGCTCCAGAATTTGTTGAGGGAATGTGGACGATGTTACAGCAAAAAAATCCTGGTGATTATGTTTTAGCCACAAATGAAAGTCATTCTGTCAAAGAACTGGTACAAGAAGCATGTAAAATTGCAGGTATTTCTACATCTAAAATAAAACAGACAAAACAAAAGTTAAGACCCTATGATGTACCAGATTTAAAAGGTGATTATTCAAAAGCAAGAAAGAAACTCAGATGGACACCTAAAACTAAATTCAAGAAACTAGTCAAATTAATGGTTGAAGAGGATATCAACTCCTGGGAAAGATGGTTAAAAGGAGAACAATTTCCTTGGGATGCAGCAACTTCGGGTGAGGATTCAAAAATTATTAAAAAATTAAAAGTGTAGAAAATTTATGATTTTTTGAGTATATAATTGTAAAACTCCTCAAGAGTTTTTGTTGTTAATTCCCAATTAAATTTCTTAGGTAAAAGAAGTTTAGAATTACTCGAAATTTCTTCATAGAGTTTATTGTCATTTAATAACAAGTCCAATTTCTCCGAAAGCCCTTGAG
>Ga0310121_10003489_pt1 | contig 14327 bp, 7 predicted proteins | sample CB27_Tmax_986_MG_FD_203504 | JGI IMG/M metagenome (GOLD analysis project Ga0310121, IMG submission 203504) | Marine microbial communities from Western Arctic Ocean, Canada - CB27_Tmax_986 | ecosystem: Environmental > Aquatic > Marine > Oceanic | place: Canada: Western Arctic Ocean | collected... | reverse complement strand
CCTCGCCATTGCCGCCTTCCATAGCTACGCGAAAGGTCATGAAGTCGCCAACCGCTCCGCCCGTCCATTGAACCGCGGTGAGATTGCCCGTTTCCCAGACGGTCATGTTACCCGCGCCGTCGTGACCGATCGCCGCCAGTACCCAATGACCCGTTAGCTGATCATCGGCGAATTGGAATTCAATCCCCCTGATGCTGGGTAGATTGTTGGGGTCGATTTTCACCCGGGTTTCGACGGTCCAGCCAGTGGCGCCGCTGGCCAGGCCATTTCCTCCGATCGCGCCAGCAACGTCCGTCATCGTGGCGACGTAATTTCCAGTGCCATCAACCGTCCAATCAGCGAGAGAGCCGTAAGCGGGCGCAGGCACAAAGTCGCCTTCCCAGTCCTTGAGATTGAAACTGCCGGAATGCTTGGATTCAGTGATCGCGGCCGTAGCCGTTTCCGAGATATCGCTAGCAAGAATGATCGTACAGGCAGCCAGCATTAGAGAAGGGGCGCGAAAGGATCGACAATTCATGAGCTTCATCCTTGTCAACAGCAAATGGCTTTCAGAAGCGAAAGCTCAAACTGCCGTTGTTGACAAACACATTGATAGAACTGTGTACAATCCAACCCCTAGCGGCATTGTAAACGTCACGGATTAGCCTGTCAACGAAATTAACGGTTTCTTCAGCTAATTGGGGAAAAGGCCCCTTTTTCGCGGTTGGCAGCGAAGACAGACACGTTTTTTTTTAATTCGGGGGTAACTCAAACGCGTACAATTCGCCCCTGCTCAACGCAAACTCAAGGCGTATCGGTGTATTCATCACGTCGGCCGACCAGGGCCAACCCAAAACAGATCACGACAAGTAAACCCACTTCCTCCGGCTCGGGCACTGCAACAACCGAGAGGCTTCCGGAGCTATACAGCGCCGAGTCGTCCCAAGCGAGCCCTCCGTCCAGGGCCGGAAGAATGACCGTGTCAAATCCCGGCGTGTCAGGACTCAACGAACCAAAGTCGAGAATGGCAAAGCTGTCCCCCAGAATGGGTTGATAATCTTCAATAAGGACAACGGCCAGCTCGCCCGCCAAATCGGCCGTCCCGCCTACCTGGAGAACATCAAATTCGTTACCGGGATCCGTACCACCGATTTCTAATAGCAAACGGGCGTCGGAACCCTGCGCGTAATCTCCGGTGATTTCGAGTACGCCGGGACTGTTACCCGGTGAGAGGGTGCCGCCATCGTTGGTCAGATCCCCACCGACCGTGCCGCCGCCGCTCAGCACGCCCTCCACCACGACAACTGAACCACCGCCGGTGTTCAGGTCGTTGTTGATGTTTAGCGTACCTTCGCCAAGCTTGGTCAGCGTGTTGCCACCCAGGTTCAGCACGTTGTTGAAGGCCAGTGATGAGCTGGCCGCGACGTCCACGTCGGTTGCGTTGCTGAGATTCACCACCGCCTGGAATTGGTGATCGCCCTGCAGCACACTGACCGTGGACGTATTGTTATCCGACGCCAGGGTGACGCTGCCAGCGCCGGCAATCACATACGTGTTGGCATTGTCAAAGGTGATGCCCTTGACGGTGACCGCCGCGTCTGTCAACACGGTATGCGGTGCGGTGATCACGCTGCCAAACACCGCGAACTCAGCGTTGCTGTCAGGGGTGCTGCCCGCTCCAATCCAACTGGCGTCAGAATTCCAATCACCCAAACCGTCGACCGCCCATTGGAGTATCGGCTCGAACGAAATCTCGTAGGAGACTGTTTGGTCCAGCGTTGCCACACCGATAACATCCCACACCTCTCCGCCAGGCGCCCGAATCTCTAATTCAACTGGTCCATTGTAGTCGCCAAAACCAAAATGGAGTGTGGTGTCATTCTGGTTACCCTCTCCGGTACCGCCCTCGACCTGGCGTGTCATGGTATTGTCGCCCAGATTAATGCGGACTTCGGCGCCGATCGCAGCGCGATTGACGCCGCTGCCTGCGGCTGCTTCCAGATGCACTTTGAGCCAATGGTTCGAGTTGCCACTGTTCACCCATATCGTTGCACCGCTGGCCAGATCCAGATCACCGTCGTTGTCGAAATCCCCCCAGGCTGCCTGGTAGGTATCCCCCAAGGAATCGAGACCGGCCGCGTCGGTTACATTCTCGAAACTCCAATTGCCGTCGTTGCGATAGAGCCTGGGACTGTCGCCGTAGCCCGGCGCGGTGGTAAAGAGCAGATCCAGGTCGCCGTCGTTGTCATAATCCCCCACTGCCGGCGAGGCGTAGGACTCCTGATAGCTCACGCCGCCCGTGCCCATGTCCTCGAAGGCATAACCCGCTTCCGGGCCCCGGTTGCGCAGGAACCGCGATTCGGGTTGCCCGGAGTGAGCAAAATTCCCTGCGAACAGGTCAAACAGCCCGTCGTTGTCGAAATCGCCCCAAACGGAGCCAATTGAATGTCCACCAGCGAATCCTTGGCTTGTGGCCTCGGCATTAAGGCTGCCCGCCACGTTAGTGAAAGTTCCGCTCCCGTCATTCTCAAACAACCGATTGGCAACGAGGCGGTAGTTGGAGACATAGACGTCCTGGTCGCCGTCCTGGTCGAAATCAGCGGAGGTAACCCCTCGCGCTGGGCTGAAATTGTAGTAGTCCGAGGAGGACGACGTGAACGACATCCCTTGGTTGTTTCGCAACACGGCGTCAAAGTAAGCGGGTGTTTCGCCAAAAATCTCATATCCCCCCACATAGAGATCCACGTAGCCGTCGTTATCGTAATCGGCCCAGCTGGCGCCCCGACTGTCTGATCCTATCGGGTGAACCGCCGGTGGCACGGCGGGTATGTTCACTTCCGCGAAGTTGGTTGTCGTAGACGTGCTGAGGTTTCGGTACATGTAGTTGTATTCGTAACTGTACAGATCCAGTCGCCCATCGTTGTCGAAGTCCGCCCAGACGCCCTCCGGCAAGTCCGCTACATGCGTAAAGCTGCTTCCACCATTGTTACGCCACAGCTTCCAGTCCGAGAGAATATCCACGTGGCCGTCGTTGTTGTAATCCACCCAGGCCGCCTTCCTGCCGGCAAAGCCGGGTGCCAGCGAAGGGTCCGCCCGAAAGCTGTCCGGAGCCGCAGGCGGAGCATACGCACCAGTCGTATCCATGCGGAAGTAGTCCACGACAACCGTGCCATCGCTGACCAGGCCTCCCATGTCTCCGAGCCATTGACGATTGAGATCCGCCTCTAAACCTGGAATGGTCCCAATATCCGTACCATTCGCGTACCATCGCACGTCGCCGTTGCCGCCTTCCACAGCGACGCGAAAGGTCATGAACTCGCCAACCGAGCCGCCTGTCCATTGGGGGGCGTTGAGATTGCCTGTTTCCCAGACCTGGTAATTGTCGCCCACGTTGCCGATCGCCGCGAGCACCCAATGAGGATTCGTCGTATCATCACCGAACTGGAATTCAATCGCTTTAGCGCTGGGTAGATTGTTGGGGTCTATTTTCAATCTCGTCTCCACGGTCCAGCCGGTGGTGCCGCTGGCCAGGCCATTTCCCCCGAGCGCGCCTTCGACATCGGTCATCACGGCCACGTAATTCCCGTTGCCATCGACCGACCAATCCGTGAGGGAGCCGTTTGCAGGGGCAGGCACGGAGTCACCCTCCCAGCTCTTGAGATTGAAATCAGCAGAATCCCTGATCGTTGTGATCGCGGCGCCAACCGTGCCGGACATACCGCTGTCAGAGATAACCATACCGGCAGTCAGAATCAAAGCCGTAGTTTGGAAGAATCGATTATTCATGATCTGCAAAAAAAGCATGTAGTCGAAGTCGTGAGACTTTGGGTCGCAACGGCGCAAACGCCAAAGTCTCACGACTTCAGCTACGTCGCTTTCTTGGTAGCTGAACTCGTAAGAGTTTGGCCATTACGCGTCCGGGACCAAGGTCTCACGACTTCAGCTACGATGTACTATGCAACCACACAGTATGACTCACAGAGGTGCGATCTCCAACTTACTATGGTACATCCATCGCTCTTTTTCGACTCCGACCGTCCAGGGCCAACGTGACGCACGCCACTACCAGTAAACTGGCTGCCGCCGGCTCGGGCACCGTAGTGACCGAGAGGCTTCCCGAGCCGTACAGCGCCGACTCGTCCCAAGCGAGTCCTCCGCTGAGGGCCGGAAGACGGATCGTGTCAAACGTGCCACTGAGCGAACCAAAGTCGAGAACGTCAAAGCTGTCACCAAGAGCAGGTTGAAAACCTTCGATAAGTACGACGGCCAGCTCACCGGCCAGATCGGCCATCCCGGCTACCTGGAGCACATCGAATTCGTCACCGGAATCCGTACCACCGATTTCTATTAGCAACCTACCGTCGGCACTCTGCCTGTAATCTCCCAATATTTCTATTACACCAGGACTATTGCCCGGAGAGAGGGTGCCGCCGTCGTTGGTCAGATCTCCTGCAACTCTGCCGCCGCCACTCAGCACGCCGTCCACCAAGACAATCGAACCACCTCCGGTGTTCAGGTCGTTGTTGATGTTCAGCGTACCATCGCCCAGCTTGGTCAGCGTGTTGCCGGCGAGGTTCAATGCGTTGTTGAAGGCCAGGCTCGAGTCGGCCGCGACGTCCACATCGGTCGCGTTACTTAGATTCACCACCGCCTGGAATTGATGATTGCCCTGCAGCACATCGATCGTGGAGGTATTGTCATCCGAGGACATGGTAACGCTGCCCGCGCCGGCAATCACGTACGTGTTGGCATTTTCGAATGTGATTTCCTGGACGGCGACCGCCGCGTCCGTTGTCACTGTGCGCGGCGAAGTGATCACGCCGCCGAAAACCGCGTGCTCAATGTTGCTGACAGGATTGAGGCCCGCTCCATTCCAATTTGACGGGGCACTCCAATCGCCCAAAGCGTCGACTGCCCACTGGCGTGTTGGCTCGACGGAATTAACGAAGTCGCCGCCGTTGTCGAACTTAAACAGATCACCCGTGCCGCCCTCCAGGGTCCAATCCAAGTGATACAGCGCGCCACCGTCGGAGATGAGGCCGACCTGTTCGAGCGTGCCGGTCTCCCGGCTCAAACGCAGCAAGCTGTCGATACCGCTGACGGCAAAATCGAAGTCGAGGCGGATCTCCTGCGTGGTTTCGGCGGCCGAACCGACTGCGTCGCTCAAGCCGTTGACGATCATGAAGTAGATGTCGTCCTCGAAACCGGGATTGGTGAAGGATGGATCGAGTGGTTTAAAGTAGCCCACGATAACGTCGCCTTCGAGGCCGTCGTTCCTGCTGCCCGGGTTGGTGACCGTAATGTTCGTGATGTAAGGGTCAGCAGCGGAATCCCAAGCCGATACGCCCACCGGCAGGTCATTGGCCACGGGTACGCCGGCCATGTGCTGGCCCATTTTCATTCGCACGTCGGTGCTGATGAGTTGAACCAAGGCCGGGCCGAGGTTGCGGCTTTGCCGATTCGTTTCGGCGACCTGGTAGAACTGCGCGGTAGGGTTTTCCGTGCCGGATCCTCCGGCTCCGAAAAACATCACGGGCAGGATCGAGCCCTGCTGTGGGTGCTCGTAAACGAAGGCGCTCGTTAGCTTGGCGCCGAAAGCCCACGTGGCGAATTGGTCGAGCCGGATCTCCGATTCCGAAACGATATGATTGTTCACTCCCGAACCAATCCACGTCTGGATCCACCGTCCGAAGGGAATCGGTTCCGTGCCGGTGCCGTCGTTGCCGGCCAAGCCGAGCTCTCGATACTTTTCCAGGTCGCGGTATAGGTCTGTCGGGCTGCCGCCGTCGACACTGCCGTTAAATGGATAGGTATCGAACATGAGCATGTCCGGCTGGACCTGCTGCATGTAGTTGCGCAACTCCGTGGATGTGTGCTGACCGCCCCCCTGATTCGAACCCAGGATGACGTCCGAATACTTTTCACGAAGACTTCCTACGGCCGCCACCAGGGTCGCCAACTCAGCCGGGTCGGTGATGTCCTGCTCGTCTTTCAGTTGCAAACGAATCAGATTGGAGGCAAATGGCCTTTCCCAGGAATTGAGATCAGCATTAGCAGGGTTAGCGCCCAACTCGTCCAACTCTTCGGGATGCATCCAGCGGGACCAGAGAATTCCCGGTGGTATTGAGGGCATGATCACGGGGTTATACGCGTCATATCCCAAGTTAGGCGCTGTGAAATTCGATTCCTCCCAACGGGAAACGTCAAAGTTCCCGGTTGCATTAACAAAAGCCAAGGCCTCGAGCTGCAGGCCCTTATCGACGAGAACTCGGTGTCCTTGGTCCAGGGAAGAAGGCGGTGGATCGGGACCAGGAATTTCGAGCGGGGCGTAGGCACCGGTGGTGTCCATGCGGAAGTAGTCCATGATAACGGTGCCGTCCGAGACCAGACTCCCCATGTCCCCGAGCCATTGACGATTGAGATCAGCGGTTGCCCCCGGATGCGTCCCGAGATCAAAACCATCCGCATACCACCTGACGTCGCCGGGCCCACCTTCGGTCGCCACGCGAATGGTGACGAACTCGGTAATATCGCCACCTGCGAATACGAGATCGCCACCAGCGGATCGATCCCATATCTGGTACACGCCGCCACTGGCGTCGACACTTCCCAACGACCAATGACCTGGGTTCGTCGTATTATCGCCAAACTGCCACTCGATCACCTGACCCGTGGGTAGATTGTTAGGGTCCATTTTCATTCTGAATTCCACGGTCCACCCCGTCGCGCCGCTGGCCAGACCATTTCCCCCGATGGCGCCACCCACGTTGGTCATCACGGCCTGGTAATTTCCGCTGCCATCAATGGACCAATCAGTGACACTGCCGTAGGCGGCACTCGGCGCAACATCACCCTCCCAGTTCTTTAGATTGAATTCGGCGGAATCCTTCGTGTTGGTGATCGCTGCGCTAACAGCGTTGTACGTATGGGTAGCAAAGATGAACGCAGCGGCAGTCAAAATCAAAGCAGAGGTGTGGGAGAATCGCATGTTCATGAACTTTGATTTTTCGCGGTGACTCCCGACCATTGTACCAGAGAGCCCGTTTATAGTGCCAGCGATTATGAGAACTTTCGGTGGTTGGCCAATTCAAAACGCTTGATTTACGCGATACGTATGAAAGTTAACGCTATGCGTTGAGTAACCGATAGGGTTTCCGCTTGCGGAACTCGGCTGCAATCGGTTAACGAGCTAAGAACGGATCGACTCGCGATATGGACGCTTGGCCTTGTACAAGTCGAGCCGACTGCGGATGTCTTCCGCCAAGGCGCCTTCCCCGGCAGCCGAGGCAAGTTGAATGGCCGTCTCGGCTATGTCGACGGCTTTGTCGAATTGGCCTGTTTCAGCGTAGGCCGCCGCCAGAGTATCCAGGATCGATGCGGTCTTGTGGTTCGTCAGTTGGCTGGCCTGTTCGGCAAGGCGAACCGCTTCAACCCCATCGCGAAGCTGGTCATCTTCAATCGTGGCCAGCATCCACGCTAGATCATTGAGTCCCTCGGGCCAATCCCCTTGCAAACCCACCGCTTCACGACTGTATTTGATGGCTTCTTTCGCCTTGCCCTGCCGGAGCAACTCCAGACTCATGTTCCTATGGGCCTCGGCTGAGGTGCGATCCAATTTGATCGCCGTAGCGAAATCGTCGATCGCTCGTTCATGATCACCTTTGCTCGAGTACGCCGAACCCCGGTTGTTGAAGGCCTTGGCATAGCCAGGATTCAACTCGATAGCCTTGTTGAAATCTCGCAGGGCCTGCTCGTAATCATCCTTGATCCAGTAAGCGCGCCCCCGGTTGTAGTAAGTCTTGGCATCCCTGGGATTCAACTCGATGGCCTTGTCGAAGTCTCGGAGGGCTAACGCATACTCGCGATTGCCCCAGTAAGCGAGGCCCCGATTGTTGTGGAACAGCGCATGCTCGGGATCCAACTCGATCGCGATGTTGAAGTCGCGGATGGCCTGATCGTGGTCGCCCTTGCCAGTGAAAGCTCGCCCCCGGTTGTTATAGGGTCCGACTTTCACGGGGTCCAATTCGATGGCTTTATCGAAATCAGGAATGGCCCGTCCATAATCGCCCTTGCTCAGGTAGGCTAACCCTCGGTTGTCATAAGCTCCACCACTGTCCGGCTCCATCTCAATCACCTTTTGAAGGTAGACAACCGCGTTTGAAAAGTCCTTTTTCGCCATGGCCGCTTTGCCCGATTCTTCATAGCCGACGGAACATTCAGGCCGCTGCTCAATCATCTTCTCAGCACAAATCTGGGCTTCGTCGTATTGTTCCTTGATGAAATGAGTATTGATTCGTGCTCTTAACAGATGGTATTCCAGCAGGTCCTTGGGATCATCCTTCGTCTCGTCAAAGCGAAAGTCTTCCGTCACTGCTCCACCGACATAACCCAAGCTTTGCAGCCGCGCGATCGTCCGGGCATCCATTTCCATCGCGTCATCTGGAAAATCCCCGCGAACAGACTGCTCCAACAGCTCTGCCAGTCTGTCTTGCATGATCAGTGCCTGCTGTCCGAGCTGTTCGACAAGGTTGTTGGATTCGGCGGGATCTTCGACGAGGTCATACAGTTCCGGACGGGTTGTTTGGATGTACTTGTACTGGTCGCTAACGATCGCCAGCAGACTATTCGCCTGATACTTCGTGGCCGTGAGGCTTTCACAGAACACGTGTCTGTTCTGTTCGGCGATGTCTCGCCCTTGGAAACTGGGCGAAAGGTCGACGCCCTGAACTTGTTCTGGGGTGTCGATCTTAAGGAGGCTGCAGACAGTTGGAACAATATCGACAAGCGCAGCGATTGGTTTGATTCTGGCTGGTTTGTCGCGGCCAGGCAGCTTGAATATCAAGGGAACTCTTATTGCGCCTTGATAAACAAAGTAGTCGTGAGTTGGTTCACCGTGCTCCCCCAACATTTCACCATGGTCGGCTGTGATAATGAGCAAAGTTGAATCGTACAACTTCAGCTCTTTCAGTTGTTGGATGACTTGACCAATGCAGTCGTCCACATAGGCAATTTCTCCGGCATAAGGATCGGACGGAAACTGGGAGACAAACGGCTCTGGCGGCTGATATCTCGCATGAGGGTCGTAGTAATGCAGGAAGAGAAAAAACCGATCGCTTCGATTTTTCTCCAACCAGTCCAAGGCCACGCGAGTTGTCTCCTCGCCTTGCCTCTGCTCGACCTCATTGTCTTCCAGCGGACTCTCAAAATGGTCATGATAGGCATCAAAACCCTGCTCGATGCCAAATTGGGCATCGAGAACAAACGCACTAATGACAGCACCGGTCGTAAAGCCAGCCTCTTTCAGAATCTCGGCCAAGGTGACATTCGTATCGTCGAGATAATCAAAATTGTCATGAACGCCATGATAGGGGGGGATGGTGCCGGTCAGCATCGAGCTGTGGGCAGGCAAAGTTAGCGGAACCGAGGAGACTACGGCTTCAAAGAGAAAGCCTTCTGCGGCAACGGCATCGATATTGGGCGTGGTTTTGGACTTAAAGCCATAACAACTCAGGTGGTCGGCCCGGCACGTGTCGATGCTGATGAGAATAACATTGCGAATGTCTCGGGAGGAATTACCTAATCTGGGAAGCAAGCGAGTGGCAAAGAAACCAGTCAAGCCTGATAACAGCACAACGACAAGAAGGCAATTTCTGGTGGTAACGAATTTCATGCTCAGCCACGTTTCACGGCGTTGCCCTTCGGGGCAGCAGAGCGATGAACACAACAGATGCCGCGTTCAATCAGTGAGTTCAAATTTCTTGGTGACGGTCCCCACATCGGGTGGGATGGTGAACTCAAGTTCTGTCTTCTTGTTGTACCTGTCGGGAATATACTGCTCTTCGAGCGCCAGCGGTTGGTCGGAAAACCGGGTGCGAACCTCTTCACCGGTGGGACGCGTAGCGGTGATCTCGACACGGAACGTGCCGGGCATCAGACCGCCCTCCGGTGCGACCGAGAACTCACCGTTCGTAATCTTCGCCCCGGCGCTGGGGCTTGCCGTGCCAGGCTGCGGCCGAAATGTGACGAGACCTCTTTCCAACGGCTGTCCATTTAGGGTCGCGGTGCCGACGATCTTGACTCGGTCCGACGTGTCGCAACCGCTCAGAAGAGCTGAGCCGGAAAAAAGAATCAGCATGAATCGCCACAAGCTCAAGCAGCGGTCTCGCCGGAATCTCTGCCGATTCATTGGCCTGCTCATCGGCTCATCCCTAATATCCAACCAAACTAAATTCTGCGAGTAGCAAACCGCCAAGTGTAGAACAGTTGTCCCAATTGTTCGGAAGCGATTGGGACAATTGCTCTACACTATCCACCTTCAATGACAACGTTATCGCTAATTGCGCCCTGCGCCTGCCAAATGGCCAAGGCGATACTATCAGTGACGAAGGCGGTGTGTCCGTCAGCGAAAACCGCGTTGACCCCGCCGGTGTGGCGACTCCGCGCCGCCGTGTGCCATGTGGACGCATCGAGCCCCGGTGCCGTCACGCAGGGCATATCCGGCTCATCCACGCACACGCCGAGGCCCATCACGTCGTAATTGCTGCTATTGGGGGTGTCAAAGTGCTGGTAATTGGAGCCGTGAATCACAAATGGCCACACACCGCGATAATCAGCCGGACTTTCGTCGGTCTTTCCAGTGATGACCTCCGAGGTCAGGACCGTATGCGAGGTTCCGTCGGTGAACTCCCTCAGTTTCCGGGGAACGTCGATCTGAAAGGCTCCGTTCGTCTCCACATCCTCAGGCTGATTAGGCTCGTCGCAGCATGTCCAGCGTTTGGACGTAAAACCCTCGCTGCCAAAGCACAAGACCACGTTCGAACGGGAAGCCACACCAAAAACCAGGCGACCGGAGGCGTCGTCGCTCGGACACAAATAGGACCCAATCGTCAGCCCAACAGCGCGCCTGTTGATCCCCTCGTATTGCCTTATAGTGAAGTCGTAGGGTACATCCTCCCGCTCCAGATAGGGCAGCAGCATGACGAGACCCGTGTGATCAGGCGGAGTGCTCCGGGAACCTTTTTGACTAAACACCACGCCGATCGGCAGCGCGCCGAGGGTATCATGGTAGTTGAGCAGCGCCAACCCGACTTGCTTTTGGTTGTTGAGGCATTGCGTGCGGCGCGCCGCTTCCCGCGCCGCGTTGACCGCTGGTAGTAGCAACGTGACCAGGATACCAATGATGGCGATCACCACCAAGAGCTCAACGAGGGTGAAGCCTCTTTTGTTGCCGCGTGACATAACAAGGATCTCCAAACAGGCCCCGTCGTTGCTCTTGCAACATTCCAGTGTGATCGGTTTACTTGATTTTAGCAAGATAATCGGCCGCTTGCCGGCGCACCTGGCTCAGTTCGCCCGGCTGGAAGTTGGGGCAAAGCGTGCATAGCTCCGGAGCGTCCCAGGGGTAGAGGCTCGGCGGTATGTCACGGGCCAGGTACCAGTCCACTCTATCACGGAGCGATTGCAGCCAGGCTTTCGCTTCGGCAGCGGCGGGGCTAGCCGGCTGCGCGGCGATGCGTGATTCGAGCAGCCGCAGAGTTCGGTAGTCCTCCACGCCCTCCCGTCGCGCTTCCCAGGCGATCGAGGGCACCGGGCCGACGTCACTGGGCAATACCCAACAGAAAATTGCACCGCGATCGCCTTCCCACGCATAGTTTTCCGTGTAGCACCAGATGAAATTGCCTTTGAGGTTAAACGCCCAGGTATAGACGCCAGCGTAAAAGCGATTGAATGGCGCGTTGCCCGCGCCGCGATTGGTGCAGGTGTAGTTCCATAGTTCGGCGCCGGACTCGGCGGCGAGCTGGCGTATCTTTGGCGTGAGCGTGCCGGCGTGAAGCACCCAGACATCCAACAGCGAAGCATACGCTTCAGCCGCTTTATCGCTGATGGCGGTGACGATCGGAAAATGTTTCCGGGTCGGCTGGAGCCCCTGGAGTTCGGCAAGCGATTCATCGTTGACGGCAGGTTCGTCCGGGCCGTACCAAAGAAACGGAGGCCAATCGTGATTTTTCGCCTCGGTTTTGAAACGAGCGATGATGTCGGGATGGTCGGCACGAAAGGGATCGACCAACGAGCCGTTGAGCAACATCACCGGCACCTCGGAGGTAACCAGCCCGGCTTCGACCATATCGTTGAGCCGGTTAAGAGCCGGGACGTTGGCCAGTGGCAACAGCTGTCCCGACTCGTCGTGGACACGGTCGTAGGCATAGAGCGCGGTGCTGGTCATGCCGTGGCGGGCCATGTCACGCCAATAGGCTCGCAGCATTTCCTGTGTGCGATACCGCGGGGGCAGAATGTGCTGGCGGAAGTACATGCCATAAGCGATGTCCGCTCGCGGCAAGACGTAATCGGCTACCTCAACCGCCACCGCCAAATCCAAAACCTGCTTGCCGTGGACAATCAAGGACAGATCGAGTTCGTACGAACCCGGCCGCGCATCTCCGGGTGTTTCGACGGTGATCCAAAAGACGGTGTTGCGGCCGGCTTCGATTTGTCCCGTCGCCTGCTTCGGCAGGTAGTTGGCAAAGCCGATCCGCCGGCCCCCTTGAATCTCGTGTTCGTAGTAGGCGCCCGGTACGTAGCGCGGGGCGAACTCGACGTGACGCAGCGTCACGGCAAACGGCGATTGTTTTACCGACAAGGTGACCTGTCCACCCTCGCGCACCCCCCACAGCCCCATCACCAGCGGCTCATCTTCTCCCGCCACGGTGCGTACAATCGGCCGCTGTTTCAAATCCTCCGCGCTGGGCGGCTGTAGGCAATCCATCAATTGGGTGCCATCGGCCCACCAAATGGCAACGCCGAGTTGCTCTTGCTCCGCGCTAAGTTGTGGCGCGGGACGCGGTAGGGGCAGTATCTTGAGAAACTCACTATCCGGGGGACGCACCGTCGGCGGCGTGCCGGCGGGCCGCGGGTACCGATACCAGTCCTGCACGGTATCGTCGGCGACAAGTGGACTGGCCAGCAACAATCCGAGCGCTAAGGCATTTCGTTTATACATACGTTTCGTACGGCTCTTTCATGGATTTCGATTCTAAACGACCAAGCTGCAAGGCAATTGTTCCTTCAAAGTCCGTAGTCATTCCACGCACCTCTCCGGCCACTTTTTGCGGCTTTTGGTGACTTTTTGCCGCGATCAAATTCCCGCCATCTTTCAGCTTGAGTATACTATCCACTTTACTGTGTAGCAGGGCAAGGGTTTCCTTTGCCAGAGGTATGGAATAACTCAAATGAAAATCGATCGCGTCGAAGTCCTTGCTGTAGCCCCAGCCGTACAGCGGTTTACCTGGTCCTACGACATTCCTGAACAACACATGACCAACACGTTGGTTCGCATCTTTACGGACCAGGGCGTTGAGGGCGTCGGCGGCGTATCCAATTACACATCGTATGACTTTGATCGGTATACGGCCGAGACGATGCGTCACATGATTCCCGCACTCGTCGGCAAGAACCCATTGCAACGAGAGGACATCTGGAACAGTCTCTGGCCGCGCGTTTTCCCGTTGGCCCCGCAGTCTCTGGCGGCGATCGACATCGCACTGTGGGACTTGTTGGGCAAGCACGCCGGCCTGCCCGTTTACCAATTGCTCGGCGGGGCGCGGCAGCGCCTGCCAGCGTACGCCAGCACGCCACTGTTCGACAATGTGCCAGCCTATCTGGAATTTACCCAGGAAAAAATTGATGAAGGATTTCGAGCCGTCAAGTTTCACTGCTGGTGCCTGCTGGAAAAAGACCGCGAGTTGATCCGCGCGGTGCGAAAGACGTTCCCCAATGACGATATCGATTTCATGCTCGATGTGGAAAACAATTACGATTGGCCAGCTGCCTTGGAGATGGCCAAGGAACTTGAGGATGTGGGGTTCACTTGGTTTGAGGCGCCGCTTCTGGATTACGACCTGGAAGGTTACCGAAAGCTTACCGAGCGCGTGGATATCCCCATCGTCCCATCCGGAAATTGGATTCAGGACCTACCGGCTTACGAACATGCCTTGCAGAGCCGCTGTTGGACTCGGGCCCGCACAGATGTGACCGTCTGCGGTGGTTTTACACCGGCACGAAAATATATGGCGCTCGTCGAAGCCGCGGGGATGACTTGCGAAATCATGTCGTGGGGAAATACCATGGTTTCTTCGGCGAATCTGCATTTAATGTTGGGGTCGGGGATGAGTACGTACTTCGAGCAAGCTGTCCCCTACGAACCGTACGAATATGGCATGCACGACGTGATCCGGCCGGACGCGGATGGCTACGTCCATGCGCCGCAAAGTCCCGGGTTAGGGTATCAAATTGACTGGGACGCCATGCATGCGGCAACCATCCACCGCTTGGACAGTCGCGAACTGGTTTGA
>Ga0310121_10003488_pt1 | contig 14327 bp, 12 predicted proteins | sample CB27_Tmax_986_MG_FD_203504 | JGI IMG/M metagenome (GOLD analysis project Ga0310121, IMG submission 203504) | Marine microbial communities from Western Arctic Ocean, Canada - CB27_Tmax_986 | ecosystem: Environmental > Aquatic > Marine > Oceanic | place: Canada: Western Arctic Ocean | collected... | reverse complement strand
CCGACATCCGTGTCCCTCCCAGCTAGACGAATTCGCTCAAATAAACGGACATCTTTAAAACGCATTGACTCCGGAAAAAGTTCGACAAAACCGCGAAAAAAGAAAGACTATGTCAGGATTTCTGGACACTCGACGGCCAGGTTAAGACCACCAGATGCGGTGTGACGTAGCCGATACAATCACTAGTCCAAAAAGCTCGGCAGCCACAATGATATCGCTGGGACAAACGTTACTAGTATCAGCACGGCAATCATCATTCCCAAGAACCTCAGCACGTGAGGAATCATCGCGGACATCTTCACGCCGCCGACGCCACTGGCCACGAATAATGTTGTCCCCACCGGCGGTGTCACCAATCCAATGATCAGGTTGCACACCACAATGACGCCAAAATGAACCGGGTCGACGCCAATTTCTTTGGCAACGGGTAGCAACACCGGGACAACGATCAGCAGGGCAGGGCCGCCATCGACGAACATGCCAATTAACAATAGAGAAAGGTTGACTACCAAGAGCACGAGAATTTTGCGCAGCATGGCAAATGTCTGTGGATCAAGTTCGCTGCCAGCCGCTGCCACCAACTTGCCACACCCAGACAATAGGCTCTCCGCCAAGGTTTGCGGGACATGTCCCAATGCCAACACCGTGGCAAACAACACCGCCGCACACGTCAAGAAGCAGAGAACGGCGGCTGTTCTTGCTGAGCCAATGAAGATGCGAGGCAGGTTTCGCAAGGTCAAACGTCGGTAGACCAATCCACCGACCAGCAGCGCATACACAACCGCGACGGCGGCGGCTTCCGTGGCCGTGAAGACCCCACCGAGAATCCCGCCAAAAATGATGAGCACCAGCATGATCGCAAAAATCGCCGCCTGCGCGCTCTTGAACAACTCTACACGTGTGACTTTGTCAGCAACCGGTACATTATGCTTGCGAGCAAAGAAGTAACTGACGACCATCAATCCGACCCCCAGCATGATGCCAGGCAGCACACCACCTAAAAACACTTTTTCAATGGATGTGTTCGAGATCACACCGTAGACCAACAACATCAGGCTGGGAGGAATCAGCGCCCCGGTGGTTCCCGAACAGGCCGCTAAGGCCGTTGCGAAGGGTCGTGAATAACCTTGCCGCTCCATCACTGGAATCATTACCGATCCGATCGCCGCACAGGTGGCGCTCGATGCACCCGACACAGCACCAAACATTTGAGACGACAGGGTGGTCACCATGGCCATCCCGCCCCGCCGATGACCGACCAATGCCCGCATGAAATCCGTGATGCGCTGCGATAACCCTCCCTCATTCATTAAGTCTCCCGCCAAGATGAAAAACGGGACGGCAATGAACGGGTAGAAGGAGGCCATGGCCCGGCTCATTTCCAATCCAATCAACAGCGGCGAGTCGCCGTTGAACAACAATGCCGCCAGCGACGCGATCAACATGCAGAAGACGACCGGTATATCCAACAGTAGCAAAACCAAAAAAGCAACCAACAACACCAGCGTCATATTCCAGACTCCTCAGAGGTAGCTGTCCCCGTGTGTAGTGGCTCACCTTTGAGGTGATACACCAAATCTCGCACGGCATAGAGAAGAATGAAGCAGGTGCCGACTGGGCATGCGCTGTACACTAACGCGCGGCTAATCTCCAACGCGGGCGTGGTCCACTGGCGGAGGAGAAAGGAAATCTGTGCACTCCAGTAGAGCAGTCCGATCGAGATGGTGATGGCTACCAGTTGTCCCAGCAACAGGACAAATCGCTTCGCCGGCACCGGCAAAGCGGTCACGAAGTAGTCAAATGCATAATGTGCGCGATCCCGCATCCCGATAGCGGCTCCCAGAAACGTGAACCACACCATTAGGATCGAGGCCAGCTCGTCAGCCCAGCTGATGGGACTGCGCAACAGGTAGCGCCACACCACGGCTGCCGACACCACTGCGACCATCGTCGCCAGGATGACAAACAGCAAAGTCTCCAGCACACGATCGAGAATCCGAAAAAAAGAGGACGTCACCGCAAGCTCTCCTGTCGAATTCGATCAATCCAGTCGCGCGAGACCTCCGGATGCCTGGCAAAAAAGGCGTCGTAGACCGGTTGAGATTTTTCGATAAACTCGGTGACATCGTCGACATCGTTAACGGTCACGCCCACCTCTCGCATCTTGTCCATGGCGGCGGTCACGCCCTCTTCCCAATGTTGGTCGTAACGATCCAGAATCGATCGTGGTGTATCGCGAATGAGCTGGTACAAACCGGGATGTGTTGCCTTGAGTCCGTCAAACCACGCCCGATTGACGACTAACACATGCTGGTTGGCAAAATGTCGCGTGAGCGAATAGTTGCTGCAGCCCGCTTCATAGTATTTTTGCGACACAAACGTTTCGGGATCATTCTCGGCGCCATCGACCACGTTCGTTTTGAGCGACTGAAAGACTTCGGACGCGGAAAGAGGCGTGGCGCTGGCACCGAGCGCATTAAGTGACGCCACCATGACGGGACTTTCCATCACCCGGATCTTCATGCCGTCGAGGTCCGCTGGCGATTTCACCTGTACGTCCTGCGTATTGAACATATTTCGAAAACCACAGGAGTAAAACGTCAGGCCCTGTAGTTGGTGCCGCCGCAGGCCGTCGAGCAGATCCTGGCCAATCGGTCCGTGGATGACTTGGCGATGATGTCGTTCGTCAACAAACAGATAGGGCAGGTCCATCAAGCTAAAGACGGAATCCACACTGGTCACCACGGCCGATGTGCATTGGACCATATCGACAATGCCGAGAAAGCAGTTCTCCAACAGCTGCCGTTCCGCCCCCAGGACACCGGCGTCATACAGGATGACCTTGATTCGACCCTGGGACCGACCTTCCAGCTCCGTTCGCACCAGGTCGACCGCCTTCCAGGCTCGGTGAGAGGAACTGCTAAGAGTGGCGAAGCGAATGACCAGTTCCGGCTGCTGATTGGATGCCGATGCATCGGGATTGTCCGGAGTGTCGCAACCGGGCAAGGTCAAGGTGAGTGTCGCGATGACCCATAAGTGGAAAACGAATTGTGGATGCGTTGAATTCACGTAGAAGATTGTAGCTGAAATCGTGATGTTTCGGAGATGAAGCCGTTAAGGGCCAAACTCTTACGTTTCTCAGCTACCTGCAACTTCGCTCAACACCTCCGTCATGCTTTCATCCAGTATCTTCACAATCTCATCAACATCGTCTTCCGTCACGATCAACGCTGGTCCCAAGGCAATCCAATGCGGGTCGAACCGTGTGAGCAATCCACGATCCAACGCCGTACGGCCAATCCGCGTACCGATGGAAACTTCCGCCAGAAACTGCTCTTTGGTTTCAGGATTCTTGACGAGCTCCATGCACAAGAACAACCCTTTACCGCGAATGTCACCGATGATGCCGTGTTTGCGCAGTCCCTCGAGGCCCTCGCGTAATCGGTGGCCCATGACGCGGGCGTTGGCCAACAGTTCTCGTTCAACGATCTCGCGGATCGTGGCGATTCCAGCAGCCGACGCAATGGGGTTCCCTTCAAACGTGTGGCCCTCGACGAATCCTGGATTCTCCGGCGTATCACCCCAAAACGGCTTGGCGACGTGATCGCGACAGATTAGCGCTGAGAGCGGCGCATAACCGCTGCTGATGCCCTTGCCACAACAGATCATGTCCGGCAATACATTGAATGTCTCGGCGGCGAACATCTGACCGGTCCGTCCAAAACCCGTGATGATCTCGTCGAAGATCAACAACACATCATGCCGGTCGCAAATCTCCCGCAACATGGGCAAGTACTCTTCGGGAGGATCAATAACTCCCCCGGTATGACCGATCGGTTCGACCATCACCGCCGCGACCGTTTCCGGACCCTCCAAGTCAATTGTGTCGCCGATCAACGAGGCGCAGGTGATGTCACAGCTGCCGTATTCCTTGCCGAACGGACAGCGATAGCAGGTAGGCGGGAATACCTTGATAAAGCCGGGTGCCAATGGTTCGTTGACGGAACGTCGAGCCTTGAGTCCACCCGCCGATAACGATCCCATCGTGGAACCGTGCCAGCTCAAATAGCGCGAGATGATCTTGTACTTGCGGGGGTTGCCGGTCAGCTGGTGGTATTGCCGGGCCATTTTGATGGCGGCCTCAGTCGCTTCGGAACCACTGGTGGCGAACTTCACGGTGTTCAAATCCCCGGGCGCCAACTCGGCTAAGAGATTCGCCAGCTGGATGGCGACCGGATTCGTGCCGTGCATGGCCGGCGAAAAAGAGAGGCGATCCAGTTGGTCCTTGATCGCTTGCTTCACACGTGGATTGTTGTGGCCCACCGAAACGACGTAAATGCCCGACAACGCGTCGAGATACTCTTTGCCGTTGACGTCCCAGTAGCGAATCCCGTCGGCCCGGTCCATGACTAACGGGTGCTTGGCGAATTCCTTCATCTGGTCACGCGCGATGATATGACGGAGGAACTCCTCTTGCGTCGTGTCTTCGGTCGGGATCAGATCGATCCGTGGAGTTTTGATATTCAAGAGTCTTTCCTGCAAAAATTCAACGCCGTTAGCGCATACGTATTCGCGACGCGCACCAACTCATCAATTCTAACACGTTCATCAACGGTATGGGCACCCGTGGCGTGGGGACCGTGCGTGATGGCGGGGACTCCGCCTCGGGCCACGTAGCCATTGCCATCGTCCACGAACGGTTTGGGTCCAAACGGCAGGGTTTTGCCGGTCATCGACTCATAAGCACTTTGGAACGCGGTAACCAGCGGATTATTCTCGTCCATGCGGAAGGCGTTCAGCCGTGTATCGAGTTGGCTTTCAATCGTGGTGCCCGTGGCCTCCGCGACCTCGGCCAGCAGAGCCGTGTACTGCTCGACGACCGCTTCGGGAGCCTCTTCGGGCAACCAGCGTCGAGTTCCCTGGATACGGCATTCGGTGGGGGATTGGTTGTAGATTTCTCCCGAGTGAATCTGACCGACGAATACCGAACCAGACCCAGCCATCGGATCCACGGTCGTTGCCAAATCCGTGTTGAGTTGTTCCAGTCGCCGGATGAGCTGGCAAGCCGCCGCGATGACGTGCGGCTGGCCCTCTGGTCGCAGGACTTCGTGAACCGGCTCACCGTCTCGGCGCACGGCGATATCGATGACGGCGACACCCCGGCCGACGACCGGGATTCGGTCGCACATGTATTCTGGAAGCAACACGCCATCGCCGACGATTCCCATTTCGATCAGCGTATGCACCTGACGGCAGTCGCCCCAGGGTGCTTCGTGATGATCGTGAGCGGTCATCAGAATCTCGCCGGCTTGGAAAAGCCCACTGTCTCGCAAAGCCCTCATTGATTCGACCGCGGCGGAGATGCCACCTTTCATGTCCGATGCACCGCTGCCGGTCAAGACTCCGTCCTGGATCTCGGGCGGTACAAAGGGGAGGTGCACGGTATCGAGATGCACATCGTATTGCAGCGTCTTGCCAGATTGTCCGCTATCCAGTCGTGCAATGACCGCTGGGGCCTCGGGCCAATTCGCATCTTCGCGCCGCACGTCAAAACCCTCCGCAGCGAGGATTTCCGCCAATCTATCGGCGACTGGTCCGGCTGACCGAGTGGGACTGGGGATCCCGATCAACTCGATAGCGGTACCCAGCAGGCGGTCTCGGTTGACCGCCTCGCGGATGGCGTCGATATGTTGGTCGTTGATGGGCATTTTGGCTAGTAGGCTGAAAGTCCTATCCCGGGCTGATGAAAAGGCCGGAATATGGACTATTTAGAGCAAATGGTTGCTTCGTGTTTGTTGCGCTGCAGGGGAATTGGAAAATGCAAAATGAGAATTGAAAAATGCAAATTTTCCAGGAATGATTTTGCATTTTGCATTTTGCATTTTGCATTTCTCATTTCTCATTTCTCATTTCTCATTTCTCATTTCTCATTTCTCAATGCTATCGCGCTACAATAAGACTCTACGAGGTATAAGGTTTTCATCAGCCCAGTCCTATCCCGGGTGAAGTGTGTTTCCTGGAGATTCTCGTCATCCTGATGGCAAAGATACCCGGGACGGGAGCCTTCGTTGTTCTACACATGCTGGCGATCACAAGTTCGACGTAATGCGTGAAGGAACTCGGGGGGGATGGGGGGGCCTGCCCACCAAGGAACCACCGGTTGCTTTGCCATTTTTATGCATGCCCCTACTTGGCGGCCTATGTCCGCGTTGTTGCATCGTTCACTCCGAATCAAATGTAACGTTGTTTGGCGATTCTTTGGTGGGCAAGCCCCCCAAACCCCCCGTGTTAGTATCCCCAACTCATCAGCCGGTTGCTCCAGGACTTGTGTACAACAACGAGGACGGGAGCCCCAGGCCAAGCTACGCAATCCAATCCTCAATCACCTCACCACGGACATCCGTCAGCCGGAAATCGCGGCCCTGAAAGCGATAAGTCAAGCGCAGATGGTCAAGGCCGAATTGGTGCAGAATCGTCGCGTGGAGGTCGTTGATGTGGACCGGGTCTTTGGCAATGTGGAATCCGAACTCATCCGACACGCCGTAGCTATGACCACCTTTCATTCCTCCGCCGGCCATCAGCATCGTAAAACAACTCGGGTGATGGTCGCGACCGGTCACGACTTTGTCGTTTGTGTTTTCGCCTAGCGGCGTGCGACCGAACTCACTTCCCCAAACGACCAGTGTTTCGTCAAGTATGCCGCGCTGCTTGAGGTCCTTGATCAGCGCGGCAATCGGTTGGTCTACTACACCGGCGTTGTACGCGACGTTGGTGTCCAAGTTGTCGTGCTGGTCCCACGACGCGTGAATGATATTGATAAACCGGACCCCGCGTTCGACCATCCGCCGGGCCAACAAACAATCCCGCGCGAAAGTTTGATATGTCTTTAAGTGAGGCAGCGTCCCACGAAAGCCGCCGGGTGCGGGTTCGTCTCGGGTCAATCCGTACGCGTCCAGAGTTTGCTGCGTCTCGGTAGACAAATCGGTCAACTCCGGGGCGGCCAACTGCATCCGGCCTGCCAGCTCATAGCTTTCAATGCGGGCGGCGATCTTGGGATCGTGGACTTCCTCGTAACGGAACTGGTTCAGCTCTCGCATGGCGGCTAGTTCGCGCAATTGCTGTGGACGCGATACGCCAGCTGGATTGGTCAGGTTCAGTACTGGCTCCCCTTCATTGCGAAACAGCACACCGCCATACGTCGTTGGGAGGAATCCGCTTTGATAGAGCGTGGCTCCGCCGCTCGAGCCGCGACCCGCCGAGAGTACCACGTAGCCGGGCAAATCGTCCGATTCACTACCTAAACCATACGTGACCCAAGCGCCCATCGATGGCATTCCAAATCTCGCCACACCGCACTGCATCATCAGTTGGGCGGGATGATGGTTAAATTGCTCGCTGTGAAGCGAACGGATCTTCAGCAAGTCATCAGCACAGGTGCTAAGATGAGGCAGCAGGTCGCTAAACTCCATGCCACAGTTGCCGTGCTGGGAGTATCGTCTTGGCGACCCCAGCAGAGTGGCGGTGTCTGGTTTCAAGAAGGCAAATCGAAGATCCTTGAGCATCTCCTTCGGCAGTGTCTGGCCATGGTGTTCATTCAGCTGGGGTTTGTGCTCGAACAAGTCTAGTTGCGAAGGCCCCCCCGCCATGAAGATGAAGATGCAGGCTTTGGCTCGGTTGGCGCGGTGAGAGGTTCTTGGTGCCAGTGGGTTGCTGGTGACTGGGTGAGCTCCAGCGACGGTGGCGGCACTCAGAAGTCCATCGTCGGCAAGCGCGGCGCCTAAGGCGATCCCCCCCAACCCGCTGGCGGATGTCGTGAAGAATTCGCGGCGTGCTCGCTGGAAGGAATCTAGGTGTGGAATATCGCGCATGATCTCGTTGCGTCTGACGCTGTTCGTCGATTATATCTTAATCCCTCACGATCATTTCATCCAGGTTCATCATGACGCGGGCGACGGCGATCCACGATGCGGTCTCGTAATCCGGTCGGTCGGTCACGGCATAATCCCCGACACGTTCACCCGCTTTTTCAGGCTGGCTTTGGTAACACTGGCGACTGGACGTCAGCACCTCCATGAGTACGGCGGTTTCGGACTCTGAAGGTGGTCGGACGACGCACAGCTGAAACCCGTAATGAATCCGTTCCTGGTCATCTGCTGCCGCGATGGCAGCCAGGCGTCGTCCCAGCGCCCTGGCCGCCTCGATATAGACTTCATTGTTCAAGGTCACCAGTGCACCCAACGGGGTATTGGACCGATTACGACTAGCACATGCCACACTGGACTCGGGGCAATCAAGGGTTATCAGGTTTGGGTGCGGTGCCGTCCGTTTGAAGAACGTATACATTCCCCGTCGATATCGATCCGCACCGACGCTTGTTGCCCACTTGAACTCGCTATTATAATTCTGATCCGTAATTCCGGGCGGGATCGGCGGAAAGACGCTGGGGCCTCCCAACACACGTACCAACAATCCGCTCGCCGCCAGCTTCACATCCCGTACGACTTCGCCTTCGATACGGAAACGATTCTGGCGATACAGCAACAAGTTGTTAGGATCGACGTCGACCAGTTCCGGCCGGTGGCGAGACGACTGCTGGTAAGTCGCCGACGTCACGATGTATTTGATTAACGCCTTTCGCGACCATCCTCGACGGATATATTCGTTAGCCAAATGGTCAAGCAATTGCGGGTGCGTTGGCCTCTCGCCGCGAGTGCCGAAATCGTTGACCGTGCGGACCAGGCCAGCGCCAAAGAGATGCTTCCAGACATGGTTAACGGCGACACGGGGTGATAGTGGATTCCGCGGATTGACCAACCAACGGGCCAGGCCTAACCGATTGGTAGGATCGTCCGACGGCAGCTCATGAAGCGCTTGCGGAACGCCCGGGACGACCACTTCTCCTTTATTCAGGAAACTTCCACGCATATGAATGTGCGTCTGCCGCTGTTCGTCCGGCGGTAATTCACGCATGATCAGTGTAACGGGTGGCGACAGGCTCGCCAACTTTTTCTGAAGGTGGCCGTATCGTTGACGCGTGGAATCCAGCTGAGGTGCGATCGTTCGGTAGAACCTGGCCAGTTGGTCGCGTTGTCGCGCGGTGCGTTGGTCGCGCGCCAGCTTGGCCAGCTCGATTATTTCTGGAAGAATTCCGCAGAACTCAAAGGTGGGGCCCGCGTACCCGATGCGATTCGCGAATGCGCCAGGATCCGACGTCGTGGGTGGAAAACCTCCGTATTTCGAATCGAGATGCGTCAGGGCGCCCTGGCCGTCGCGGAAGGTCACACCTGTGATTGAGGTGTTGTCGACGTTCAAATAACGATTCCGCTCGTTGTAGCCACTGGCCACGATCGCGTACTGGTGACCGGTGACCAAGGGTACGGCGACAGGAAGCTTTGCCAGGTAGAGATAAGCCGCCTCGGACGACGACGTCGATTTTCCTTCCGCACCCGCCGCAATGGTTTCCGTGTGTAACAAGTTGTCGTCATTGATATCGAAAAGTTGCACCGTGATAGAAGTGTCGACAACTTGGGGTTCACGTAGGGTGGTCCCCATCGCCGTGATGTGTACCACCCGGTTCGCCTCAAAAAACAGTCCCACGCCGCTGCTGTCCGTTCCACCAGCCGACGGAGAACCCGAAACGGTGCCAGGATCGTAGGCCAGGGTTACAGGCAGCGAATCGACCGTTTTGCCTGCCTTGGTGAGCTGCTCTTCCCACTGGATTTGCGCCTCGGCCAGTTCCGGGGTTGGTCTGTCGAGCACCTCTTGTAATCGTGCTATTTCATTTTCATAGAGCTCGCGCGGGTCGGCTCGCAGCGGAGATGGCGTGGGGGTGGAAGGAGAATTGTCATCTTTGTCCGCATCTTCGGTTTGATTGAGCAGTGCGAAGAACTCGTAGTATTCCTGCTGTGAAATAGGGTCATATTTGTGGTCGTGGCACTGGGCGCAACCAAACGTCATTCCCATCCACACCTCCATAGTTGTGTTAACGCGGTCGACCACCGCGGCCACGCGAAACTCTTCGTCGTCCGTGCCGCCTTCCACGTTGGTCATGGTGTTGCGATGGAAGGCCGTGGCCAGAGTCTGATCGGTCGTTGGACTGGGCAGCATGTCGCCCGCGATTTGTTCGACCGTGAACTGATCGAAAGGCAGGTCATCGTTGACGGCCTTGATGACCCAATCGCGAAACGGCCAAATTGTTCTCGTCTGGTCCGTCTCGTAGCCATTCGTGTCGGCATATCGGGCTTTGTCCAACCAATGACGCCCCCAACGCTCGCCGAAGTGAGGTGAGGCGAGCAGACGGTCGACCAGTCGACCGTACGCGTCCGGCGCGCGGTCGTTCACAAAAGCTGCCACGTCGTGGGGCGAGGGAGGTAGGCCGATCAAGTCGTAGTACAAACGTTTGATCAACGAGTAACGATCGGCGGCGCCAGAGGCGTGGATTCCGCGGGACTCAAGCCGGCTCAATACAAAAGCGTCAAGGGGACTCAGCGTGCCGTCGTCGTCGCTCAGCTCCGGCACCGGTGAGAGTTCAATGGGTTGGAATGCCCAATGCCCTTGCCAAACAGCTCCTTGGTCAATCCAACGTTTGAGTAACAGGATCTCCTCCTCGGACAAACGGTCTCCCGCATTCGGTGGAGGCATACGATCGTTAGGATCCTCGCTGGTGATCCGCTCGATGAGCGTACTGGCCTTGTTATCTCTCGCCACGATTGCGCGTCGATCGTCCCGCAACACAGCGGTTGCGCCGTCGGGCGTATCCAAACGGAGTCCCGCCTGGCGTTCGGCGTCATCGGGTCCGTGGCAATTCAGACAGTTTTCCGAGAAGATGGGACGAATGTCTCGATCGAAGTTGATTTGGGCGAGGTCCAGGTCGACGGGAGCCGCCATCGCCGTGGTAACAATACACGCTATGCTTACAAGCAGTGATAATCGCGCGCGGTAAGTAGCGGGAGCATGCATCGGGGCATTATAACCGATGCGACTCGAGTTTTCACACTATCATTCAGAAGCAACGGTTTAACCGGAAGTCTCTTCCTGTGCGCCCTGTCTTAACCGATGCTTGTCGTTTGACACATCATACAACTGACATAGGTTTAAAGTGCAGGAGCCAAGACGGACTGAACGGTCACAATCTTGGCTTCGGCCGCAAACCAAACCACGTTTTTCCTAACCAACGGACAAAACAACAGCACCTAATGCTGGGAATGGCTTGTGGGATTGCCTGCTACCTCTGATTCTCGAAAGGGCAAACCGGCTGTGAAGTCGGGGCGCAAAGTCAAGGGCCTTTCAAGCGTTTGGAAGGACGCCTGACTGCCGAAAGAAGCGAGTCAGGCCGCCCGACGGGTGGCTAAGATTCATCGGCATCAACTTGGGACTGAGGTGAAACAATTGTCACGTTTCGTTTGTCTATCCGAATCGCATGCAGGCAAACTGGGCCAACCTTGTTGGTTTGGTTGTGATTCGATAGGCGGTAACTCAGCTAACGAGTGGTTAACTGGTCAACGTGCTGGTCGCCACGACTTGGAGGTATCCGATGAAGAGTTTTGCGACAAAGGTTAAGCGTTTTTTGGCGTCGGAAGACGGTCCCACGGCTGTTGAGTACGCTGTTATGCTGGCGTTGGTGATCATCGCTTGCTTGGCAACGATCACGACTTTGGGTCAGAACGCCAATACGAAGTTCCAAGAAGTTGCCGACGAAGTGGCTGGCGCTTCTTAATGTGAATTCATGAAGGCTCGCAGCCGCCTGGCCGCGGGCTAGATCAATCGATTCACAACCCTCGACGCCTCTCACAAGGTGTCGAGGGTTAGTTTTGCAAACGGACCGTGCCCCAAATTCCAATTACCAATATTAAAAACGGTTGGACGAGGCTGAGCCAAAAGGATTACTTCGATGTACCCAATGGTATCACACGATATGGTAGCTGGAACGATGGAGCTGGTTTGCTTCATTTCGACCGCCTTCGTCGCGGTTGTCACCTATCTCTTGACTCTTCGGTTCTGACACGAACCGAGTTGTTCTACGTCCGTCTGCTCGTCAGGAGAAAGCACAAACGTTCGAGAATTACGGGGACTTATAGCCATGCAAAGCGTATCAACGATCACCAATCCGATTCTGGAAAACTGGCACGTATGGGTGGTCACCCTGGCACTGATAGTGGCAGCGGTGATTGACGGAATAAAGCTGAAGGTTCCGAATTGGCTCACTTTTCCTTTTATCATCACCGGTTGGGTTTACAGCCTATCTTGCTTGGGCTGGGAAGGACTTGGCTGGAGCCTGCTGGGGACCATCGCTGGTTTGGCGCTACTACTGCCAGCTTACGCGATCGGCGGGATGGGCGCGGGCGATGTCAAACTACTGGCCGGTGTGGGTGCCTGGATGCATGTCACGGACACGTTCTGGGGATTCAGTGTGGCCACGATCATCGGGGCGATCTTAGCCGTGCTGATGGTGCTGTACCTAAAAAGCTGGAAGAAGCATGCGTCCCAGTTTTGGACGATCGCACAAGAGATCATGGTGATTCGGGATCCAAACGAGCTCTCTAAAATCGCGGCCGATCGTAAGAGCTCGATGCTGCTCTTGCCCTATGGCATTCCGATTGCGATTGGCTGCATCGTCTACTTCGCGTGGCAGGGCATGTTAATCTAAGATAACTGGGAAGGATTTAACAACTATTACGGCCCCCATGCATTTAGCAAGACTAGGCAGACGAGCTAGACCTGTTTGGCTGTTCGATCTGAATTGGAGGTATCCCATTGATCGGTCGAATCAACGTTAAGAGACGTGATGCCCTCGACATGGTCGACGCAGGCGTTCAGCAGGACGGTTGACGCCACGCTGGATAGCGAAGTTTCTTCCACCGGCACGCGAGTCTGATAGTTGTGAAGTTCTTCCGATTAGGGACAAACGTTCGGCTTGGCAATTCGCGTCGGCTTCGTAGTCCTTGCGCTTGGCCTGCTTTTTCGTCAAGAACCAAATGCTTTGACGCCAATGTAAATGCTGACGTGACCAGAAAAACTGTCAGCATCATCCCAGAGAGAATCACGAAGAACATCGGAACCGTTCTCCCGAACTAGAATCCGACGACCAAAGGTGTTTGCATGCGACCTAAATCACTTCTATTGATCGTGATCGCTCTTGGATGTGGCCTCGTGGCTTCGATCGGTATTAGCCAAGTGATCGAGAAGAACGGAGACGGCGAGGATCAGGTTCCAGAGACCAGTCCGATCCTTGTCGCTAAACTCGACATTCCCAACGGCGAATCGATCACAGTGGCCGCCGTGGCGTTAGAAGAATGGCCCGTTACCAAGATTCCCGAGGGAGCGCTGACTTCCGTCGAACAACTTGACGGTCGACGCGCACGCCAGCCGCTGTTCGAGGGGGAGCCCATCGTCGAAAGGAAGCTCAACAGCGGAAACACGGCGAGTATATCGGACCGAATTGCAACGGGATATCGGGTGCAATCGGTGAAGGTATCCATGGACAGCGCAGTGTCCGGTCTAATCTTGCCTGGAGATCGTGTGGATGTCATGGTCTTTCTAGAGAAGAATCGGGAGATTCAACGGACGATGACGAAGACAATCTTGACGGATGTGACCGTATTCGCCATCAACGACCAGATTAGCCGAGATCCCGACGACGGCGAGGGCTCCATTACCGCCAAGACGGTGTCCTTGTTGGTCAAACCGGATCAGGCAGAAAAGCTAATGCTGGCAGCGCGATTGGGTGAGATTTCACTTTCGTTGAGGCGCACGGGTGATGACATTGAGAGCAATTTAGGCCAAGGTGCCGGCATAGACGATTTCAACATTAGCGACAGCGCAGCCCAAGAACGGACGGCACCTGATGGCAACCCAGGGGGGTTTCTCGACTTAATGAATACGCCTCCGGAGATTTCAAAAGTCGAGAAGGAATACGGTCACCAAATGGAAGTCGTCTCACCACGCGGCGTTGACGTCTATGGATTCACCGACGATGGAAAACTGCCAGAAGTGATCGAATCGACCGGCACACCGACTATGTCTGGAGGCGGATTGCCACCCGTGACTGGCCTGGAGCCGTCACGCCCAATGCCATCTACTTTGGATATTCTTAGGACTTCAACGCGTTTCGGTACGAATTTTGCGCGACCGTTTTGGCACGAGATCTGCTAGCTATATTTGGCTTTTTAGGGGCTGCCAAAAAGGAGCACGGATCGCATGATCGTATCAGCGAATTCATCGAAGAACTATAGTAGACGTTCGTTAAAAAAAGCTCAACTCAAGAGGAAGAAGGCTGCCACATCTGCCAAAAAGGCACAACAGAAACCGCGCCCGGGACGGAAGCAATC
>Ga0310121_10003485_pt1 | contig 14332 bp, 14 predicted proteins | sample CB27_Tmax_986_MG_FD_203504 | JGI IMG/M metagenome (GOLD analysis project Ga0310121, IMG submission 203504) | Marine microbial communities from Western Arctic Ocean, Canada - CB27_Tmax_986 | ecosystem: Environmental > Aquatic > Marine > Oceanic | place: Canada: Western Arctic Ocean | collected... | reverse complement strand
CTAAAGTCGGTAAGACAAGATTACGTAAATTTAAAAACATGCCAAAACTCCATTTAAAGTCTAAAGAACGCCGTGACTGGAAAGTAAGCTCACGGAGCCTATAAGTACCTATAAGTACCTATAAGTATAAGAAGACCTACTTTGGTTTAATTTATATGAATATCTTAGCAGAAAAAAGGGGTTTAATACTTAGATTCGGTGTAAGTCTTCACACCCCGTGCCGCCTTGTAGCCGCCGAGCGCGAGAGCCGCGACGACGACGAAGAGGAGCAGGGACTTGAACATGGGGTCCTCCACGGGGTTGCAGTGCCCCACGGGGCAAGAACGGGGCCAGCCTCTCAGACGGCGGCGCGTCGCAGCCGCAGGGAGTTCCCGATCACGGACACCGACGAGAAGCTCATCGCGGCGGCGGCGAGCACCGGGGACAGCAGGATCCCGAAGAACGGGTAGAGCACACCGGCCGCGATGGGGACGCCGACTGCGTTGTAGACGAACGCGAAGAACAGGTTCTGCTTGATGTTGCGCATCGTCGCCTGGGACAGGCGGCGGGCACGCACGATGCCTCGCAGGTCGCCCTTGACGAGCGTGACACCGGCGCTCTCCATCGCCACGTCGGTGCCGGTGCCCATTGCAACGCCGACGTGCGCCTGGGCGAGCGCCGGGGCGTCGTTGATGCCGTCACCGGCCATCGCCACGATCTTGCCCTCGTCCTGGAGTCGCTTGACGGCTTGAGCCTTTCCGTCGGGCAGGACGCCGGCGAATACGTCGTCGATGCCGAGTTCGTCGGCCACTGCACGGGCGGTCGTCTCGCTGTCTCCGGTGAGCATCACGATTCGCAAGCCCTCGGCGTGCAGGGCACGGATGGCCTCTGGCGTCGTGTCCTTGATGGGATCCGCAACGCCGACGATGCCGGCGGCCTGGCCGTCCACCGCGACGTACATCACCGTCTGGCCCTGCCCACGCAGCACCTCGGCCCGGTCTGCCAGCGGGCCGAGGTCCACGCTGAGATCGTCCAGCATCGCCCGGTTGCCGAGCGCGACCGCCCGGCCGTCGACCGTGCCCCGGACCCCCTTGCCGGTGACGGACTGGAAGTCGGACGTCTCGGCCAGCTCGGCGCCGCGCGCTTCGGCACCTTGCACGATCGCCTCGGCGAGCGGGTGCTCGCTGCCGCGCTCCAGGCTGGCGGCCAGCGACAGGAGCGTGGCCTCGTCCACGGCGTCGGTCGGCTCGACCGTCACGAGACTCGGGCGACCTTCGGTGAGCGTGCCGGTCTTGTCGACGACGAGGGTGTCGACCTGCCGGAAGACCTCAATGGATTCCGCGTTCTTGAAGAGCACGCCGACGGATGCGCCCTTGCCCGTCGCCACCATGATCGACATGGGTGTGGCGAGCCCGAGCGCACACGGGCACGCGATGATCAGCACAGCGACGGCGTTGATGAGGGCGTGCGCCATCTTGGGATCGGGCCCCACGAGCCCCCAGACGACGAACGTGACCACCGCTACGACGACGACGATGGGCACGAACCACCCGGAGACGACGTCGGCGAGCTTCTGAATGGGCGCCCGACTGCGCTGGGCCTCCGCCACCATCGTCACGATGCGGGACAACAGCGTCTCCGCCCCGACCCTTTCCGCCCGCATCACGAGCCCGCCTGTGCCGTTGACGGTCGCCCCGATCACGGCATCCCCGGGCCCCTTCCCGACCGGGATCGGCTCGCCGGTGACCATCGACTCGTCGATCGAGCTCGTCCCCTCCAGCACCACGCCGTCGACGGGCACCTTCTCACCGGGCCGCACCCGGAGCTTGTCGCCAACGTGCACGTGCTCGAGCGGCACGTCGGTCTCGCTCCCGTCGTCCGCGAGCCGCCGGGCGGTCTTGGCCGCGAGCCCCAGCAGCGCCTTCATCGCCGTACCGGTCCGGTGCCGCGCCCGCAGCTCCAGCACCTGCCCGAGCAGGATGAGCGTGACGATGACCCCGGCCGCTTCGAAGTACACGGCCACCACACCGCCCATGCCGCGGAACGAGTCGGGGAACAGGCCGGGCGCGAGCGCGGCCACGACGCTGAACCCGTACGACACGCTTACGCCGAGGCCGATGAGCGTGAACATGTTGAGGCTGCGGTTCGCGAGTGACTGCGCAGCCCGCACATAGAACGGCCACGCGGCCCACAGGCAGATCGGCGTGGCCAACGCGAGCTCCATCAGCACGCGCCACTGCAGCGGCAGCACGCCGGACACGGGGTCCCCAGGCAGCATGTGCCCCATCGCGACGATGAGCAGCGGCACCGCGAGCGCGGAGGAGATCCAGAAGCGTCGGGTCATGTCGTCGAGCTCTGAGGTGTCCTCCTCGGTGTCGAGCGACACCGTGACGGGCTCGAGCGCCATGCCACACTTCGGGCAGCTTCCCGACCCGATCTGCCGGACCTCGGGATGCATCGGGCAGGTGTACTCGGTGCCCTCGGCCGCTGCGGGGGCCGGCGTAGGCTCGCCGCCCAGGTACCGCTCGGGATCCGCCGCGAACTTGCCGCGGCACCCCCCGCAGCAGAACAGGTACTCGGTGCCGTCGTGTTCATAGCGGTGCTCGGCGTCCCCGCCGACGGTCATCCCGCAAACCGGGTCCACGGCCCCGGACTGTGCGTACTCCGACGGATTCAGCACGAACTTCCGCCGGCAGTGGGTGCTACAGAACAGGTAGTCCGTCCCCTCGTGCGTCGTCCGGTGCTCGGAGTCCGGTCCAACCGCCATCCCGCAGACCGGGTCCGTGGCCCCTTTGGGGCCGTGCGCATGCTCGTCAACCCGGGTCGCGTCGTCTGCCATGGTGCTCGCCCTCTGTCGCGAAGTCGCGGCCGAAGCGGCGCAAAACCGGCGCCAAGCCCTGCTCAGGCAAATCAATAAAAACTGCCGCGGATGTTGCTGATTTTGCTACTCTGTCGAGCGCTCTAAAGCCACCAATAAACTCGAAGGTTTCTGAGTCGAACGGTTGCAGTGTTTCGAGATCTGGCCAAATCGCCCGATACATGAATACTGAGTCCTCATCTGAAAAGGGGCCGAGGTCAATCTTTTTTGTTAGCGCCATATCGGACTCGGTGGCCACATCTGTTTTTGTCTCGCTGTTTTTAATGGCAGCAAAAACACAAGCAGGTATATCACCGTATAACTCGAGCTTACCCACCATCTCGGGGTGACTGTCAAGATAATCTAAAAAGATATCTAACCTAACAAGCCCAGTCAAAGCGGGGTTAGCGACAATCGCGTCGATTATAGATCTGTTATTCACCGACCGCGTTAGCGATATTTGATAATGTTCCGATAGCTTGTCGCGGAACTTCAACGCCAGTGACTCTTGCCCGCTTCGAATAGAAAAAGTTGAATACAAAAACTCGCGATCGCGAGGATCAGTCTCTGAAGCCCCAAGGGCTGTTTGGTACATGATTAGAAGAGCAAATTTAAGAGTTCCCAAAAAAAACCATCGCAACGCGGCACTCACTGGCACACAGATATCGGTGAATATTTTACGTAGCATCAAACTACCTCATTGCAAATCTGCAACCATGCAAAAACCGAACAACCTGTTATCCTTAAAACAAATTCTCACCGGCCCACAGACCGGCAACGCCTCCTGCGATCATTCCGGTGAGGGTCACGATTCCGCCTCCGCCCAGGAGATCAGCGATGACGGCACCGCCAATCATGCCGGTACCCATACCGATCATGGCATTTGAATCCATGCTCTTGAATCGGTCTGTCGCATCATCAAGAATACTGCTGATCTCGTCTTGAAAATCTTTAGCGAGTTCTGGAGTCGCCGTGGGACCCGATGCGCTTTGGGTAATACCCGCTTCGGCTTCTGTCGCGGCCTCGGTTGACTGAGCCCAAGCGGAATTAGCCCCAACACTAAAAAGGAGTAGAGCTAAAGTCGGTAAGACAAGATTACGTAAATTTAAAAACATGCCAAAACTCCATTTAAAGTCTAAAGAACGCCGTGACTGGAAAGTAAGCTCACGGAGCCTATAAGTACCTATAAGTACCTATAAGTACCTATAAGTACCTATAAGTATAAGAAGACCTACTTTGGTTTAATTTATATGAATATCTTAGCAGAAAAAAGGGGTTTAATACTTAGATTCGGTGTAGGTCTTCACACCCCGTGCCGCAAGGTTTGTGTTATATTTTCAGAAGGTTTCTTAATAATCATTGGAGAAATTTAATGGACAAATTAAAACTAGTTGCCGTCGCTGGTTTGGTTGGAACCTTTTTGCTCGCAAGCGGTCCCACTCGAGCACAGGAGACTTCCGCAGCCGTCGCAGAGACCATCGTGATGGAAGAAAAGACCGACGGTCTTAGATATCTCGCTATTGGCGCAGGGGCAATAGCCGGCGTTGTGGTGCTTAACATTATAACTGCTGGGGTGGCTATGCCTTTGATTGGTGCCCATCTGGCAAACTCCGGAGTAGCTGTAGTTGGAGCCGCGAACGGGGCAGCGGCCGGAGTTAGGTTAACGACTGGGTTGGCCGCTACTGCCTTAGCTGCTGTAGGCGGCGGTATTGTAGGTGCTACCCTCTACGACTAGCGCAAACGCAAAGTAGTATCCGAATAAAAAGTCGGCGCTTCGCCGACTTTTTATTTTTTATTAAGGCTTAAAAGGCTATGAAGGGATTACTCTGAGTCATCTTCTCTCGAGAGAGTTCCAAACGCCAATTATCTTAGATGGACGCAGGTTATCTCCGGTTTGCAGTTAAGGCTGTCCTTGGCCAATAAAGAGTGGTAGACCTTGAAGCGCAGCTCTGCTGACGATTGAGACCTCAAGAGGTTTAGACTAAAAAATGAACACGAAGACATTTCTAGCCGTTTGTTTTCTCCTCACAGCCGTGACACAAAACTCAGTGGTAGCGCAGGAGTCGCCGCTGATTTATGGACTAAATGTTGAGCAACTTGAATGGCGCTCTTCAGATAACCATTCAAGCATGATCGCATGGGACGGTAAATTCCTCATAGGATCTGACGAGCAGAAGTTTGTGCTACGAAATACCGGTGAGTTTGTGACTGACGAGAGTATCTTTGAAACCTTAGAGACCTATGGGTTAGTTCAGATTCCAATATCGCGCTTATATGATGTAACCGTTGGAATTCGACTGGATACATCTGATGAGTTGGACCGAGCCTACGGCTCAATTGGTATTCAAGGAACGGGCCGTTTTCTGTAGAAACTCGTTATGAACTTTTTCTCTCGAAGTATTCATCCGCTCGAGCGGAATTTAAAAATGAAATTTCTATAGCGGGTTTAACCCTAACACCAAGTTTCCAGATTAATTTACCGTTTACTGATGATGAAGAAATGAACGTTGGCGAATGGGGAGAATCTTTAGAGCTAGGAGCCCGAATGTCGTTTGATTTAGGTTATGGTTGGAGCCCTCACATCGGAGTTCATTATGAAGCTGTTGTAGGCGAGACTAAAGATCTCGTTAAGGCAAAAGGCCAAAATACAGAGGCGCTACGCTTCGTGGCCGGTCTCGCGTTTATGTTTTAGTGAAGCGGAGACGCTTTCCGGTACCCCTAAGAAGAGCCACCCATCAAAAATTCCTCACGCACAACATCAGAAATAAAAAACAACCCACATCCACTTGCATGCGATGTTTAGGCTTTCTTATTTGTGGTGTCTCAGGGTCACAAATCATAACTGTACGTCAATTAAAAATTCGCCCAATTATTATTGGCGCGAATTGTTGCCAAAAAGTCACTGTTGATCAAACACCTGCTGTAGTTCTTAGCAGAAAAATTGCATTAAGCTCGTTAATCACCATTGATGGTCTAATTTTGAGAACGTTGGAATGAATCCCGTCCACACCAATTAGTACACCCTCATTTTTAAGTGAGTCAGCAATGGATTTTGCTTCTAAGGCTCGAACTCAGAAGTGAAAACGCATAGGGCCGATGATAGTGCAGGGTTTCCCTGTGTGAAAGTAGGACACTGCCAGGCATTAAAAACGAAGAAAGCCCCGCGGTTTTATCGCGGGGGTTGTTCTATGGATAGCGCTATGAATCTCCAGAAGATCGACCATTTAGTTTTAGCTGTAGCTGATATAGAGCGCAGTTGCCATTTTTATGGCGGTGTCATGGGAATGCGTCGGGTCACGTTTGGCGAGAATCGAACGGCACTTCATTTTGGTGAGTCCAAAATCAATCTGCACCCCATCGGTTGGGATTATTATCTTAAAGCGGGTAATCCGAACACTGGATCGGCAGATTTGTGTTTCATCGTTGACGAGGATGTGTGGTTACTAAAAACATCTTTGATGGGTTTAGGAGTCGAGGTTATCGATGGCCCGATCGCCAGAACCGGGGCGATCGGGGACCTTCTATCGATCTATGTGCGTGACCCAGATGGCAATCTTATTGAGCTCGCGAATCAAACGAGTGAGTCGGGAAAATAAGTTCCAATGACTGAAACGATTCAAGCGTTAGAACGAACCACTATTGCCTCAGTACGGCTCCGGAAAGGTTTATCTGAGCCCGAAAAATATGTAGGAAACTCAAGCAGCGAAGTGCCCCTAAAAAAAAGCATTTGGTTTGCTAGTCATGCATTTCCTCAGCGCCCGGGTTCCCGGGCCCGCAACCCCAGTTCAGGGTAGGCCGAAGAAATACCGGTTACCTGCTTGTCCTCGCCTGACGGCGTCTATCCAAAAGCGGTAACTGACCGTTCCATTGTCCCATTACCAGCAAACGATAGAAACCGATATCTAGGAAATGGCTTGATGACAAAAAGTCGACTCAGTGCTAAATAAGGCTAAAAAATCCTTATCTTTTAGAGGCCTTTCACCGTTTAATTCTGGGCTCGCAGTCTCGATTTCCAGCATGGCGCCACCCGAACTTGATAAGGCGTAAAATAGACCGGTTAACAAAAACTAAGGAAGAAGCACTTTTGGAATACGACAAAACCTATATCACACAACAAGGGGCAAGCGTCGGTGAGCGCGGTAGCCTAACCTGCGTCCGCGAGCGCTGGTTCAGCCGGCGGCATAGCCGGGTGGAGCGAAAGGCTGATTTTCCCAAGTCACAGGATTCCAGACTAGGGAGTTCAGGCAGCGAAGTCTTCCCGCAATGGAGTGTCTGGCTCCCGGGGCAACCGTTTCCTGAGCACCCGGATAACCGGGCTCGTAACCGCAGCTCAGGGCAGCCAAAGAAATAACGGTTAGTTGTTTTTTTCGCCTGACGGCGTTTATCCAAAAGCAATAACTGGCCGTTCCATATCAATAGTGGAGCGCGGTTAAGTTGCGTCATGACGGGCTTTCATGCTGGGTTGGTTTGCATTGGCCATTGCTTCTTTAAAACGGCATTGTGAACAACAGAGGTAAAATATTCAACAATCTAATTCCAACGTCGAAATCCAGCTTTGGTTCTATGTTTATACTTAAATATGAGTTTGCACTCTAAGAAGATTTAATGGAAATCGCTGCTGCAAACAACTGGTACGAGACACAAAGGATGAATGGTGATATTACCTATATCGGTGAACCATTCATCAAAGAGTTTTATCGTTGCAATATTTGGCATGTGCGTGGCCGAGACAAAGATATGTTAGTGGACACAGGTATGGGCGTTGTCAGTCTTCGCGATCATGTGGCACAAATAACTGAAAAGCCAACTATAGCAGTCGCAAGCCATACCCATTTTGATCATGTCGGCTGTCACCATGAGTTTGATGAAAGGATGGTACATATCAACGAATCAAATATTCTTAAATCACCTACCCGAGAAAATACGCTCGCAGAACCCTATGTTGAGGACAGTATTTTTACAAAACTACCGCCTTATCCCTATATCTCAACCGAGTACGCAGTCAAAGCAGCGCCGGCAACCAAACTTCTGAAAGACGGTGATCTGATCGATCTTGGTGATCGCCACTTCACAGTAATGCACACCCCTGGTCACTCTCCCGGTGGAATTATGCTTTATGAGAACTCTACTAAGATACTATTCTCTGGAGACACGGTATACGATGGCCCTCTTATCCATAATGCATATCATTCTGATCTCGCAGACTACATAGACTCCATGAAACGGATACTTGATCTAACTGTTTGCATTGTTCATGGTGGCCACTTTTCAAGCTTTGATGGCGCCCGTTATCGAGAACTAATTAAAATCTTTCTCGACAGTAATGACAAATAAAAATATTGCATAAAGCCGAAAAGCCCATAAAATTATCGATGAATTTGTTTCTTATGTCTCGTTAATTTTTATAGTAGACCACAACACCAACTTCATCTGACTCATCGCCTCTTCCATATTGAAATCAGATTGAGTCCATGCGCCATAGAATATCCCGTCTATGTGCGTGGAAATGAACGCAGCAATCTTGATCGGATCTAAATTTTGGAATATCCCCATTGAAATTCCTTTAGCAATGTTTTCAGACAATATATTTTTTTCTTCATCATAAAAGTGCTTGATCACATTACTCGCATGAGGCGATTGTTCATCAGACATGGAACTATCAAACATGATTTTGACCATCTTTTTAAGTACTTCGGCATGTTGAATGTTGTAATCGAACCAGTCTTCCAACAAATCTACTGGATGGCTATGACGACCCAGGTTTCGCTGAAAACTACGTATATTGTTGTCAATGAGATAGATTACTGCCCTGGTAAATAACTCCTCCTTATTCTTGAAGTGATAATAGACAAGCGAATGAGTGACTCCGGCGTGTGCCGTGATATCTTGAATTGTCACTGCGGCATATCCCTTTTCCGCGAACAAATTTACGGCTACCCGCATCAAATGTTCGGCCCGCTCCTGGCCCTTTGTGCTTTGCTTGATTGGTGAACGCCCAGCCATAATTAAACTATTGACCCGCTTATTTTTCTAGTAACACAGCCTGAGTCCGATTCGCGTAAAGGGACATAACATCGCCCACCTTGACTCTTTGCTCCGGTGGCAAACGCAACAACAACGAAAGGTCTGACTGATTTGTGGTAGGCACAGCCCGACACAATCGATGTGTCCCTTGAAAGGTGACTTCGCTTACTTGAACCTCACCTATATCAATTATTTCCTCTCCGGTTTGAGTGCCCGGATGTAGCTGTTCTGGCCTCACGGCTATAGATACTTTTGCACCAATTTCACAAATGCCGGGTACCTTCAATTTTCCGATAGCCGTATTTACAACTACAAATCCGCTTTCACTGGACTCCACATCGCCAGAGAGAATATTACTCTCCCCCATAAATCGCGCGGCGAATAACGTAGCAGGTTTCAAATAAACCCGAGCTGGTGGGCCGTAGTCTTCTATTTTCCCTTCATTTATTAATACGATGTTATCAGCGATCGCCATCGCTTCTTCTTGGTCGTGAGTGACGTGTACAAATGTTGCACCAATATTGTTCTGTAGATGGACCAGTTCTCCCTGCATCTGTTGTCTGATCTTTAAATCAAGTGCGCCCAGAGGCTCGTCCAACAAAAGTACAGCAGGCTCGACGGCAATGGCCCTTGCCAGTGCGACGCGTTGACGCTGCCCTCCAGACAATTGGTCCACGCTACGGTCACCGAAACCAGATAACCCGACCACATCCAGCGATTTTTCTGTTCGTTGCTGCCGTTCCGCTTTCCCAGTTTTTCGCATCTGCAGTCCAAACGATACGTTTTCAAAAACGGTCATATGTGGAAAAAGCGCATAATCCTGAAAAACCGTAACGGTAGGACGAAACGCGGGAGCTGTGCCAGTCATGTCTTCACCGTTAATAGTAATGCTCCCTTCAGTTGGCACGGTGAAGCCGCCAATCATAGAAAGAATGGTAGTTTTACCACTACCAGATGGCCCCAGAAGTACGACAAACTCCCCTTCAGAAACAGCTAAACTGACATTATCAACAGCGACAACCGTGCCATAAGATTTTGTTACATTCTGGAGTTCTACAATGGTTTTTGTCATTTCTTTCCTCTAAAAGCAATGAACACAAAAATAGCGCTAACTCCGATTGTCAACATGGAAATTGCGAAAACCATTGTACCTGCAGCATTAACTTCCGGAGTTAACCCTGCACGCAGCATTTCGAAAATTATGACAGGTAAAGTCACATCAAACCGACTTAGCAAAAATGCAATAATAAATTCATCCCAGGATAATGTTGCTGAAAGACAAAATGAAGCCAATAAAGAAGGTTTCATGATTGGTGCGATAACACGGAGCAGCGTTTGTGCATCACTCGCACCCAGATCCCTGGCCGCCCAATCTATGTTGCGCAAGTGATCGCCGAACTGGGAATAAATAATTGCGAAACAAAGCGGCAGATTAATAACTACGTGTCCAAGCCCAACCGCAAATAAAGACTTGGGTATACCGATCAAATTTAGTGTAATCAACATCCCCATAGCAATGATTAGATAAGACACAGTTAACGGTGCCATCAACACAAACCTGATACCACCGGCAAATCGAGGCTTTCGTCTTGCCATGCCATAAGCCGCCAAAAATCCCAGGAAGGTGGTGACTATCGATGACAGTATCGCGACAACAACCGAGTTCATCAGTGATTCAACAAGTCGCTCGTTGGCCAGCATCTTTTCGTACCATTGCAAGCTCGGCCCGGTAAACGGGAAAACCGGCAATACCCCATCCTGGAAAGAAAACAATACCAGCACCACCACAGGCAGGTAAATAAACGACAATGCCAACACAAGGTAGACATATGATGGGAGATTCCGTAACAAGCGCATAACCTCTACACTCGGTTCATTTTAAGATGTTTAGCGGTTATGGCATAGACAACCACGATGACCAACATGAGTGTAATGCTCATTACCGACGCCATAGGAAAATTCGCAGCGCGTGATACTTGCAACATGATAGCCTGGGGTACAAGGACTTCTGTGCTTCCACCTAATATTTGAGGTGTTATATAGTCACCGATGGCAATAACAAAAGTGATGAATGCCCCAACAGCAACACCTGGAATACTAAGGGGCAAGGTGATACGTAAAAATACCTGCAACTTACTGGCACCAAGGTCTTCGGCTGCCTTCCAATAGGAAGGTTTTATCTGCACCAGATTCGCATAAATGGTGAGCGTTAGTAGCATCGTAAAGAAGTGTACAAATCCTAAAATTGTGGCTCCACGGGTATACGCCATTTGCAGAGGTTGATCGATTATCCCTAAGTGGGTGAGAACGAAATTGATGATGCCGTTTTCGGAGATAACCAATAGCCATGAATAGGATCGCACAACATAGGCCGTCCAGAATGGTAATACGGCAAAAATTAATATAACTTTTTGCCATTTTGGCGAAATTCGATAAGCAAGGATGTACGCCAGCGGATATGCGAGCAGGATGCTAATTGCCGTAGTGGCTAATGTAACCTCGATGGAGTTAGTTAATGATTCCAGCAGATAATCAGTGCCAAAAAACTTGATGTAATTCGCTCCGGACCAAGAAGCCACTAACTTTCCGTAAACCCGTTGCCAGAAACTGATCACCACCATAATCGCCAGCGGTGTGACAAAAAATATAAGAGTGAAAATTAGTGCCGGTTGGGTCGCCCAACGCGTAAATTCAAAATATTTTAGCTTTTTGTTTCTGCCTTTTAAATCAGACATTGAACGAAATTCTTTCGTTGAGAGATTTAGCCCGGGGACTACGGCAAGAGGAGACTACCATAGCACCAGGGCTAATCCCTTACTTACAAACTTAGCTCTGGAGAAACTCAGTCCAAATATCAAGCATAGCAGCGTCTATATCTGGCTGACTTATAGTGGATGGAACAGACCGTTCAAAAAACGCCGCCTGTTCATCCCAGCGAAGTATTTTTCGTTGATCATCGCTTAAAACTGCTAGGCTATTTGCTGGCATGGCCCAATAACATTCCGATGTTGCCAGGGTGCCTTGCCCTTGTGGACTGAGGATATGATTAAGGAAGTGACTAGCGAGCTCCTTTCTATTTGAATCCTTAAACACACTTATCCCCTGAATCCACATCAAGCCACCTTCATCAAAAATTGTCCAGTCTAGCGCCGGCATGCTAGGCATCAAATTAGAAACCGTAAATTCTGCTCCATTTAGTACGATATCAACGTCGCCGTTAACCAACGCATTTTGTACGCTGACAATATCGCCCACTAATTTCACATTCGGCTTCATGGCCAGAAGTTTTTCCCGTATCGCAGGAAGGTGATCCATACTGATGTTATCCGGCGCTATGCCCATGGAAATTGCGATAAGCTGCATAGCAGGAAAATAATAATCATAAACGGCGACACGCCCTTTGTACTGTTCATTCCACATGACTTCGGCTGTACGCATATCGGCAGCATCAACCTTATCTTTGTTGTAGGCAACCCCGTAGTAACCAAACTTCTCTGGCACAGCATAACGCACACCGCCGATGCTATTGAATGCGGCGCTGGTAAGGGGCTCGAATAAATCCCCTATAGGAAAATTGGCATCATCCAGAGGCTCTAGTATTCCCTGCTCGGCAAACACGCGTGTATCCGGCGCATCCACAACCAACACATCCCAGTCTCCCGGTGATGATTGCTCAATAATTGATAATGCGGTACCTGTGCCTTCATAGGATTTGACATTCACTTTTACACCGTGCGCCTCCTCAAAGGGCTTCAACAATAATGCGTCTGCATGGTCGCACCATACCAGTATATTCAACTCGCCTGCCGCATGGGAATATCTCACGGGTAACGCACTCATTGCAGAAACGCCTGCTGCGTATCCGAGAAAAGTTCTTCTATTAATGCCAGAACCCGATTTGGATGTTAAGTTTTTCATCGTATTTGCCTCGCTTCGTTGTTGTTTAACGTTAGTATTTTCTCACTGAAACTTGATTTTCCGATTACTTCCAACCAATAAAATATTGATAATAGTATTATTCAATCAACTACCTTACTTTTTATACTTCCATCCCGGCCGCCTCAGAGATTCGTCCAGGGTTTGCCCGTTTGTGGCTGCGATTCCTGCCAATATTCGTAAGATTACGCACACTGCCGTTCTTGACGTAGAGCCACTGACATCGAACATTGGGCATAACTCTGTCACATCGATAACACTAATTTTTCCGCGATCGCTTATTTGTGATGCAACGCGCATAATTTCTCTGGACTCAAGGCCGCCTGATTCAGTTGCAGTGACACCTGGAGCGGCAGAGGAATCAAGGACATTAAAGTTGAAACTTAGATATTGGCCATCAGTATCATCCCAAACACGTGCAACAGCCTCTTTTGTCACCTCATCGATGCCGCGATCCAGCATCTCAAACATGGGGAAAAATTTCATACCGCGGTGCTTGGCGAGATCAATATGGTCCTTTGGATTAAATGAGTTACGTGCGCCCATGTGGGACACGTTATCCATACTTAAATTTTCCAATTCAGTAATACGGGCCATGGTACAAGTGCTGACATGGCTTTCCCCCGACCAGCTGTCAGCCATATCCAGATGAGCACCGAGATGCATGTAGCCCATCTTTTGGTCCTTGCCCAAAAAATCAGAAAGGGCTCTGGCTGCTGGAATTGATACTGAGCGGTCACCACCACAAATGATTGGTGTTTTACCCGCTTCAAGTGCAGTTAAGACCGCTGTATAAATCCGTTCGCGGGCGACATCTGGACTAACTCTAGGCATGGAAACATCACCGCAGTCCACAGCGCAGCCGTGCAAATCAACATTGAACTCGAACCAGTAGGGAAAATAGTCCAGCGACGCCACTCGAAACTCCTTGGGACCATCCTCGGACCCGGGTTTTCCGACGTTACCTTCATCAAAAGGTACGCCAATGAACACATAAGACGCTTCTGATTTCTTTAATTCATCACTATCCAGCGCCATAAAGGGCGAGCGCAAAAAAGAAAGCTGACCGGGATTACGATAGTTATCTGCGCCATCACCGCCCAAAGGAGAGAATAAGTGTGCAAACGCTTTAGCTGGATTCATATCTGTACCTCCTACAAATAAATTTTAGTCTTGTTATTTGAATTTCAACTATGGTTGTTGGTTTTTAGAACGTAACGTCGACGCTCTGCTGCCAAGGTAGTGGTAGAGCAAATTACAAGCCAGTTTCGCGCTGATCCCGCTGACGTCAAAAACAGGGGCAAGCTCGGCAAGCTCGATAACATCGACACCGTATTCCCCCGCTAATCTGGCGAAAGCGATGGCCTCACGCCCTTTGATACCAAAACTCTCAGGGCAGCTGGTACCGGGCATAGTGCTGCAATCGATGGAATCCGTATCCCAAGATAAATAGACAGCATCGGTGCCGCTCCATGCTCGCTCAAAGATCTGGCGACCGCAATCCTCGATCCCTCTCTCAACGACCTCGGACATCGG
>Ga0310121_10003484_pt1 | contig 14340 bp, 15 predicted proteins | sample CB27_Tmax_986_MG_FD_203504 | JGI IMG/M metagenome (GOLD analysis project Ga0310121, IMG submission 203504) | Marine microbial communities from Western Arctic Ocean, Canada - CB27_Tmax_986 | ecosystem: Environmental > Aquatic > Marine > Oceanic | place: Canada: Western Arctic Ocean | collected... | reverse complement strand
CGAGTCCTTGTTGACATCTTGTGAAACAAGGTCGAGAATCCTATTTCGTAGTTGAGGCACGCTGTAGATGTGCCGCAGACCCGCCAGAACAGGCACGATTTCATCACGACAGTTCAAATTCAGAATGGCGCTGGGAACAGCGTTGCAATCGAGTCGCCGCTGATCCGAGTAAGCTTTTCGCATCTATTCGCTCCTTGAAGATTGACAACCATCTGGTTCTTTTGCTGCGTTTTATACGCGCCAGACGAAAAAAGGTTCTCATCTTCGGGGAGCTTTTTTACGTTAAAACACTTGAAAACAAGGCGCGGGAGCGATTCCTTGCAAACACTAACTACAGGAAATAGCCATAAACTCCAGTTCCCGTTAGGTTTCCCATGACCGGCGGAACGCTCGGCGGTGACACGATGTTGTAGAGCAGCGGACGGTGCCGAACTAAGGCAGTCGCACCAATTGGATTTGACGGACGTCCATCAGGGCGGCCTGCTTGATCTTCTTGGGCCGCAACTGCACCGTGTATTGCCCGTCGCTGGGAATCTCGATGACGCCGATCGTGCGCCAGATGAAGTTCTGAAAATGACCAGTCTCTTCAACTGTGAATTCCAGCTGCACCGAAGGCCGATCGCCGTCGTGCACCGACAAAACGGCTTCACTACCACCCTGCCCTGCCCCGCAGCCTTGCAGGATTCCGACATTGAACTTGCCCGGTCGCTCGACTTGGATCGACCATGTCGCAAAGTCTTTGGCGTTGACCCAGTAACCGACCGTGTTCTTATGCGCCTGGGGCTCGAAACGTAGTTTTTCACCAGTGGTCTTGGCTTGGTAGGCATGCAAGTTGAGCCGACCGTCGCCAAGTTGACCGATGGGATCCGTTTCACTCTCAAGCTGCGGCGGCGTATCGAATAGCAGCTCAATGTTCCGTGCCGTGACCAGCGTACTGTCCCAGCGAATGACCCAGTGGTCCGTTTCGGGCTGCACGACTAGCTCAGTGCTGGATTCGACTCCCACCGCTTTTCCTCCCCGCAACGATGCGAATATGCGGGGCAGCAACATCGACGCGTGGACGTCATCCTTCAAGAAAATCTTCAGCCGATTGCCTTCTCGCTCCAGCTGAGGCGCCGAATCGATCGACCGCGCAGATCGCAAATCGAGTGTTTCCTCAGCTAACACAGTTCGCTGCGAAGCTGCGGCGATGAAAGTGACTATGGCCGTGACGAGGAAGATCTGTTTCCAATGTCGGATCACGATGTTGCTGGTCACGATGTTGCTGGTCATGGTGTCTGTGCTTGGCTTTCCAACTCGGACAGATCGAATCGATAAAACGTAATCGCGCCGTATTCATCATCTGCGTCACCGCCCGTTTCGACCAACAGGCCAATGGTACCGTCGGCTAATCGCTGGACAACTGAGTACGCGGCAAATTGGCGATTGAATTGAACTGGATCGTCAAATGTCTTACCTTCGTCGTAGCTGGTCCAGACACAGATGCGTTTTCGATTGAGGCCGTCGATTCCGCTAGGTGCGGAGAACAGAATACGATCGCGGTCGTGACCGCTTCGTTGGGCAGAAAAGCGTGCCAGCGACGCATCGACTTGCGTCAGAGGAATGGGACTGGGATCGTTCGCCCCCCAGTTGAGGCCGCCGTCGGTGCTGAGGTGACGACAGCGAAACGGGCCATCGCCCTGTCGCGAATCCAACAGGATGCGGCCATCCGTGAGTTCGATCACTTCGGCCTCATCGGCTTCCGGCCCTGGCGTCGGATTGCCCAGCTGCCAGGTCTTGCCATGATCGTCTGAATAGAGAATGAGAGCGTCAATTGTAACTGGGCCGTCGGGTGTCTTTGAACCGGCACGCCGGACGGGAATGATGAGCCGTCCGATTCTGGAACTGGTGTCTTGCCATCGTAGCTGGATACCGTTGCCCGGGCCGGGTTCCAAATATCGCCAATAGAGTCCGTCGCTCGTCTTGTCTGGGCTGTCGGCATAAATCACCTGTTGCCGCTCCGACCAAGTCTCACCATTGTCGGTGCTCGAACGAAACCACAACGTTTGGTTGCCGTCCGCCGGCGCAGTGCTTTGGCCATATTCCGCCACGCGGGGGCCTATGTCTGGCCATTGACCAAAAAACAAAAAAATGGTTTTGGTTTCATCGTCGAGCACAGGCGTTGGATCGCCGAAGTCGACAAGGTCCCCGTTGGACCGAAAACCTTTTTCAACAACCATTTGAGGTTGCCAGGATTGTCCGTTGTCAGCGCTCCGGCGCATGACAATATCAATCGGCGCGTTTTCATCGCGACGCGGATCGCTGCCGTCGCCGCGACGCCCCTCGGCAAAGGCAGCGATGGAACCGTCCGCTGCTACGATCATTCCGGGGATGCGATACGTGTGATATCGGTCAGCCGCGGTGACGTAGTCGCCGCCTGGGCCCATAAACGGGACGGTGACGGAAAGGACTTCCGCTCTCACCGGTAGATGAAAAAGTTGACCCCAAAAGATCACCAACAAGACCACGCGATAATCCATACGCCGATAACACATGTCTTAGCCTCTTAGCCCGTTTTAGATCTTGCAAGTATTGTTGGAATGAGAACGACGAATGCACCACGTCGAGGGATTCGATGCTCGCTACCAGTATGTTGGCGCGTCGGCTGAGCGGCAAGACGGCCTGTTATCATGCGATGATCGGGTAGACCACTTTGCCGTGCACGTCAGTCAGACGATGATCACGTCCGCCATAGGTGTACGTGAGGCGCTCGTGGTCAAAGCCGAGGAGATGCAGCATTGTCGCGTGCAAGTCATGCACGTGGACTGGGTCCTCTACCGCAACGAATCCGAAATCATCCGTGGCGCCATGGATCGTCCCAACCCGGGTACCGCCGCCTGCCATCCACATCGTGAAGCCGTAGTGGTCATGATCACGCCCCGAAAGAGAGGGGAGCTCCGCGACCGGTGTGCGACCGAACTCGCCGCCCCAGACGACGAGCGTCGAATCCAGGAGTCCCCGTGCCTTGAGATCCGTGAGGAAGCCAGCGATCGGTTGATCCCAAGCCTCGCATCGTTCCTGGATCTTCGTGTTGATGCCGTCGTGGTGATCCTACAGCTGTTCGTAGTCCCACACCTGGACGAATCGCACGCCCCCGTTCCAAGAGACGGCGAGCAATGAGTAGTTGTCGAGCGTGGATGCCTTCGCCGTAGAGTCTTTGAACCGATGGTGGCTCGCGCGAGATGTCGAACGCGTCGGCCGCCTCCATCTGCATGCGGTAAGCCAGCTCGAACGACTGAATGCGGGATTCCAGATTTGGATCGCCCCGACGTGTTTCTTGGTGTTTCTTGTTGAGCCGGCGAACTAACTCAAGCTGTTGACGTTGTTCCGCTTGCGAAAAGCTCGTGTTCCGAATGCTTTCGACCAGTTTATGAACGTCGGCGTGCTCGGTATCAATGCGGGTACCTTGATAAGCGCCTGGCAGAAAAGAGGACCGCCAGTTGCGCTGTCCTTCGACTGGCAAGGTGCGTGGGCACAGCACAATGAATCCAGGCAGGTTTTGGTTTTCCGATCCGAGCCCGTAGGTCACCCACGACCCAACGCTGGGCCGGTTTTGATTGGTGGCTCCGCAACTCATCGGCGGTTCATATGCCCCAGAAGATGGTTTTCAGGATTCATCACCAGACTATCGTCTTGATCCTTGCTTGACTGGCGGAAGACCGACGAGAGGAGAATCTCCCGGTGAAGCTGCTTGATCGACCAGTTGCTGTCGATCAAGTAGGCGGCGAGCCAGTCGAGAAGTTGAGAGTGCACGGGCTCGTCGCAGCGCATTCCGAAGTCATCGGGTGTGGCGACGAGTGGCTTGCCGAAGTGGTGCATCCAAATCCGGTTGACGAAAACGCGCTCCGTCAGAGGATTCTCTGGCGCGGCAATGGCCCGGGCAAGTTCCAGTCGGCCACTGCCGTCATGGAAGGGCTCGCGATCCGTCTCCGAGAGGACGCCGAGAAATCGCCTGGGTACCGAATCACCAGGAGCTGTCGGGTTGCCCCGCTGAAAGACCCGCGGCTCGACGGGAACAGGGAGGTCCGTGAGAACCATCGCTCTCTTTTGCCAGAGCGGTCTCGGCCTAGGAGTTCCTATGGTTAGTCGGGCCGTCGTTTTCTTGCTTGGACCATTCAAGGGTAAAGTGCAAGCTGGGGAGACCTGGCCCGATGTGCTACGTATAATGAAGGAACGCCGATGAGTTAAAGCGGAGATTCCAAATATGTCACAAGTTTTCTTCGACGATTCGATTCTGGATCGGATGGTACTTGCCGTGGAAAAAGTGCGCGATCGACTCAAACGGACCGCGGCGACTTTGGAAGCTGCCGGAATTCCTTACATGGTCGTTGGCGGAAATGCAGTCGCGGCGTGGGTCGCCAAGATCGATATAACGGCCATTCGAAATACCCAGGACGTCGATATCCTGCTCAGACGTGACGATTTTGACGCCGCCAAAGTGGCCATGGAGGCGGCTGGCTTCGTCTATCGACACGTCAAAAGCATCGACATGTTTCTGGACGGCCCTGGTGCGAACGCGCGAGATGCGGTGCACCTTCTCTTCGCTGGTGAAAAAGTTCATCCCGACCATTTGGCTGCTTCGGCAGAAATCGACGAGAGTGAAATCGCCAAGACGGAGCATGCCGGCGAGTTCTCGGTGGTCACGCTAGAAGCCCTGGTACGGATGAAGTTGACATCCTACCGTCGCAAAGACCAAGTTCATTTGCTTGACATGATCGACGTTGGGTTGATCGATGGTGCTTGGCCGGACAAGTATCCTGGCGAGCTCGGCCAACGGTTGCAGCAATTGCTTGATGACCCGGATGGCTAGATTTTCTACGACGGTACCGCATCGCTGGCCGCCATTGCTGTTCGAGAAACTAGCTTGCGCAATTCCATGACCCAAAAGCCCCACGTGCTGAGCAATACGGAAAGGAATAAATCGTTGGCGGGCAATGGAACCGTTCTGAACAGCCCGCAAAGATAGGGAGGGTAGACGGCGCCGAGCTGCACGGTGAATGTCAGGCAGATCGCAGCGAACATCGGCTTGTTGGAAAACAGGACGATCTGGAACGGCGAGTCGTGATCGCTGCGATCCGCCAGCGCGATAAGCATTTTCGAGAATTTGAGGGATGTTGGTTCATGTTTCGATTACATCGGAAATCGCCTCGGAACGACCCAGGGCGATTAGACAATCGCCGGATTGGATCCGGTGATTGGGGCCCGGTGGTAGGATGAGTTCCCCGTTAGCGCGGCGTAACCCCACGACGACGATTCCACGTTGGCTTAGGTCTGTATCGGCCAACGTTTTGCCTATGTAACCGTCGGTCGCGGTGACTTTGATTTCTGCCAAATCGATTTCGGTATCATGTGTTGCCAACACCTCGAAAAAATCTTCCAAGATGGGCGATCCTAACATGCGAGCCATCCTTACTGCACTCGTTTGGTAAAGACTGATGACCCGATCGGCACCTGCCCTGCGCATCTTGGCGGCGCTGTCCTCATCCGTGGATCGGGCGATGATATGCAACTCAGGATGTAGCAGACGGGCCGACAAAACGACATACAGATTATCGGCGTCGCTCGACAACACGGTGGCCAGCCCCTTGGCTTGTCGAATCCCGGCGGCGAGTAGAACTCGATCGTCGGTTGCGTCCCCGTTGATCCATGGCCATTGCTCCTGGCGCGCATCTTCCATGACCTGTTCGTCACGCTCGACAACAATGAATGGTTGATGCTTTCGACTCAATTCCTCGCACAGCGCCCGACCCATGCGACCGAGCCCACAAACAACAAAGTGGTTCGACATATTCTTCAATTCTTTTTCCATCATTCGGTTCCCTAGCAATGTCCTGAGTTCTGCGCGCATGACCAGTTCGCCAAGGGCAGCCGCGCTATAGAGGAATACACCTAAACCCACAATCAAATAGGCGATCACGAACGTCCGACCTGCCTGCGAAAGTGGGTATAACTCACCGAATCCCACCGTAGTAACAGTAGTCACCGCCATATACAGCGACTCGAAGAACGTCCACTGTTCGATGAAATAGAAACCCAGTGCACCTGCCATCGGTACGGCAATCAATAGTGCGATGAGTCGGCCAATCTGATTCATACCAGCCGCCGCCACACACCGAGTAAAGGGATGGGGGTTGCAGTTTTCATGGTTCGCAGCCGCACAATCATTGCACAATCAAACGACACATCGTCGAATCGCTTGTAACAACGTCCTGGCTTGTGCGCACCTTGGAATAGGAAAGGAACTGGTAAGGAATAACTTGCACGTTTTCCTGAAATCCGAAGCACGAATATCGAAATCCGAAACAAATACGAATAATCTAAATTCAAATGTTCCAAACGTCGAGGGCAAACGAACTATTGTGAATTTGCGGGGTTTTGAACAGCGCGTTTTGGATTCCTTTCGGATTTCAAATTTCAGATTTCGAGAATTCCTCCCGGTGACCCGTTAGGTCTGGGGTGACCGAGACGTTTGGACTGGCCAGCGACTCACATTCGCGTCATAATGAGCGCAACGCTATGTACAGTGGTCGCGGCAAGTTCGTGGGATCGAAAACCGTTTCGTACTAATCTTCAAGAGCCTCACAATAGTTAAGAGCGATCTAACCTCGATATGGCCATTCATGACGACTTCGCTAGTTCTGGACAGTCTAGGATGGGCACTGTTCAACTCCAGCAGCTTTCTCCCGACGTGGTGGCACGTGTGGCCGCAGTCCACGTCGATGCGGACGACGCAACCAGATTGAAGGCGATGGGAGTTTGCGTCGGTCGCCAGGTGCAGCTCGTGCGCGCAGGAGATCCGATGATCGTCCGCGTTCTTGGCACTCGCGTGGGCATATCGGCCAGACTGGCCGCAGGTGTCTCGGTGGAGCCATTTTGTGACGTCAAGGAATAGACTCGTCGCCCGTAGCGGATGGTACAGCAATTCGATGCTGACTCATCCGCTCGTTTGCGTTCCTCTTGCGTCTACCGTTGCTTTCCGATCTAGAGCTTTTGAACTCGGTGGATTTGACCTTGGACCTGAATGTTCTCACCGTACTGCCGTCGACTGATCGACAACTCGCAATTGCATTGGTTGGCAATCCCAACGCTGGCAAGTCATCCCTGTTCAATCGCCTCACAGGGCTACGCGCCAAAACCGCGAATTTCCCGGGCACCACGGTTGCACACCGACGTGGCCACGTGCAGTTGAGCGGTCGGACGGCAACGTTGATCGATCTTCCAGGGTTGTACACGTTGGACGCGGTCACTCCCGATGAGCGCATCGCCGTGGAAGCCATCGAAGGCAAGCTGTCGGGGTCGGCCAAACTCGATGCGGTTTTGATCGTGGTGGACGCTACCAACCTTGAGCGGAATCTACTCTTGGCCGGTCAACTGCTCGAACAAGGCATTCCAAGTTTGGTCGCGTTGAACATGATCGATACAGCCGACCAGCTTGGTCTGCAATTTGATCTGGAGGAGTTGGCGGTTCGACTAGGCTGTTCGGTTGTTCCGATTTCGGCGCGAACAGGTCGGGGGATTGAGGAGCTTGTCGGGGCCCTGGAGCAAATCGTTCGTGAGCAGACGACACCCACGTTGCATCCGAGTCTGACGTCTTGCGGCTCCTGCAGCGGTTGTCGGTACGGTGCCCGATATGACTGGGCTGAGGAGGTAAGCTCGGCGGTGTGTAGCGGCGATCGCTCGGCCCATGGCCGACGCACCGAAGCGATCGACCGTGTGCTGACCCACAGGGTCGTGGGCCTGCTTTGTTTCGGTGCGGTGATGTTGCTCACCTTCATCATCATATTCTGGGTCGCCCAATACCCCATGGACCTGATCGACGGGTGGTTTGGATTGGCCAGCCAGACCGTCGGGCAATGGTTGCCGGCAGGAGACATCAACAGTCTGGTCACCAACGGTGTGATCGCTGGTGTAGGTGGGGTTCTTATATTCTTGCCGCAGATCTGCATGTTGTTTTTTATGCTTGCGCTACTCGAGGACACTGGATACTTAGCCCGGGCGGCCTTCGTAATGGATCGCTTGATGCATCGTGTCGGCCTGCCAGGAAAGGCGTTCGTTCCGATGCTTTCGGCGCACGCCTGCGCCATACCCGCGATCATGGCCTCGCGCGTCATCGATGACCGACGCGATCGTCTGGCCACGATCATGGTGCTTCCATTGATGACGTGCTCCGCCCGACTGCCGGTCTATGCGATGGTGATGGCATTGTTATTCCCCACCGATCCGCTGAAGGCATCCCTACTGTTTGCGGCTGCCTATTCGTTGGGGATCGTCGCGGCGCTGGTTATGGCCTGGATCTTCAAAGGGACGCTGCTGCGCGGGCGGACTAAACCTCTTGTTATTGAACTACCCGACTACCGTTTACCTACGCTTCGAAACGTCATGTTGACGACTTACGAGCAGGCGTACGCATTCGTACGATCGGCTGGTACGACGATCATGCTTATCGCACTCGTGATGTGGGGGCTTGCCACTTACCCGAAAACGTCCATCGACGATATGCCCGACAGTTTGCAGACGCAGTTGACGGAGCTAGAAGCAAATGGCGACCACGATTCGGTTCAGCGCCTCGGCGATCAAGCGCAATTGAAATACTCCTTCGCCGGTCGACTTGGCCGGGCGGTGGAACCAGCTTTCGCGCCTCTAGGATTCGACTGGAAAATCAGCATCGGCGTCATCACTTCCTTTGCGGCACGCGAGGTCATCGTATCGACGATGGCCGTACTCTATGGCATCAGCGAAAGCGCGGACGAAGACAATGGACTCTTGATCGACCGATTGCAAAAGAGCACCCACGAGGACGGACGTCCGGTATTCACGTCAGCGACTTGTCTTAGTCTCTTGGTCTTTTACGTGTTGGCTATGCAGTGTTTGCCGACACAGGTCGTTACCAAGCGAGAGACCGGCTCGTGGAAGTGGCCATTGCTGCAACTCGGTTATATGTCCGTGCTCGCCTATGTCGCGGCGCTGGTTACCTACCAGGCTGCCACGGCGTTGGGGCTCGCTTAGGTCAAACCGGGATGCAAGACTGTGCCCGATCGACAAATGGTGTGTCGGGTAGTGCGCGACCAGAACCGATGGGTGTCGAATGGAGGCGCTTACGTCGGCAGGATGCCTCGCAACATCACACCGATGACATAGGCCAACACAGCTGCCATACCACCGACAAATAGGGTCTCAAGACCAGACTTGTACCAAGAATCGCCTACAAATCGCGATTTTGCGGCGCCGATACCAAAAAACGCGAAGCCGGTTAAGACCGTGCTCCACAAATAAACGTAGGGTGGTATCGACGCCGTGAAGAGTTGCAGAACGAACACGGCTAGAGGTATGAACCCGACCAGAATAAACGCCAGGAACGTCGTGATGGCAGATTTCAACGCCGACGGGCGATGTAAAGACATCCCCAGCTCCTCGGTCAACATCGTGTTAATCCACCGGTTTTCGTCCGACGTAATGACCTCCACAACCCGCTGTAGATCCTCACCATCAAAGCCTTTGGAGGCGAAGACCTGCCGGATTTCCTCGCGCTCGCCCTCAGGGTAATTGGCGATATGGCGTCGTTCCATTTGGCGTGCCTTCTCAAGTAATTGGGCGTCCGTACGGCTTCCCAAGTAATTACTTGCCGCCATGCTAAATCCGTCGCCCACTAGATTGGCCAGGCTTAAGATGACGATCACTTCCGAGGAAAGGCCCGCACCGGCCACGCCTGATACGACCGCAAAAGTGGTTACGGTCCCGTCAATGGCCCCGTAGACGAAATCAGCCAAGTAACTATGTTTGGGCGAGGCTTGGATTCGGCGGGCGATCTCGGACGGTTGGTGCGAATGTTCTATCCCAGGGACGGACATGATTTCTCTGCGATCTGGGTAGGCGACCGCGCCTTTTCGAATTGCGCGCCCTTTTGAAACGCTGGATTGGCCGAGGCCGATAGATCTGACGGACTGAGATGCTTTGATGCTTTCATCTGTTTCGCTTTACTGGTAGCTCTTTGATCCTGACAACCTCACGCAATCCCTGTACCAGCCTCCCCGGCACAGGGGTCGGGCAGTACGGTAGATGATTTTCTCGAAAAATGCGCGACAATGCGGATCACCACCGTGCCAATACGCATACTCAAAGTGTGCCTCGCGCGCTATATCGCACTGGACTCTCGCGTTCGGACCTCTTGAATCCTCCCGAGCCCCAGAGTTTTGTTCGGCATCGAGCCCAAAAAACGACTCGCAGCCGTTTTCCAACTGAAAAACTGGTCTCACTTCATCTCGTCCTGGGCGGCAGGAAGTCCCCGAGAAGATTCTGTTGGAGTGGCACGAAATGTGCAATTGAGGGAACCGCTGTGGTGGCTGTCGCCGGGTCATCAAAACCCGTGCTGGGCACAGCAGCTCGGATGTCCGAACTTCATTGGCAAAACCGATGTAACCTTGGAAAGTAGGAGGTGAACGATGAAACCCAATAAGATTCTATGTCCCGTCGATTTTTCTCCCTGCAGCGACGTAGCCGTTGAGCATGCGATTACGCTCGCTAAATGCTTCGAAGCCAAATTGGTAGTGGTCCATATTGACGAACCGCCACCGACCTATGCTGTGGGGTATGCCGGGTACGCCTCCGTGCCACCCTACGAAGGCAAACAAGACACACGACTCGAAGAGCTTGTCATCGATCCGTCCGTCGACGTCGAACGAGAACACCTTGTTGGCGTACCGGATTCGGTCATTGTCAGGCACGCGCAGGAGGCCGACTGTGACCTAATTGTTATGGGCACTCACGGTCGTGGTGCGGTTGCCAAGTTGGTTTTGGGCAGTGTAGCACAGTCCGTGCTGCGACACGCGAAATGTCCCGTGATCGTGGTACGAGACGCTGCTCGAGAACGGACGTTGGAGAGCAAAACCGCTACCGAGACCCTGACGTAACCTCGGTTGGCTTTGCACGAGTCGAGATCAGAGAAGAGCGTTGGTGCGATTCGGCGTGTCTCGTGGGAGTTGCCGAGTTGACTGGTCAAAGAAAGACTTGATCGACTCGAATGAGCAGTGAGGACAATCAGATGAATAACAGTATCGGAGTCACCTCGAGCAGGCGGGGTCTATCACAGATCCAGTGGATGGCAGGGCTCGCCATGCAATCGCTTATTGCTAAGACCGATGGAATGACCGATAGCGATTCGCAGCGAGAAGAGATTGCACTTTGGTCGTATCGAATGGCGCAGGCAATGAAAGCCATGGAAACGCGGCTCGATATCGACGATGTCGACTAAATGATCTAGACGGCATGCTAAGCGTCGTAGCGAATGGTTGTCGCACGCGCGGCGTCATCGAAGAGTCTATTTTGGACATCAAAGAATGCTGTTCACCGGTCATCTCTCGCTGCCAACCTAGTCATCGAGCCACAATCTCCGTTTGGTCCTGAATCTTATCACTGGGATGGAGAATGACCTGGTCGTCCGCGGACAATCCAGACAACACTTCCGCTTCGACGTCATTCTGTTGCCCCAGGTCGACTTGACGAATATGGGCCACGTTACCTTCAACGGCAAATACCGCCCACTGATCTCCGTCGCGGAACAATGCACCCGAGGGAACCTTGAGTATGGAATCCGATTGCCAAACGACAATTCGAGCCTCGACACGGAAGCCGTCGCCAAGGGTCCTGCGCACCTCAGGAGGATCGACTAAATCGATAATCACGTTGACGCGTTGCTCTTCAACACCTAAAGCCGAAATCTTGGTGAACGCGGACGGTTCAACCAGCCGAACGTTACCGTTCAAGCTTGAGTCACCGCCCCAACGTTCTAGAAAGACGGTCGCGCCAGGCATGACCCGGACCGCGTCGGTCGATAAGACGTCCACTTGAACCTCCAGATCCGTGGGATCTCCCAGTTCGAGCAACGGCGTGCCGGGGCTGACGATCGTGGTGCTTTCCTGAGGGACTCGAAAGACCGTGCCATTTATCGGAGATAGGATTTCGAGATCCGTTTCGTCGTTCTCGCGACTGTCTCGCGTGCGAACAAGGGCGGATTTCGCCAGTGCCAATTCGTATTTGGCAATGCGTTCGGAAAAAACGGCTGATCGGTAGTCTTCCTGACTCATTCGAAATTCGGTCTCGGCGCGATGCAAGCTGTCTTCGGTCACTGCGCCAGTCTTGCGAGCCTTGGACGTTCTGCCGTAGTTGGACTCAGCATATTCAAGCGCCACTCGCGCTCGTTCGACGGCCGGTTCAGCCTGAGCCAATGCAGCTTCCCTCGCTTTGACGCGCATTTCCGCGCGGGTTAGCTCACGCGCATCCAAGAGTTCCGGCGCTCGCGGAGTAATGGCCGCCAACAGTGACTCGCCTTGAACTACGGCATCACCGGGGTCCATTTCGATGCGAAGCAACCGGCCCGACAAGGGTGCGGAGACGACATACCGCTCGCGAATTCGCGTTTTACCGTCCTCCTGGATCGTCACCATCATGTGGCCACGTGTTGCCGTGGCAAGATCGACGCTGATTGGCTTGGGACGGAGTGCGAGAAAAATGGCGACCCCCACTCCGCCGACGAATGCCGCCCCGAAAAACCACCGCATCAAAGCACGCAATTTACTCATTGCTCAACTATTCCCTGCTTTTAAGCACCGCTATTAAATCCAAATGGTCCAACCGTCGACGCACGATCAAAGCAGATACCATGGCGGAAATCAGGACCACTAAATTCGCATAGGCAAACGTGCTGGATTCGACAACGAGCGGGATACGATAAATCTCCGTGTCCAAGCCAAACGTGGCCAACCAGGCAAAGGCGTAGCCCATCGCGGTGCCGACTGGTAGAGCTAGTATTGTCAAGACGCCGAGTTCCCCCAGGAGGATGCCAGAGATCTCCGCGCGCGTAAATCCGATCACACGCAGGGTAGCAAGTTCACGACTGCGCTCTGAAAGCGAGATCCGCGCGCTGTTGTACACCACTCCAAAGGCGATGATCGTGGCAAACATGATGTTGAATGAGCGCATTTGCAGCATGTTCTCGGCAACTGTTTTCTGAAAACTCTCCAACATCGCGGATTTGATGGCGATACCAGCCACCCGCGGTGTCTCCTTGATGGTCTTGTGGAATTCGTCGATTCGAGCCGGGTCCACTTGCACAAAAGCCCCCGTCGACGAATCGCCTTCTTGATTCATCCGCCGCAGTGCGTCAACGTGCATGTAGGCGTTCATCCCGGAGAATTCCGTGATCAAGGCTGCCACTCGGCACCGCTGGACCTTACGTTCTCCCTCGAGAATCTCCACCGTCAATGTGTCTCCGGGATTCGCATCAAGTTGGTCAGCCAACTTCGATGAAAGCAGCAAACCACGGCTCGGGATCGACACCTGCCGTTCTTGGTCATCGATGAGTCGGTAGAGCGAGTCGGACTTAGTCAAGCCAAGGATGCTTGATCGCTCGTGTCGATGTCCATGTCGCAGACGGACTTGAATGGCGCGAAACGGCTCGGACTTCAACACGCCCGGGAGATGAGCGACTTCATGCATGGATCGAGCGGAAGTCGGCTCGATGAACGTCAATGTGACGTCCTGGCGCTGAGCCAGACGAAACTGGTAATCCATGACGTAGTTGATCGCATCCAGCATGAAACTGCCCAATACGAGCACGGAGACACCGACGCCAATGCCTACGACCGATAGCGCCGCCTTGAGCGGACGTCGCTCAATGTTTCGCAGAATTATCCGTGCTGTTTGCGACAACATTCCACCCAAGCCTGTTTTTTCTAGAAGCGTGGGACGATAACTGCTGGGAGGTTCCGGTCGCATCGCTTCAGCGGGCGCGAGCGACATGGCTCGCCACACGGCTGCCAGCGTTCCCATCACCGCCGCACCGCAGCTGATGGCGACTCCCCAGATGGCCACGCGTGTATCCAGTTGGAACGAAAAAACGGGGAATTGATAGAACTTGGCGTACATGCGCGTCAAACCGCTGCCCATCCAACAGCCGACGGCGGTGCCGATGATCGTGCCCAGCAGCGGAATCACCAGTACCATTGTCAAATAGTGACGGGCTATTTCGAGTTTACTGTAGCCGAATGCCTTGAGCGACGCGATCTGTTCTCGCTGGGTATTGATCAGTCGTGAAACGACGACGTTCAGCAGGAAAGCCGAAACAGAGAGAAGATCGTCGGCCCAATCATGCCGATGCTACGCAGCTGCCGAATTTCATCCGAGATATATTGGTGTGAAACTTGGTCCTCTCGGGCGTATGCCCCAGCGCCACCATACGGTTCGATGAGACGATCCAATCGCCGCATGACTTCTGCCTGCACTGCGCCGTGCATGAGTGTCAACGAC
>Ga0310121_10003483_pt1 | contig 14343 bp, 6 predicted proteins | sample CB27_Tmax_986_MG_FD_203504 | JGI IMG/M metagenome (GOLD analysis project Ga0310121, IMG submission 203504) | Marine microbial communities from Western Arctic Ocean, Canada - CB27_Tmax_986 | ecosystem: Environmental > Aquatic > Marine > Oceanic | place: Canada: Western Arctic Ocean | collected... | reverse complement strand
TGGCAAACCGAGAACACAAACGTTGGCCTGCAGCGACGGGAGTCCCCAGTCTACTCGACAAATATTCAGCCAGACCGTAAGTTATCCAGCAGTCTGGTGTTGCAAACTTGGGCCTTCGTTCCATTTCGGCCGATTGACAGGCCTGGCTGGCCGCCGAATCCCGCTGATTGCGAGGGTGACAACGCGCGTCGGCGCACACCGCTGAATTTGTTGATTGCGCGAAACCTTCTCCGGTCCGACACCGACGCAGGCTGAGGTGTGTCGTGAATCTGATTATTGAGGTCGCTGAAAATCATCGCGTTGCGCAGTCAAAATGATGACGGCGGCGCTCTCCCTAGCGTGCGGGTTGGGTGTGGCCAAGGGACGCGGATGCATTTTCTTTGAACGCTTCGGTCGCCCCCAGTTGCTCCAAACGCATGTTGCCAACCTGCGGCGGTGATCACGACCGACGGTAGAAACTACAGGTTGCTAAGGTGCGGCGGTCACATCGCCCGCCCGCAGTTTGTGGATTCTGTAACTGCACGAGGTTGGACAAACCTCGGTCGTAAAGCAAGAGCTCGAACCTGCGGAGGTGGCTCACATCTCTGCAAGTTAGCAGCATGCGTCATAGTGTTGCAAACTGCGTTCCGCAGCGTGTAGCTACGTAGCTAATGGCTGTCGGCCAGAGGTAAAAACTCGCTTGTATTTCAGCCTCAAACGGACAGCGTTGAACGGACGTTCGGGCAAGAGAAATGCGCGCGTAATAAAGTTCAAAGTGAAACGGCCAAAGGACTTGCGTTGATTTCTTCACGCGAAAACTGGTCGCAACCTGAAATGAATTTCCTGCGAGTCAGCTGCGGAGGTGGTAGCGACCGACGCGGGTTAGCGATTGCGGTTCGAGGCGTCGGTCGGATCCCCTCAGCGCGCACTTACTGGCTTAGGTCGGTTAGTCCTGAGATCGCAATTTGCTGACGTCGTTGTCGACCCGACCAGGTTCTTACACCGCCTGGAGTGGTCAGGGGATTGGCTTGGCGCGCCATTGTTCTGACGACAGATCGGCGGATGGACTTCTGACCGTTTCGCGCATTCGGCCGATGTGACCGAAGCAGGTTGACGTGGCGACTCAAAACGTCTGGGAGTGCGTCACCCATGCGAGTTCGTCATGTGCCGTTTATGCGGTCGGTCGTGCACACGACGGCAGTTAGCGAGCTACTGTTTGCTGCGACGGGCGACCTCACTACCGCACGACAACCCCGTTGCAATAAGCTCCGCGGTCGATTTCCCCGCCGCACTTTGGCGAGTCAGCTCGACGGTCAAATTGTCACCCCGACCTGGTGCGCGCGCGGACGGCAAAGGGGCAATTTTGGCTGCGGACTTGTTAATCGCAGAGAAAATCGTGAATCGTTGCTGGGGGGAGACGGCATTTCGACGTCACTGACGTATGACAATAGGAAGTCTTTGCCAACAAGGGACCCTACTGGGACAGATTGGCAACGGCTAGAATGTGGCAGTCCCGGATCTCTGACTTGGTACAAGTCTGTAGCTCTTATGTTGTTTTCAAATCGACCTGTGCCATTACATTCTGATAAGGCCACTTCGCAATGGGAAAGTCACGCACATCTAACCCTTTTCGCCAAAGCAATTCTCGTCCCGGATTAAAAACCCTCTCCTAGTCAAATTGTTCCCCGCCGTCCCCACTGGTACTTAAGGTCGATCGCCCCGCTCTGCACCCTCGTCTTAAGGGCGCATTCAACCGCTTTATTCCTTGAGGGTTTGAGTTTCGAGTTTTTTCTGTCTCCGCGGCGGCAGGTCGGACAGCGACAAAAACGTACCGTGAATCCACGGTACGCCGAAGTTGTGCGGATTGACGCGACTCGCTGCCGAGGCGTCGTCGGTGTAATGGACGACGAAAATGCGCCCGTCATCAAGTTGCGTCCACTCCGAGTAGCCTTGATCGTGCCCGGCGGCACTCGCTTCGACTTCGACGATGTGATCAAGCTGATACTGATCGGGAAATCGATCCTTCGCGGCCGACCAGCTCAACTCCTGCCGCGTCGTCTGCGGATCGTCGTACACGGCGGAGAACGTCTTCCAAATGCTGTATCCGGTGACTTCCGCAGTGAGGTTCGCGGGGTAGACATCGGCCATTGTTTGTGAAACCTCTACAGCCTTCGCGTTTAGCCCCTTCGCTTCATTACCGAACTCGAGCGCGTAATCGCTGGTTTTCCCCCAGGGGAGCACACGGACATTTGAGGCTGCTTTGTCGGTGTCGAGTTTCAGTTCGCCGTCGACGAAAATCTGCGTTCCTGCCACCGCGCTGACCACGCGGTAGTTATGAAACTCGCTCAGGGTGACCTCAATCCGCAGCGCGGGATCGTGAGCGAACTCGACGTGATCGGGAAAGATGCGCAGCTTCCCTGCGAAAGGGATCGACACGGTCGCGACTCGTCCTTGATTTTCCACGGCTTGGACTTCAAAAGTGACTTCGATCCTCGTCTGGTGTGCGTCGGCGACGGCATCGGGAGAACGCAGCGTGTACTTCGTGAATTGTCCCCGCCGACCATCATTGTCAATATGCAGGGCATCATCTTTCAATCCGACGCTGTGCATGTCGTTGAAATGGCCCCCCGCGGGTTGACTTGTCGTGTTATCTTCGGCATCTCCGATCCACGCCCGCAGTGCGGCCCGACCGACTCCTGAACGAAACGTATTCATGATCCGGCCATCCTTGAGCAACCCGGCGCAGGTGCGCCCGGTGATAGGGTGCGCCAGTTCCTGATACGTCCACGTCTTGCCGCCATCGTCAGAAAACCCTTTCGCCCCCGGCAGGCCGTCGGCTCGTGATTCGCGGGCATACACCACCAGTCGACCGTCAGGCAGCCGGATCGGGCTCGGCTCGCTCAAACAGTGCGGCGGATAATGGTACGGTTGGCCGATGAACTCCCACGTCGTGCCGCGATCGTTCGACCGATAATAGTCGAGAATCTCGACGTATCGGCCCCCATGCTTGGGCTCGGCGAAATACGCCGCGGCCAACAGCCACGAACCGTCGTCAAGTTCGGCAATGCGACTGGGGACAATGCAACCTCCACCGCCGACTTTCTCAGGATCCAGCTTGCGTTGGTTGGTCCACGTTTCACCCCCGTCGGTGCTGTCCCAAAGGTACAGGTCCCACGTCGCCACGAACTGATTGCCGCCGCGCGGGACATCGACGAGCAGCAGGAGTTTACCATCGCTCATACGTTGAATGCGCGGGCAATTAACGTGGAGCGGCGTGACGACCTTGGGTTCACCCCAAGTTTTTCCCAGGTCATAACTATGCGCGACCGACAAGCCACCTTTGCCACCTGTATGTGAACCGTTTCGCCAGACGCAGACGAGATGATGCGGCCCATGCTTTCAAAACAAATCGGTGAAGAAACATCAAACATTGCTGCGGTTTTGCTCAATCGGATCGATCAAGGGTGATCCAAAGCTGGGGGTGAAAATGCGAAGTTATTCTTGCGTGGACCTTTATGGTGTAAACAGGCGTATTTCTTGCAGTCGCTGCGACCGCGGATCTTGCCTCTGACCACCAGCCGCCATCGTTGGTCGTCAGAAAGCAGAATCCGGCTCTTATCGTATGTTTCCTTGGGCGCACGATTCTCAGTACGTAGGTACTCGATCACGATTTGCTGCTGATTGATCCAGTTGGTTGCCCCCCATAATTTTCGAATAATTCTACATCAAGGCGCACTTTCTGAAGGCTTCAACGCTTGAGCCGGTTGCACATCGGGTTTCCACTTCACCAGAACCGCTGCTGCTCTCGGATAGTTCCCGTAGGCCGTCAGAATGGATCCGTCATCCAAGACGGCGGAGCCGATATGACCACTTCTTCCTGATACGGGAGTATCCGGATTGTAGTACTCGAACTCGTCTAAGGTAATTCGCTGGTCTAGATTCCAGCTCACTCCATGGTCGTAGCTCACCAACGCATCACACCCGCCCAGATGGCCGGCTAGCCGGCCATCGCGCCAATCGTTCCGAACGATCATCACACAGACTAGCATTCCGTCGGACAGCCGATGTAGCTGCGCATGATGTCGGCCTGCGGTGAAGAGAATATTCAACGGCGACCAAGTTCTTCCATCGTCTTTTGAGATACTGATGGCGGTGCCGCAAAGGTTATCGTTGTGAGGCCCTGCCAACAGGGCTGACGTGATGTCGGTTCGCAAGGCTGCCACCAACCAACCGTTGACGGCGCGGACCAAGCTTCCTTCTGTAATACCACGCACGTGTGGCTTGCCCTCGCGCAGTGTCGTAAACTTCCACGCGGAAGGCGCCACTTCACCTTGCCAAGTCCGTCCGCCGTCCGTCGAGTGGCGGATGAGGGCCGTGCCGTCATCGATCGGGTGGCTCTTGCCGGGCTTGAAGTGACAGCCACTCTCTATCACCTTGGTGGCCATTCCGTTGGCATCGCGGTCGATTGCCGCGTTGCCCTCTGAGTAGAACCCCAGGCCATCGCTGGTGGGTGGCACGGGTACGCTCTCCGGCCAGGTCCGACCGTAATCGCTGCTGAAAAGTCGTGAACTGGTTATGACACTTAAGTTTCCTCCGCCCAGATACGTCAACATCATCGGACGTCCCGATTGTCCTGGGATGGCCCGAAATGCCGACCACGTGTCGCCGCCGTCGCTACTGAAAGTAACCACCGGCACTTCCTTAGTACCGTTGTGCCATGAACCGATGAAGATGATCTCGCCGTTGTCCATTTGCGCCATGCCAAACGGCTTGGTGTTTTCGCCGCCCGGGTGTTTTAGCGTTTGAATCCGTGCCGGTCGCGTGATCCAACCACCGCGACCGTCGGCCTGCTTGATCTGGTGCGGTCGCCACTTGGCATAAGTTGGCCGGGCAACCAGGCTACTCGCCGTTGCGATAAGTAGGCTGATAAGCAAGGCTGCAAGCGGTGTTTTGCCTTGGAGAGAATGAGGGCCCATTCTGAGGATTCTCCGTCATTGTTTGATGTAAACTACTGGCCTTTTTTCTTAACCGGATCAATCACTTTTCCCGTAGTCGGGTCAATCATTGGTTCGAGCATGCCTGCTCCCAGGGAATGTTCTATCCAGTATTTCTCAACCCAAGGCTCGCGCAGATCGCTGCGGAGATCCTCTGTAAATGTTTTAAGCGAGGAAGCTGGATTGATAATGGTTACCGGCTTCGGATCCGGGTCCAGAGGATCCGGTACAATAACCCCTTTCAAGTCTTGACAAGCATCCAGAACGGCGTCAAGACGCGCTTCCGTCAGCACTCCAAGCTTCCAGTCCATATAGATATCCATCATGTGACGGAAAATGATGGTGTCGTCGAGATTGCCTTCCAAGCCAGCCAGGATTTTCTTGTGCGTTTGTTGATCGATTGTCCCCTGCAGACTCTGCCACAGGTCAATGGATGTTTCCATCAACCGGACAGCGTCTTCCTTTTGAGCCATGGCTTCGGCTTTCAATTTCGGGGTGATAGGGTACTGATTGAACACCATACGCGTCTGAGGATTCGACCTTATCTCGGCCGCGCGTTCCGGTGAATACATTTCGGTTGGTAGCATCCAGCCCATCATGCCCGTCATCCGCTTCATCTGCCTGTACGGCCCGCATACATGGGAATCAAGATAGACAACTGAGGGAAAACGGGACATTTGACCCGTCCACAGCGTATCGAAAAAGAACATCCCCCGCGCTGCCTCGGTCACCTGATCGACAATGTCCACGACGACAGGTGCAGCTTCTTCGCCAAACCGCTTTTGCGCCCAATCAAGTTTTATCCGGGCAGGATCGGCAAAGGGATCCTTCATGTAAACCGAAATCGCATGCCAATTGACCATATTAAACGGGTGGTCCCAACCGTCTGGATTAACGACTGCCATAACCCATACACCCTGTTGGCCGGTCTTCACCATCTTCTTAAAGCCAAGACTCCATTCATCCACCATCTGCCAGGAAATGTCATGCACTCCGCGCCGTGCTTCAGGCTGTTGAATGCTTGTCACATAAGGAGACAGTCCTTGCGTATCCTTTTGGATCGTGTCAAACAACGGGTGATGCGGCCAACGGGAATGAAAATCCCAGTACCATAGTTTCATTACAACCAACGCGTTATCGGGAATGTCACCCGTCATGTCCCTAAAATAGTGAGCTTCGTGACGCTGTCCCCAAGGGTCATCCTGGCAGGTTTCCCAAAAAAGCATCCCGTTATGCTTATTTAGCAATCCCGCCACGAGACGAATTGCGTCACGTGTTCGCACACGTGGCGTTTTCGTGTTGCAGGTGGCACAGTCGCACATCCATGGCGCACCGTTGATAAAGAAAAACTCGGTACCAGCCATCCTGTAGCCAGCCAGATCAGGTATCATCTGGAAGTCACCTTCGATTCGTTCTTCCCAGTAGTCTCTGGTTGCCTTGCTGTAGGGACAGAGTTTTTGAGACTTTCGGGGAGAGGCATCGCTGCGGTCAGAAGGCCATGAATGGCCACGTTCGGTCTCGTACCACTCGCGGCGAATAATCATGCCGATCCCATTCCTTCTCAAGTGATGGGAAAAAGCGCGCCAGGCGTCGGGGTCTTGTTCGGGAGTACCGTACATTGCCATGTAGTTGAAACCCCAGTCACGCACTTGGGTAACATAGCGACCCAAAGGAGAGGATGGTTTCGTCTGTCGCATGTCTTTCAGGGTGAATATATTTGGACAATGCGAAAAGAACGAGAGACCATCGGGTTCGTGCCAGGGCTCAATGACCCGAAATCTGAAATTCTTATAGGCGACTCGGCTATCCTTTTTTACAGGTTCAGCTTTGATACCGCTTGAAATTCCTCCAACCATTAGCATCGCGATAAGGGTTCCTAGCAAGAGAGTCTGCCGATTCGTGATGGAGTTATGTTTTCTAGGCATGATTGAATGTCTTTGTTTCACACTAACCTACCTAACATCGCGAAGCGGACAACTCCCCGGCAATGGCAGTTTAAAGCATGCCCCGTCTGGCGTCCGTTCGCTCTGGGCTGTCGGACTATTCTCTTCCTACCAGAGCCGACGCTGCCTCAGGACGACAGCACTCAGGGCAATTCCTAACAGTGTCAAAGTGGCTGGCTCAGAAACCGTCGCGGCCTAGTCACCCAACAACGCGCTGAAGGCACTCAGGTCACCGAAGTCAAACGTGCCGCTCAGGTCGACGTCGCCATTGAGGTCCGCTTCCACAAAGAATCCGTTGGCCTCGTAGCTGTCGCGGTCGGTCAAGGCTTGAATAAACAGGCCTACGTCAGCCGTCGTTTCGTTTTCTTCTACATAGAACAATGGAAACGGCAACCAACATGAGCATCACGGTGGACGGTTCGGGCACGGTCGCCGCCGACGTCGCCATTTCGTTCCAGTTGAACAATACCAGGTTCAATTCGGCGACACCCACGCGAATATTATCGTCGGGCCGCTGGTGCGACCATTCGTTTGGCAAGTTGACACCTTCTTCGTTCCAGTTGAAGAGCACTAAGTTAAGGTCTTGAACATCGACCAGTTCGCTCGCATTAAAGTCACCGTCCACGTTGTCCAGAACTGAAAGCGGAGCAAAGTTGGCATTACCGACGGTGGCTCCAAGGAAGCTGGCGCCATTGTTGAACTTGAACAAATCACCCGTTCCGCCATCAATAGTCAAATCCAGGTGGTACAACGAACCCCCGTCGGAGACAAGTGGGACCTCTTCGATCAAGCCTGTGTCCCGGCTCAGACGAAGCAAACTGTCAATCCCACTGTTGAGAAAGTTGAAATTGAGGTTGATGGTTTGTGCTGTTTCGACAGCCGTGCCAATGTCATCGCTGAGACCGTTGACGATCATAAAGTAGATATCATCCTCGAAGCCAGGACCGGAGAAGGATTCGTGGATCGATTCAAAGTACCCCACAATCACATCGCCTGCGAGGCCGTCGTTTTTGCTACCGAGGTTGGTTGCGGAAATTCCCGTGATGTAGGGGTCGGCAAGCGTGTCCCATGCCAAAACTCCTGAGGGTCGGTCATTGGCCACGGGCACGCCGGACATGTGCTGGCCCATGTCCATGCGCACGCCGGTGCTGATCAATCGCACAAGTGCTGGTCCGAGGTTGAGGCTCTGCCGGTTAGTTTCGGCAGCATAACTGAATTGCGGCGTGGGACTGCTCGTTCCAGGACTGTTGAAGAATATTGACGTGAAATTGTGTCCGCTGTCTCTATACTCGTACACGTAGCTGTTCAAGAGCTTTGCACCGAACGCCCAAGGCGCGAAGCTTTTCACCCGGATCTGCGATTCCGAGTGGATAGGTCCGGGGTTTGAAATGCTGTTATATGTTCCGCTGTAGAATCCGAAAGGGATCGGCTCGGTTCCGGTACCGTCGTTGCCCTCCAAGGAGAGCTTTCGATACCTCTCCAGGCCTGCGTAAAAATTGGTTCGGCTGCCCCCTACGCCTGACATGTCGTACCTGTGAGACATGAGTAAATCCGGTCCAGCATATTGCATGTAATTACGCATTTCCGCATCGGTAAACTTAATCGCGTTTTGACTCGTACTCACCATCACGTTGGGATATTCAAGGTGGAATCTGTCGAAATCGTTTTTGGCTTGGTCCAAGTTAGCTTGGACCGTGAGATCCTGCTCGTCGCCCAGTTGATTGCGGATCAGGGTTGATGCGTAAGGAACTTCGCCCGCAAAAAGGAGGTTCGAATGCACGTTGTACTGTATTTTGCTCCAAGGGATGCCTGGTGCCGAGGGATAACCTGTCGCGTTGAACGGCGTCATAGAAGCGGCGGTGAACAGGACCGTCGTGAAATTTGACTCGGCCCAGCGGGCAGAATCAAAGTTCCCCGTGACGTCTGGGTGCGCGGTTGCCTCTAGTTGCAATCCACGCTCGATCAGGATCCGGTGGCCGCGAGACAGAACACGCGTGTCAGGGACCTCAACGGTACTCACCCCCTCGACCGTTAATATCGCGTTGGGGTCTACCCTTACGCCCCAATTTCGCCAGCCATCTTGGTTGGCGTGCAGCGCTACCCAGATTTCGCTGGAGCCTGCAACGGCGGCGGTGATATCAACCGAGGAAAGGTCAGGAAAATCACCACCCACCCCCGGCGGAGAATTTGCATCGAGGACATGGGTTAATATCACCGTCTCATTGATCAGCCCCTGCGAAGGATTACCTGTATTGACTAACCCTGAGCCAACAGCAACAGAACCCCCTTGGCCGCACCAGGGTGGCTGGTCTATAGCCCTGCACCCCGGAACGCTGGCGTGGGTTATTATGTCACCGCCCGTCGAAAGGGTCGCCGTGCTAACAGGTGCCCCGATGTCAAGCTTCATGAAAATGGTGACGGGTTCATTACCTCCCAAATACAACTTCTCAACGTCCGTGTCAAAGTTTACCTGTCCTATTCCACCTGTCGCTGCAATACTGGAGAAGAACCCCTCACCGCCTAGTAAAGAGTTGGAGAACGGCGCGGCGAGAACCGGCTGGGCACAAAGCGCCAGGGCCAAGCTTATTGCTACGCAGGCGAAAAGAAGAGTACGGCGTTTCATTGTCATCTCCGTAGCGCGACAGTACTCAAGGTAATTCCCAGCAATACGATGGCGCCTGGATCGCCGAGACCGGTTCACCCACCAAAGCATGTACGTCACACTATCTGATGAAGATCACGGAAATCCGTGCTGCCTTATGCTGCATCTCAGCTCTTAGAGTCATCTCTATTATTGCCATTGCCACTCCAAATCGCAAGGATATTTTCGAGATAGGTGACCGTGGACAATCCGCTCATTAGAAAAGGCCCAACCAGGCGTTCGTTCGACGATTAAAGTGGAAGCCTGACTCCAACTTATTTCAGTCTGGGGGAGAATGTTGTGCGGTCCGGTTGCCCGCCCTCGGCGTCATGTACGAAGAGAGTACATGCATCGTGCGTAACCGACAGCAGGCAGTAATGCTCCTTGGCCAGAAACAGTTTGGAATAGGGATTCTGTTTTTCCGACTCGACTGCTTGTTCGCAAAGCGGTGCCCCGGCGCCTCCCGTCGTGATGCAGGTGAGCCCGCTGGGCAACACGCTGCGTTCATAATTGCGATCATGACCGGCGAACATGGCGGTGGCCCCATGCTTTTCTAGGAGAGGAACAATGACGTCGCGGGCATATCTTGCCGTCGCCTTCAGGGGAACGCCTGCTTCGTCCACGGCGCCGTTGGGACCTGACGAGTAGGCGGGATAGTGGGTGAAGAGAAACACGAAATCCGCATCAGTCATCTCCAACTGTTGCTCGAGCCACTGGGAAAGAGAGTTTCCCGCCTCCGTGCCTTCTCCCCCGTTCAGCCCGATGAGCAAAACGTTGCCCGCGGATTGTGTCCAGTTGCCGCTGCCGCTGGGGGTGGCAAAGAACTTGTGAAACAGTGGTGTCGCGTGCTCGTGATGGCCCATGACGGCAAAGCAGGGCATCGTGGAAAAGAACTCCCGGACATGACCATTGAAGAAGTTCTCGTCCCAGAGCCAATCCTGTCTGCCGTCCTGGACCATATTGCCGAGAAACACGGAGAAAGCGGGCTTCTGATGGGCTGCCGCTTTTCCAATATGCTTTCCAATACTCTCCGGCGAGGCCCAGCTATTACTCTCCTCTCCGTTGATACTACTGTCCCCCAGGACGGCAAACGTAAAAGGCGGCCCTGTCGGCAGGGTGCGAACCGTCTTTGGTGTTGTTGTCACGACGCCGTCATTGTCGCCAATACGAGCTTGAAGCTGGTATTGATACTCCCGGCTTGCCTCCAGGCCGATAAGTTTGAACTGATGAAACAACGCTCGGTTCGAAACGAGTTGTTTCTCTTCACAGACGAGTTCAACGGTGGCGGGAATATTGGTGCGGCAGGAAACAGTAAAATAGTCTGGTCCCGTACTGCCCAAAACCGGCCCTGTTTGGAAGACCACCGCGCGATCGTTGAGGGCGAATAGGTGTGGGCGTTCTCCTGATATACCCCCCTTCCTCCGCACCAGAACGTTTGTGCCATGGCGCAAAAGAGCCGGAGAAATACCGCTGATGCGACGGTAGAATACTCCTTCAAGGGGTGGGAAAATCGGGTTGCCGTTGAGGTAAAAGTCGGCTGGCTCGGTGCCCGTCGGCCTATTAAACCGAGATAGATTTGGCACCCAATATCCGTTGTCCTCAGGCGTGTGGACCGATAGCACAAGTGAACTGAATCGGGACGGATCCTGCACCTGGAAGGAGTAAGAAGGGTAATCCACACCTTCGATCTTCTTCGGCTCAGCGGTCGACTCACTCACAAGATCCGTCGAGTAGTCAGGATTGTCGGTTGCCCAGCCGGTCTGAATGAATTCTGTTTGCACCTGATCTCCCGACAGGCGCACCTTGAGGAATCCGATAGCGGCATCGCTGGAACCCGCGGGAAAGATCCAGGACGATGCAGCGACCGTGTAGCTTGGCGTATTTCCAATGATCACTTTACGAGTGGCTCGGTGTTGATGCCCGAAAAACATGGCCACAGGTCCGTGGCGGACTACCAGATCATTCAGAAACTGCGAGTCGTCGCCGTTAACATACATAACTCTTCCCTCGCCCGTCGGATCGGTCGGAACGTGGCCAAAGATCACTTTTCGTTCACCTGGAATCTCAAGCTGCCGCTGAATCCAATCGCGCTGGCCGTCGGGGTTAATGAATGGGGAACTAAGAGTACCCGTATGCGTGTTGTCGGCATCACAGGTACCGATGAAACGCACGCCCTTATGGACAAAAGAATAGTAGTCCGATTCCTTGCCGTTCACTTTAAAGTCTTCCGAGAAGAGGCTGCGCAAGTATTTTCTTGTTCCGACCGGTAGTGTGTCGTGGTTGCCGGCAATAACATGCACGGGACAAGAAAAACGTGAGAAGAGGTCGGAGACCGCATACGCATGGATGTCTCCCACGATCAGCACGAAATCTGGTCGGTCGTCTCCTTGCAGTGCGTTCACCGCATCAATGACATTCCAGAATTTCTCCACGCCATCGCCATGCCATGGGTGAAAGACCTCTATCTTCTCGTGGTGGGCTGGCTCCGCGGAGTGTGGATCAGCGATCACGCAGAACGTAAAATCCTCTTCACGCAGTTTTCCAGATTCACCCACGAAACCTTCGCTCTTTTGTTTCACCCATTCCGGTACCGCGCCTTCGCCAGTCTGTTCGCCCGCGAGCAGCCAACTCAAGTTAAACCTGGCCACGGTCGAGCCGCTTTTGGGCCCTCCCTCGAAGTGGATATAGATCGAGCCTTCGCTGTTCGTTTTCGGCCGACCAGCGGTCATTGATGAATAGGCAAAACTGCCTTCATAGACGAGTCGCTTGATAGGCCACGTTTTGCCGCCATCGAAGCTCGCCCAGACAGTACCGTGATTGCGTCCCGTGGGACTTTCGCAGTTGCTGTAAATTAGAATGTCTCGATCGCGTACCGGTAGGCGCACCAAACCGCCCATGCAACCGTAATTGGTGTCTTGGGGACCATCGGGGAGAATCTCGACGATGCGCCAATCCGTCCAGGTCTGGCCGCCATCGGTGCTCAGGCACGAGCGGCGGCGTGTGTTTTTGGGTCGCTCTTGCCAGTGCACACGCGAGTTGTAATAAATGCGACCGTCCGATAATTCGGCCACGGCCGCTTCACCAGTGCCGTTCTCGGGGAACGGATCGCTCGTCTGCCAAGTGTGACCACCGTTGTCGCTGTAGATCGCATTGGTGTAGTGCTGGGGCCAAAGTGCCCGATCATTTTTTCCCGCGTACCAACGCGTGGGCCGCACTAACCGTCCTTGGTGTTTGCCGTGCCGCAGCGTAATGCCATGCTCGTTCATATGCATTGAAGGGAGGTTGCCATTCTTGTCTTTGTTGAAGACGGTTTCTTGCCTCTTCCAAGTCTTGCCGTGATCGCGGCTGCGGTAAACCATGATCTCAGCAGGAGGATGATGGGCTTCGACAAAGCACAGGACGTCGCCGCTCTTTTCGTCGACGATCAGTCCCCCACCCTGAAAACCGGGCTTGGCGATCGTGATTTCATCTCCCCAAGATTTCCCGCCGTCTTCGCTCCGGCGAAGTCGGACGCTAGAACTTCCCCAAGTCGCCAGCAGGGTGCCGTCCACGGCCACTTCGACGTTGGGAAACCGCTCTTCCTTGAAGAGCTGCTGCATCTCGAGCTTCGGCTCGCCCATTAGTGCGTCGATCGTGCCCTCTGCGGGGTGCCCTGCTGCGGTCACCCACACCTCATCCGCTGAATCGGCAAGAGTCGGCGCCGCCAGATAAACGAGCGCTACGATCACCGCCAGCCAACGGGCGCCATTCAGACAAATGGATCGATCGGTTAGTTTGATGTTCGCATTCACGCTCGACATAACGTTCTCATTACGGTCTTGCCTAGAATTACCTTGCGTTCCAGTGCAGCCTGAACGCAGTAGTGAACTTGCATTTTAGTTACTTACCGCGGCTCCAATCACGGTATGGGCGTCTTCTCGCCGATCTCCACCAACAACGACTTTGCGCTTTCACGTAGCTTGCCAACTTCATCCATCAGGCCCTCGCTTTGACCCCTGATATACCTTCCCCGGACGCGACCGTACTGTTCGCACAGACTCTGGCACGGCTCGGCTCGGGCTTCTTGGTTTGGGCGCGAGTCCTGTCCGTCAAAGATATTCCGGAGCGCTATGCCAAGGGTCTGCCGCGCTGTGTGTAGCCCCTCTCGGCACTCCGGGAGAGATTCGGCGCTGCTCATCGTCTGCTCAAGAACGCGAGCTGCCGTCTCGGACGCTTGAGTTGCCCCGTCGAACTGTCCGGCATCCAGCAGCTCCTCGACGCGGCGGACTGCCGACAGATAGTCATCCAGGTTCAAGCCCCATCGCTGCGCGATCACGCGATCCGCAGCTTGGACACGCAACTGCTCATTGACACGATTCGTCAGCACCTGTCGCCGCACCTCCGTAATCTGATCCTGCGAGCCAAGAAGATAAACGCGGCTGTCACCCGGAGCCAGCGTCGTGACGTCGAACTCTTTTGCAATCGTCTTGGGTACCGCGTCCACGGTATCCAGGTCATACATTACACGTGAGTCATCCAAGAATGCGTCTGGCAGTTGCAACTTCCCTTCCTGCGACGCAGTCAAGTCCTCATTCACGACGACCAGAAAGACTGGGCCGTCCGCCATGTCGCCCATGGCCCCGACCGATAAACCGTGCTCGTGACCAGGTGGACTTGAAACTGCGGGCTGAGGTTCGAGAATGGGCCGGGCATGCATCATGACGGGGACTACGGACATCCATTTCTCCCCCAACCGAATCGCTTCCTCCATCAGCGGCGTGGGGTTGCCGACCCAATCGACCATCAC
>Ga0310121_10003482_pt1 | contig 14344 bp, 7 predicted proteins | sample CB27_Tmax_986_MG_FD_203504 | JGI IMG/M metagenome (GOLD analysis project Ga0310121, IMG submission 203504) | Marine microbial communities from Western Arctic Ocean, Canada - CB27_Tmax_986 | ecosystem: Environmental > Aquatic > Marine > Oceanic | place: Canada: Western Arctic Ocean | collected... | reverse complement strand
TCTATAAGTAAAGCTCCTTTTTTCTCCTTTTCACCCTCATCGTTCATAATTAAAATTGAATTAAATTCTTTACCCCATTTATTTGGAAAATACAATCCTCTTTCTTGGATCCATAAATTAAAATCATTAATCTCAATTTTATTAGGATAATTTAGTATTTCATGATTTGGATTTAAAAATTTTACTATTGAATTTTCTTCAGCAACACGATCTCTAGAAATTTTAAGTTCATAAGGTGTGATCTTGTCAGTTTTTAATCCTCTTAACGTATTATATTGAATTATAAGATTACCACCATTTTTAACATAATCCCATAGAATATTATTTTTAGATTTGATTAGTGAATTTATATTATAAGCTCTAATTCCCATAATAATTGCTGGAAAATTTTCCAAGTCATAATTTTCTAGATCTGAAAGATTAAGTTTTAAAATAGAGATTCCTATAGCTTTTAAAGATTCAGGAATATTATCTCCTGCACCTTTTATATAACCTATTTCTTTTATTTTAGTTTTAAGATTTAATTTTGAAGCTATTGATTTGTTTAGCGAGAGAATATTTTGTTTGGGGATATGAGGATAATTTAGTTTTATTAAATCATAGTTGTATTTTTTTTGTCCTGAATATGCAGTAGCAGAAATTTCGTTTAGTGATTCTTTTTGAGAACTTGTAACTAAAAAACTATAGGATTTAGATTCTCCTTTACCTTTAATTAATACTTGATGTTTCAAAGGATAACTTGTCCAATTTTCGGGTAAATTTAGTTTAACAAAACCTTCAAAGCTATTATCATTATTTGTTACAATAGCTTTTATTTCTTTTTTATTTGAATTAACAAATGCATAAAGTTTTTTATCAAGCTTGACTGTAGCTTTAGGATAAACCTCAAATTTTTCTATTATTTCTCCTTTAACAGGGTCTGTAAATCTATATAATAATGATTTCTCTATTTTAATAATAACATCATTAATTTTAAAATTAAAAAAACATTTTAATGGATTTGATGTTTCAGGGTTTCCTTTAATTTGAATATCATTAACAGAATAATTTCCAATCGTACCTTTTTTAATTAACCAAAATGGAGAACTAAATTTATTTGGTATTTTTATTTTTCTTTTTAGTGAGTAAACTTTATTGTTTATAAAAAAATCAGTGTTTATTATTGAATTGTCAGTTTCAATTTTGTTTAAAAATATATTAATCGGACTTGGATTAAGAATTTTAAATTCTACATCAACTAAAGATTCAGGAACTCCGTAACTGCTTTTTGCATTGAATTGAATTTTAACACCTAAACAATTAATTATAATTTCTGATAACTCATCAATTTTTATTTTTTTTAGATGTGAGTCTTCAATATTTTTAACTTTTTTGTAAATTTTTAAAAGATTGTTTAAATTTTTATAGGGTTTCTTAAAATTAAAATTTTTAATAATAATATCAACTAATTCTTGAATTTCTTTACCACCACTAATTTTTTTCCATGAAGTATCAATGTTTTCAAAAACATTATTAGTTCTTGTTTTTTCACCATCTATTAATTCTAAATATTCTATATTATTGTTTAGGCTGGGAGAGCTTCCAAATCCTTGCGATTTGTGCTGACTTCTACTAATTGAAGCTATTTTTGAATTATTTTTACCTAAAATAGGGTCATATAAATTTGTACTTATTGAAATCATATGAGATTTATCTATTTCTTCAAAGTTTTTTTTGCTCTTATACGCTCTCCAGGAAGTGTTATAGAAAATTCTTTTTGCTTTCCACGGTTTAAAAAACTTTAAATGTTCTGTAAAAAAATTTTTATTGTTTGCAATTTCATTAGCTTCGATACTTAATAGAGCTGAGCTAGTATGATGTCCATGAGTTAAACCAGGAGTTTTGTGATTAAATCTATTAATAATTACATCTGGTTTAAATTTTCTGATTATATAAACTATTTGAGACAGTATATCTTCTTTATTCCATATTTTTAGAGTTTCTTTAGGATGTTTAGAATAACCAAAATCATTAGCAGTAGTAAAGAATTGTTCACCACCATCAACTTTTCTTGCGTTAATTAATTCTTGAGTTCTTATTACTCCAAGTTTTTCTCTTAAATCACTCCCAATTAAATTTTGACCACCATCTCCTCTTGTTATTGACAAATAAGCTGTTCTTGAATAGATATGATTTGAAAAATATGAAATTAATTTTGTGTTTTCATCATCTGGATGAGCACCAATGTAAAGAACAGAACCCAAAAAATTAAATTTTTTAAGTTTTTTGTAGATATCATTAGAGCTTTGAGCTATCGTAAAATTAGGACTAAAAATTAAGTTTAATAAAAGAATTGAAATATATAAAGGAAATCTTTTTATTGATTTAATTAATTTTAATTTTTTCAATTTATTATCGTTTAAATTAATATTTAAAAATAATTTCTTTTATTTTATGAAACACCTTATATACAGGAAGACCTACGACATTTGTGTAACTTCCTTTAATGTTTTCAACGGCAATTAAACCAAACCAATCTTGAATTCCATAACCGCCAGCTTTATCAAAAGGATTGTCTTTTTCTGTATATTTTATTATTTCATTATTAGAAATTTTCCCAAATTTAACTTTAGTTATTTCGTGTATACATTCCCAATGATTTATTGTAAGAAAACCGACAGCAGTAATAACCTTATGCTCAGAATTTGATAATTTTTTTAACATACTTATAGCTTCTTTTTTATTTTTTGGTTTTCCAAGATATTTTTTTTGATGCCAGACTATTGTGTCTGCAGTTATTAATAATTGTTTTTTTTTAATTTTTTTAATAAACGGTTCAGATTTCTTTTTAGCAATATACCTTGGAATTAAATGACCTTTTAGTTTTTTATCGAAATTTTCTTCATATTTAATTTTTTTAACTGTGAATGATATATTCATTTTTTTGAAATATTCTAATCTTCTTGGAGATGATGAAGCTAATATAATTTCATAGCCATTTAAGTTCATGAATCATTATTTAATTAAAATTGATATTCCATTTATTTTGGACTTTAAGTGTTTGCTCAATAATTTCTCTAACACAACCTTTTCCTCCTTTTTTGCTAGAGATATAGTTTGATATATTTTTTACTTCTGTTACTGCATCTGAAGGACAACAACTTAATCCTACTTTTTTCATAATTTCTATATCAGGTATATCATCTCCCATATATAATATGTTATTTACATTTAAATTGTAATTATCAATTATTTCTTTAAGTGTATCTATTTTTTTTTCAGCACCAAGAAATATATCTATTACTCCTAGAGCTTTAAATCTTTTTTTTACACCCTCGTTAATGCCAGCAGAAATAATTGCAATTTTAAAACCAGTATTAATTGCTAATTTAATTGCATAGCCATCTTTTGTGTTAACAGATCTGTACATTTCACCCTCAGTTGTTAACAAGATACTTCCATCTGTAAGAACGCCATCTACATCAAAAATAAATGTTTTTATATCAGACAGTTTTTCTTTATAGTTTTTATTTTTCATAATATTTTATTATTGATTCAGAAATAGTTTTGTATGTTTTTTTAAAAGGACTATTTTTTAACAATTTAAGATGTTTCTCAATTATAATCTTGTCGTTTCTTTTTGCTGGTCCAGTTTGAATATTTTTAGGGGAATTTTTAATTACTTTTAATGAAGTTTCTTTAATTATTTGATTAAGTAAATTAAAAGGAATTTCATTATTAATACAAATTTCTTCAGCTTGACTAAACAGATGATTGCTAAAATTATTAACTATAGTTGCAGCAAGATGAAGATATTTTCTTTTTTCTGAAGACATTGAAATGGGTTTTGAATTTAAAATTCTTGCTAAATTCTCCAGAAATAAATAATCAGATTTGTATTCTGTTTCTATACAAATTGGTAAGTTATTAAAATCTACACTTTTCTCTTTTGTAAAAGTTTGAATTGGGTAGAAAACACCTTTTCCTCCATTATTATTGAGCTCTTTAAGGTTAATACTTCCAGATGAATGAACTGTTAAAGTTTTATTTTTTATTTTTTTTGAAATGCTACTTATTACACTATCAGGAACCATTAATAAATTAATATCTACGGGTTTTAAATAATTTAGATCATTAATTTTGTTGATTCCATTTTTCGTCACTAATTTTTTAAATGATCTAGAATACCATTGACAGATTTCTACTTCAGTTTTTTGTAGTAATTTTTTTAAAAACTGTGTCGCTAAATTTCCCCCACCTATTATATTAATTTTCATAATTGAAATAAATAAGAAATATTTTTAATAATTAAAAAATGAAGGATTATCTTTATTCATACATGTATTATCTTTGAAAAATTTTAGATTCTAATGAAAGATAAAATTTACTCTATAATTTTTTCTAACAAATTTACTGCAATTCTTTTTATAATATTTCCAACTGCAATGGCTTTTGGAACTTTTATTGAAAGTTGGTATGGTATAGATACTGCAAGAATAATGATCTATAATGCCTGGTGGTTTGAATTGATTTTAGTTTTATTCGTTTTTAATTTTATTGGAAATATTTTTGAATATAAATTATTAAGAAAGAATAAATGGTCAATTTTATTACTTCATCTGTCTTTTATAATTATAATTATAGGCGCTTTTATTACTAGATATTTTGGTTTTGAAGGAGTAATGCCAATAAGAGAGGGTGACTCAAAAAATGTATTCATTTCTGAAAAGACTTATTTGACTGTTTTAGTTGATGGTAAAATAAATGATCAGTCTAGAAGAAAAAAATTAGAAAAAGAGGTTTTATTTTCTGAAAGTGTAGATAATTATTTTAAGTGGAATAATGATTTTAATGGTGAGGAATTCAGTATAGAGTATATTGATTATGTTGAAAACGTTTACGAAGATTTGATTCTTGATGATTTAGGGGAAAGGTATTTAAAAATAGTTGAAGCTAGAGATGGAAATAGACATGAGCATTACATTAAAGAAGGGCAAATAACAAGTATTCATAACATTTTATTTACTCTAAATAAAAAACAAAATGGAGCCATAAATATAAGAGTTGATAAAGGTGTTTACTTTATTGAAATGCCTTTTGATGCAAATTTTATGAGAATGGTTGATCAGTTTAGCGGAAATGTTTATGCTAATATCGAATCACCTCTTCAATTTAGATCTTTATATACAATATCTAATTTTCAATTTGTTATTCCAGATCCAGCTCTCAGGGGGTATTTTGACTTTGTTAAAGGAGATGTAATAAATAAAAATGTTCAAGATTTGCTACAACTTGAGATTAAAACAGGTAATCAGAAAAATATTGTAAAGATAATAGGAGGGAAAGGGTTAATTAATGAATCAAAAAAGATTTCAATTGAAAATTTAGACTTTAATATAATTTATGGTTCAAAATTATTGGAGCTTCCATTCTCGATTAAATTAAATAATTTTATTGCAGAAAAATATCCTGGGACAGAAAAGAGTTATTCTTCTTTTATGAGTAAAATTACCGTAGAAGATGAAAATGAATTTGATTTTGACATATATATGAATAATATTCTTGATCATAAGGGTTATCGTTTTTTTCAGGCATCTTTTGATCCAGATGAAAAAGGAACAGTTCTATCAGTTAATCATGATTGGTGGGGAACATTTATAACATATATTGGATATATCCTTTTATATTCAGCAATGATAGGAATATTTTTTATCGGAAAAACTAGATTTAAAAAATTATTAAAAGCCCTTAAAAAAATTTCAAAAGAAAAATATACTCTACTGTTTCTTCTTCTTTTTAGTTCAATTTCTTTTAGTCAAAATAAATTAAGTTTTAATAAATCATTTATTGATTTCGATTCTATTGTTAAAGCAAAATCTTTTGATTCGAAACATGCATCAAAGTTTGGAAAACTAGTTATCCAAGACTTAGATGGAAGAATGAAACCAGCAAATACTTTTTCTTCTGAATTATTAAGAAAAGTTAGTAAAAAAGATAAGTATTTGGACTTAAATTCTGATCAAGTTCTATTGTCAATAATGAGCAGTCCAGCTATTTGGTTTAATGCCCCCATTATCTATTTAAAAAAAGGAAATGATAGTATTAGAAAATTAGCAGGGTTAAATAAAAATGATAAATACGCGCCATTAATTTCTTTTTTTGACAATGAAGGAAATTATAAAATTATTGAACAGTTAGAAGAAGCATATAAAGCTTCTTTACCTAATCAATTTCAGAAAGATTTTATAGAATTAGATAGAAGGATAAATTTATTATATTCTGCAATTGAAGGTAAAATAATGAGAATTTTTCCAATTCCCAATGATCAAAATAATAAATGGGTTTCCTATAAAGAACTTAAAACATCTAATTTTAAAGGAAAAGATTCTTTATATGTTAAAAATATTTTACCTCTTTATTTTCAGACTTTAAGAATTGCTAATGAACAAGATGATTATTCTCAAGCAGATAATTTACTTGAAAGTATAGTTGGATTTCAAATTAAGTATGGTTATGATGTTATACCTTCCGCTGAAAAAATTAATGCTGAAATTTTATACAATAAATATGATATTTTCAAAAGTCTTTATAGTTGGTATATTTTGTTTGGGATTATGTTTTTGATTATTCTTATAATTCAAATTTTTATTGAGAGTAAAATTATTTTTTGGATAATACGAGCCTTTAAATTTTTTTTATTAGCTCTTTTTGTTTTTCATTCTCTTGGTTTAGTTTCAAGAGCTTTTATTTCAGGTCATGCTCCATGGAGTGATGCATATGAATCAATGATATATGTAGCATGGGCAACTCAATTTTTTGGATTGATTTTTGGAAAGAAGTCTTCATTAACTTTGGCAGCAACTTCTTTTGTTACCGGAATTATTCTGATGATTGCTCATTGGAATTGGATGGATCCATCAATAGCTAACCTTCAACCAGTACTTGATAGTTATTGGCTTATGATTCATGTCGCTGTAATTGTTGCTAGTTATGGACCATTTACATTAGGTATGATTATTGGAATTGTTTCGCTTTTTCTTATGTTATTTATAAACAAAAAAAATATTTCAAAAATTGAATTAAATATTAAAGAACTTACAATTGTAAATGAACTCTCTTTAACCATAGGGTTAATAATGTTGACAATAGGAAATTTTTTAGGAGCTATGTGGGCTAATGAAAGTTGGGGCAGATATTGGGGTTGGGATCCAAAAGAGACTTGGGCTTTAATTAGTATAATGTTTTATGCCTTTGTTATTCATATGAGATTAATTCCTGGTTTAAAAGGAATGTGGATATTTAATTTGATGAGTATTATCGCCTTTGCAAGTATAATTATGACATATTTTGGTGTTAATTTTTATCTTGTAGGACTCCATTCTTATGCGAGTGGAGAAAAGATTATTACACCAAGTTTTGTTTATTATAGTTTAATATTTGTCTTTTTACTTGGATTATTTTCTTATTTTAAAAAAGACAGAATAAATGCTTGAATTTTTTATAATTTTAAAAAGTGAAACCCATAAAAATTGTAAAAAATAGATCTGATATAGGAGCTGGAACTAGAGGTTCAGATATGGGTGTTGATGCTCTGGAAATAGCTGCAATTAATTATAACGATGACTTTTTTAATAATTATCCTTTTGAAGATGTAGAAACTCACAATGAAACTATATACAATAAAGTAAAATGCAACTTTGCTAAAAGAATAAATTTTGTTTCTGAACAATGTGAAAGGGTAAGAGACACTGTTTTCAAAACTTTAACAGATGGGTATTTTCCCCTAATATTATCTGGGGATCATTCTTCATCAATAGGAACAATGGCTGCAATTAATAAGTATTTAGATGGAGATAATTTTGGTGTGATTTGGATAGATGCGCATGCAGATTTACACACACCATATACAACACCATCAGGTAATGTTCATGGCATGTCTTTAGCTGCAGTATTAGGTATTATTAATTTTTCGGATGCTATCAACAAAGTAGATAAATTTACTATAGCAAACTGGAATAAATTAATCAAACTTGGAGTTTCAAATCCAATTTTGGAGTTTAATAATATTGTATATATGGGGTTAAGGGATATGGAAAGTCAAGAAAAAGAAATTATTTCTAAAAAGGACATTAAAAATATTAAAGTTCAGGATATTAGAAATAAAGGTCTAGAAGAATCTGTAAGTGGTTTAATGAAATATTTAAATTCAATAGACAAAATTTATATTTCATTTGACGTAGACTCTTTAGATTGTGACTTAGTTTCTCGAGGAACTGGGACACCAGTTAGTAATGGATTTGATACTATTGAAATAATTTCAATTATTGAGCATATGATTAAGTCTGATAAAGTTATAGCTATGGAAGTTTCAGAAATAAACCCTCTTTTTGATAATAGAGGTAATAAAATGGCGGAGAAAACATTTGAAATAATAAGAAGAATATTTAAAACTTAATAATCTTCTAATAATTTATAGCAATAGTCAAAGTGGGCATTTAATATTTTATCATTTCGATTAAGATTTTTCTTAAAATATTTTTTTAGTTTTTTTAATTTGTAGTTTATTAATCCTTGAATTTCTAACTCCAAATCTTTGTTGTTTTTTACTTCAACAAATCTATTTACCAGATGTTTTTGAATATTTCTCTCTAATATATCGGGGCTTTTCCTTTTATTAATTATATCTTCAATTAAAATATCAAGTAGATAATTATTATTTATGCCTGATCCAAATATTGTTTCCTGAGTTGAAAAAATTCTGTTTAATTTCTTTATGCTTAAGATATAATTAATAACAGATTTTTGAATATTCGAGATTCTATTTAAACCCCCTTTGTGTTCTATTTTTGAGATAATTTCTTTGTCAATCAACCAATATTGAGATGACCAAAGGTGTTTGTTTAAAAAATTAAATGCATATTTTTGTTTTTCTAGATTTACATTTTGGAAAGGATAAACTCCTTTTTGACCTTTATTTATTTTCGTTTCATTAATTCCTCCTATAATCCTAACAACATGGTAGATATATCTTTTATATACAGCTATCATTTCTAAGTATAATTCTTTTAAATCATTAAAGTTTTGTCCCTTTTTTGTTGTCCATAGTTCTAAATTTTTTGCAACAATTTTTAAATTTTTTAATCCATATTCACTTGCTTTTACAGGGTCATTTCCAATATTTTCTGTTTGAGAATTTGGATCAAAACCATTATATCCAAACATGTATATTGGGTTTAAACTTTTTTCATCAACTGTTTTTTTTAGTAATTTTTTTTCAGATTCAGGTGTTTCACTTGCAAAGTATCTGTAACCCCAATTAATAGAATAGTTATCATAAGGACCTAATTGTCTAATAAATCTAATATTTTCATCTCCAGGTTGGGCAACATAATTATATCTTGCATAATCCATAATGGTTGTAGCGATTCCCATTTTTTGTGTAAAGTTTCCAGATCGTAGTGAATCAACTGGGTATGCTGAGCTAGCTTTCATGTTATGAGGTAGTCCAAGAGCATGACCAACTTCGTGAGATATAACTCTTCTCATCATCTCACCAATTTCCTCTTCTGGAGTATCCAATGTTCTAGCTTTTGGATTTGCTGCTCCAGTTTCTAATAAGTATCTATTTCTATATGATTTTATGTGATTGTGATACCAAATAATATCACTTTCTATAATTTCACCTGTTCTTGGATCTGAAACACTTGGTCCTACAGCATTTCTAGTAGTTGAGGCAACATATCTTACTGTAGAAAACCTGATATCTTCGGGACTGAATTCAGGATTCTCTTCTAAACTTGGGGAAGGTTTTGCTATTATAGCATTTTTGAAGCCAGCTTTTTCAAATACCTTATTCCAATCTTCAATACCTTTAATAAAATATGGTCTCCATTTTTTTGGTGTTGCCGGGTCTAGATAATATATAATTGGTTTAATAGGTTCTACAATTTCCCCCTCATTATAAGCTTTTATATCAGAAGGTTCAAGTCTCCATCTCCTGACAATTTTATAATCATCAGCCTTTAATTTTTCAGAACTATAATTATATATTTTTAAAGTAAACCAACCGACTCTGTGATCATGGTATCTTATTGGCATAAGTTTTTTTGGAAGTCCAATTATAGAGTGATTGATTTGAAAACTTAAAGTTTTTGTTTTATTATTTTTTGGAGCATTATTTATATTGTAAGTGAGAGTATGTTTTATTTCAGTATTTTTTGGATAACTCTTAGACGAGTCAATGAAGCTTCTTTTAGAATCAACATTACCTATTTTATATTTTTTTTTCAATGAAGGGTTGATAATATTAAATCCTGGGGAGTCTTGATTAAAATAGTTGCTTACATCAATCAAATATTTCTTTTTTTCAAGGTTTTTAATTTCAAACATTCCTAAGATTGGAGGAAAATTGTTTTGTTCGACACTTAAGCTGATAGGGTCTTTATTAGAAGCATTATTTATGTAGGATTTTTGAATAATTAAAATATTTTTTTTATTCTTTACAAAGTGGATTAAATTTTCACTTGTTTTTGACCCTGCGTTAATATAAGGGGAATAATTTTCTGGTAGTTTAACAAACCTTGTAACCATAAGTAAATCTTGATTTAATATAGAATCATGAATTTCAAAAAATAACTTATTGTTATCAAAATACGTAGTAATCAATCCTTTTTGAACTGACATTTCTTTAGTCAAAGAATCAATTGGTTTTATTTTTGATTTTTCAATTTTTTTTTGACCAAAAGATGATAAACTAATTAAAGAAATAATAAAAAACAGTATCCTATTTAAATGAGTGAAATTGAAAGTCATACAATAATTAATGTGTTACAATATCGTAAAATTGTTTGATATAAATTTTCTACATTATTTAAAGAATTCTTAAAAATAAATTAATATAAAAGGATATTCGTAAAAAATATTATTTGTTTTTATAATATTCTTACAAGAAGTATCATTTGTAACAAATTTTATTTGTAATATTAGTTTTTAAAAATTTAACTATTGTAGTATGAAAAAATTAAACTTTCTTTTACTTGTTTTAATTGTTTTGACAAGTATAAATGTTATAAATTCTCAAAGAAAATCTAAATTAAAGAAGCCTTTAACTCAAAAAATTGATTTAAAGGCTTTTAAATTTAGAAATGTTGGTCCTGCATTTCTTTCAGGTAGAATTGCAGACATTGCTATTCATCCATCTAATGATAATATTTGGTATGTTGCTGTTGGTTCTGCAGGTGTTTGGAAAACAAAAAATTCTGGAACAACATGGGATCCAATTTTTGATAATGAAAATTCATATTCGACTGGTTGTGTAACTATTGATTCTTCTAATCCTTCTATAATATGGGTTGGAACTGGAGAAAATGTTGGAGGTAGGCATGTCGGCTATGGAGATGGAGTATATAAATCTATGGATGATGGAAAGACATGGACTAATATGGGGCTGAAGAGATCTGAACATATCTCAAAAATTATCATACACCCTGATAATTCGAATATAGTTTGGGTCGCAGCACAAGGACCTCTTTGGAATAAAGGGGGAGAACGAGGGCTTTACAAAACAATTGATGGAGGTAAAAATTGGAAAAGAGTATTAGGTAATTCTCAATGGACAGGAGTTACGGATATTGTGATTGATCCTAGGAATTCAGATGTATTGTATGCGGCTACTTGGGATAGGCATAGAACTGTAGCGGCATATATGGGCGGTGGTCCTGGAACAGCTATATATAGATCAGATAATGGAGGAGAATTTTGGAAAGTATTAAAAAATGGATTACCTAATAAACCTGATTCAAATAATGATGGAGTAGTTGATGAAAAAGATTCGCCAAGTTTGAATATGGGTAAAATTGGATTAGCAATTTCTTCTCAAAATCCTGATGTGGTTTATGCGGCAATTGAATTGCATAGAACGAAGGGGGGGGTTTATAGATCAGAGAATAGAGGAGAATCATGGAAAAAAATGTCAAACACTGTATCTGGAGGTACTGGGCCTCATTATTATCAGGAACTTTATGCAAGTCCACATAAATTCGATAGATTATATTTAATGAATGTAAGAGTCTTAACTTCTGAGGATGGAGGTAAAACCTTTACTCAATTAAAAGAACAAAAAAAACATTCTGACAATCACGTTATTACGTTTAAAAAAGATGATTCAGATTATTTATTGATAGGAACTGATGCTGGAATTTATGAAAGTTTTGATCTTGCTGAAAATTGGAGATATATTAAAAATCTTCCTTTAACTCAGTTTTATAAGGTAGCCGTTAATAATGCAGAGCCATTTTATCATATTTTTGGAGGTACTCAAGATAATGGATCAGTCGGAGGACCATCTGCAACTGATGAAAGAGAAGGCATTAGTAATAGAAGTTGGTATAAAACTCTTGGAGCAGATGGGCATCAATCGGCAACAGATCCTGTGTATAATAATATCATTTATGCTGAGACTCAGCAAGGAGGTTTACATAGGATTGATTTAACCTCGGGTGAAACATTGTCAATTCAACCTCAAGCAGGTGAAAATGATCCCCATGAGCGATTTAATTGGGATGCCCCAATTTTAGTTAGTCCTCATAAACCTTCAAGAATTTATTTTGGATCTTACAGAGTATGGAAATCAGAAACTAGAGGAGACGATTGGACTGTTATTTCGCCAGATTTAACTAGAAATGAAGAAAGATTGTCTTTACCTATTATGGGAAGACAGCAAAGTTGGGACAATCCTTGGGATGTTGGTGCAATGTCTACTTATAATACGATAACTTCTCTTTCAGAGTCTCCAATTAAGGAAGGGCTTATATATGCTGGGACTGATGATGGTTTTATTCAAGTTACTAATGATGGTGGCTCTAATTGGACAAAAATACCTTTAACACGTCTTGGTCTCCCAGAAAGAACTTTTGTAAATGATATTAAAGCAGATTTGTTTGATGTTAATACTGTTTATGTAAGTTTAGATAATCATAAAGAAGGAGATTTTAATCCTTATATTTTTAAAAGTACAGATCAAGGTCAAACATGGTCTTCAATGTCTGGAGACCTGCCTAAAAGAACTTTGATATGGAGATTAGTTCAGGATCCAATTGCAAAAAACTTATTTTTTGTTGCTACCGAATTTGGTATTTATACTTCTATTGATAGTGGTACTAGTTGGTATAAATTAACTGGAACTCCAAAAAGTCCTTTTAGAGATATTGTAGTTCAAAAAAGAGAAAATGATCTTGTGGCAGCTTCATTTGGTAGAGGTTTTTATGTTTTGGATGATTATAGTGCTTTAAGACAAATGACACCAGAAAAACTTAAGCAAACAGGAGCTTTATTTTCTCCTAGACCAGCTAAGTGGTTTGTTCCACGTAGTGAGGTAGGTAATACAGGAGCAGATTATTATTTTGCAAAAAATCCAACATTTGGCGCTGTTTTCACTTATCATTTATCTAAGAATTATGAATCACTTAAAAAAAATAGAAACCAAAAAGAAAAGGTTTTAAATAAAAAGAAGCAAAACATAAGATTTCTAGGTTGGGATAAGTTAGATAAAGAAAAAAAAGAAATAATGCCAAAAGTTTGGTTAAGTATTAGTGATTCTAATGGAAATGTAATAAGAAATATTACTCAAAATGCTAAAAAAGGATCACATAGAATTGCTTGGGATCTTCGTCACCCTAGTACTAGACCTATTTCTGTAGGGAATATTAGCAGTAGAGGAGGCTGGAGACGTTCCAGCTCTGGACCTTTAGCAATGCCAGGTAACTATACTGCAAATTTATTCCTTGAAAATAAAGGTGAAATAATCAAATTGGATGGACCAGTATCTTTTGAAGTTAAGCCCATAAGAAAAGGTGTTCTTAAAGGAGTTCGTTATGAAGATTTTAAAAATTATAGAATTAGTATTTCATCTCTTCAAAAAGAAATATATTTATATAATGATTCATTTTCACAGAGTATTAATAATCTTAAAAAATTCAAAATTGCATTGAGTAGAACTAATGTAATACCAGGAGATTTGAATTCTAAATTATATGATGTAGAGAGGGAGTTAAATCTTTTAGAGAAAATGATTAATGGTAGTAGCTCTAAAAGAGAAGTAGGAGAAAAAATAAAAGCGACTATTCAATCAAGACTAAGTTTTGCTTCTAGAGGATTATCAACTACATATGGTCCAACTAAGCTTCATAGAGAAAGTTTAGAGTTAGCCAAAAAAGCATTTAATAATTTAAAACCAAGAGTTGACAAAATGTTTAATCAAACCCTTCCAAATTTAAAAACTTTACTAGATAAATCAGGATCACCACATATAAATAGCAAATGAATTAAATAAGATTATTCAAACTTTTAAAGCCTCTTAAATTAGGAG
>Ga0310121_10003481_pt1 | contig 14344 bp, 7 predicted proteins | sample CB27_Tmax_986_MG_FD_203504 | JGI IMG/M metagenome (GOLD analysis project Ga0310121, IMG submission 203504) | Marine microbial communities from Western Arctic Ocean, Canada - CB27_Tmax_986 | ecosystem: Environmental > Aquatic > Marine > Oceanic | place: Canada: Western Arctic Ocean | collected... | reverse complement strand
TACCTATAGCAGTTACTAATGCTGCATATTTATTGATGTATGGAATTACTGGTTTCACATATTGAGATACATCTACATTATCAAAAAATGAATATAGTCTGGTTCGTGGCTTAAATACTTTTCCAGAAAATGCAACATCTCTTGCACGACAATATGGTAGAACTTCTGTACTGACTACTTTATCTCCTTTAGATTCATAATCAATTCTTGGAGTAATTTCTGTACGAACACCTTGTCTTGTTTGTTTACCTGTTTTAGTTGTAATGGTTGTTTCCATAGCTCTACGGAAAGGAACTTGATTTCGTGCAGTAGACCATGAAGTATCACGCCAAGGAATACTTACACTTGATTCTCCTGTCCAGAAAGTTTCCCATTCGTTCCAAACCGTATTGACTGCACTACCTCCATTTCGTGCAATAAAAGTATCATAGTTTCCTTCACGATTAATAACAAGATTAGGCATTCGATTAGTATCTTTCCAAATATCAGAAGCAGGATTAAGTGTTAAAGAACCAATCCATGCTATCACATTAAATGGATTTACATTTTCTATTCTGGATGCATATGGTTGGTTAATCATTTCAACTTCAATATAAGGCAAGGTCAATAAATCCCCTGTCCTTTGATACCCAGCAGCAGTTCTAGCTGTGTCAGTAGAAACAGATTCTTCCAATTCAATCATTCTATGTTTAAACTCTGGCCGTAAAATACCATTTGCCATATCCATAGAGTTTTGGTAATCTGGATGCAAACCATTTCCAACACTATGTCCTGTAAAATTGTCTACAACAAATCCATTTTTAAAACGATCTAACCCATCAGCATCTTGCATTTGAAAAGATTCAGTATCCTTTTCCAACATACTTAATTGTGTATAATATTCAACATTCTCAACACGTTCACTAATCTTACCAATATCTCTCATGGTAAATCTACGATTCTTCATTCTACGAACACCAATATCCGATGGTAGAAAAGTATATTGTGGTATTCTGAATTCTGCAAGTTGCATCGCATCATCAACTGGTTTTGGCATTTCTGGATTTTCCCCTGCACCACCAACAACAGTTTTAAAATCTCCTTCAGAATCCAAATACAACATAGCATTGTTTGGTAAATAATAATTAAAAGATGCAATAAATGTAGCATCAGTTTTGGGTACATCTACCAATGAAGCTGACCCAGCTTCAAAATCTCGTTTTTTAAATGAAAGGGGGGTTACTGATTTTGAACCAGTTGCAAAAACCTCAGAATGAGCATACTCCGCAACTCTTGGTCTAAAATCAATTGTATCTGCAAGCTGATATTCACCAGTTGGTGAGATTGTATCTGGATCTACTCTTTGAGCAGAATACAATGGAATCTCTTCATAAGTAATACTTGTTGCAGCAGTTCCTACTGGATAGGAATCTACACTAAAATAATTTCCTGCACCATGTGTAAAATAATCATACACTATCAGCAATCTTCCAGTAGGGGGTGCTAGACCAGCCTTTCTTGCAATACTACCAAGATCATAAAATGTATCTCGCATACCAGTATCAACTTGATAATTACTTAATATATTTTCATCTCCAGCTGTAACCCCACTACTTGCGATAGTTAAAATTCCAGAAGGGGTAGAATTTTGTTCAGAAGTAAGAGTAGTACCAGCAGTAAATGTTTTTGTAGTAAGATACGCAAACGAGGCTATTTGTGTTCCTGAAGTAGTACCTGTATATGTACCATCAATAATTCTTCCAATCGCCCCATTACTTCCTACTACTTTAGCCCCTGCCTGAAATATATCTACTGCTGCAATATTCCCTGCACTAGTAGTATAAGACATTGTTGGTGCTACAGCTGCAAGTGCATTAGTTGTTGACTGATATACAGCACGAACCTTAAAGACATCTGCTTTCTGTAATGAAATTTCTTCATCAGTAAAATTGGTTCCATAAATTTCTTTGTTAAGAAAAGCTCCAGAAACAGTAGTTGCAGGAATATGAAGTTGTGTCATAGGTTGCAGAGTTTTGGTCTTTTCGTTTGCAGTTGCTATAGTTGCGGTATATGTAACTTTAACTTTTGCTGAACCTCCACCAGTAAGATTTAGTTTAAACAGGCCGGTTGTTATGGTCACTAAAGCTGGTGTAGCAGAATCGGAAAGTTTCAATACTATTCCTGCTGGAAAAGTTGAATTAGACCCACCAACATCTACAACTTGAACAACATAATCATCTTCAGTAAAAGGAACAACAAAGGATTCGCCTTCAGGGAGTGAGAATGATCCTTCACCACCGCCAAGTTCTATAGTTTTTTGTCTGCGTACTGTAAGTGTAGTATCAACCACACTATTAAGTTCTACAGCCTTTAATGTCTTGACTGCTGCCTTTGGAAGTTTGGAAAGCATTACCAATTCTTCTTGTTCCTCAATCTTTGCACGAAGCCTAAGAATACTAGAATTAGTAACAGTATCAGGCCATTTTTCTACTGTTGTCAAAGAGGTATCAGAAGCAATGGCCTTAACTTCAAACCGTCTAACTGTTGGAGTTAGTGCTCCTGTTCCTATATCTTGAACCTCAAATAAATCTCCTACCTTAAAATCAGAACTAAATTCTGTATTAGTTCCCGATAATGTAGAAGAAGCAGCAACAGCTGAAGCGTTCCCTGTCAACTTCTTAACATCCCTCATGGAAAGGTCTGCCACATACCGTCTAGCTGCAGTTCCATTATTTGCACTATAAATAGAATGTGCATCAGAGAAATTATAAGCTATAGGTGCAGCACCTGAAGTACCATCAGTTGCTAAGTCAGCAGTAGTGGCGTGTCCTGAAAAATTACTTGTAATAACATCCGTAGTAACGAAAGTTCCTGTGGTTTGAATTACATGATAAGTGGTTCCTGCATCTATTTTAGTTCCGTCATCTGCATCTGCTGCATTTCCAAATGTTATATCTTTTCCACTTCCTGTTGAACCAGAAGAAGCTGCAGATACGGTAATATTAGTACCATCAACAATAGCTGTAATATATGCTCCAGCTGCAACACCTCCAGCAGTTCCACCAACTTTATCCTTGAGTCCCATTCCAATTTCAAGTCCAGCAGTAGAAGGTACAACAATATTAGTACTGGCAGCTGTTGTACAACTAGCTTGATCAAATTTAATATCTTGTGGTGCAATGTAAACAATTCCTGTAGCACCAGAAACCGAACCTTTTATTCTTGCACCATTATGTAACCAATTAGTTGCAGTAAATTTTGAAGCGGCATTCATTGTCAACTTAGTCAACATCCGAACATCAAAAAGATAATGTTCAAAGGCTGAAGTTCTAGAATGTGTTCCAGACACCGCTGTAGATGCTACTCCTGTTCCTACTTCAAAAGCTCTGGTTCTAGCAACACCAATTGTTTTTGCTCTTCGTGCTAATCCTGCAACTTCTGCACCATGTGATGGAGTTACGGATGTTATATTATCCATTCCCCATACATAAATTGGTGTATTTTCAGCATGAGCTGCAGCAGTAGAACCTAAATGACCTCTGGCTACAGTTAATACATTAGTTGCAATACCAGTTAATGCTGTAACATTCATAAGTTCATTATCAATCTGAACCACAAAAGTACCAGTTGATGGCATTCGTTCTGTTGAATCTACAGTACAATCGGTTTCTGAACTATCAAAACCAGACTCAGCAAGATGAGTAACCGGCATTCTTTGGTTACGCAATTCCACTTCCTTAAATGGTTTACTGTCAGTACTGTCTAATGCTAAGTCAGGTGTGCCATAAGCATTCTCTGTTCTAACAAAGTTACCAGCACTAAATGTAGTTGGATTGTTTTGAACAAAGTCTGTAGTACGAGCCTTTGATAATGGAATGAATTTTTGTGCAAGAGTTTCTATTTCATAACCACGCACATATGCTTTGCCTGGTGAAAGTCCAATTACAACTTTAGAAGCATCTCCACCTTGTGCTGTGGAATAAACTCCATCATTAAGACCATCATCGTAATGTTCTCTTAGGTCTATGTCAAACCCTCTGACAATATAATCACCAGACTCATCAAAGGTTCTTCGTGCTAGAGTGTCCTCAAGAACTGAATATTCGGTTGCACGAACTTGTGATTGTACTGCTCCAAGTTTGACTGATAATAGGTCAATAAAATCTGCATCATCAGCAGAACCAAGTGATTTCTTAGCTAGTGTTAGGACATACTTTAATCTGTGAGCTCCTTTGGCAGCAAAGTTTGAACTTCCTGTTGAATTATCAAGAAGTGCAGTTTCTTCTTCAGGTGTTACTAATTGTTCAGCTACAGTAAATCCAATTCTATAAGAAGGAGCATTAGTATATTTGTCTAAAATAATTGTTTGGGTTAGACATTGAACAAAAGTTCCACGAATGTAAAAGATTCCTTTTTGAACACTTGCAGCTGACCCTGTACCTGTAGCAGCAGCAGCTGCGACTTTTGCAACTTGTCCAGATGCAACAATGGTAACTGTTGATCCACCAGTAGTATAGGAAATTGCATTATTGGTAGTTAATACTTCATCATTATCAAATACAAATTTGGTTGTTCCTCCTGCAACAGTTCCAGAAGATTCATACTTGACAAATATGGTAAGGTCATCTGAACCTTCTGCAGCTACTGTATTGATAACTTTTGCAACAACCTCAGAAGTAACCCCTGTAAGTGTTTTTCCTACTAAATCTGTTCTGAAATTTTCAATAGTATGTGCTACTGAAAGATCAGAAGTAAATGTGGCTTGAATTTTTACATAGGAATAGGTAATGTCAAATCCAGATTGGCCTGGAATTACGACTGAACCTTCTTTGAAGAAGTGGGAACCAAATCTTTCAATCTGGTTCTGAAGGATGGTCTGCATCTGAGTAAGTTCACGAGCCTGTACTGAGTAGGCAGGCCGGAACAATACCCGATGGAATAAACTATCTTCACTAAAATCGTCATAATATGGCGAAACATTTAAATCTGTTTTTTGCATTTTTCTTCTTAAAATTCAACAACTAATTTAACATCTTCTGTTTGGTCAGAAGCTCTACTAATCGGTTTTCTATTTTCTATGTAAATTACATCACCTGAGTCTGGTTGTAATTCTGGAGCTGCATACCCACTAACAAATACGGTATTGTTGTAAGTACTACTATTAGCCGTATGTGGAACACCAGTTGCACTTGAGGTGGCTCCTGTTATTGTAGTACTTCCACTAAATGGAATATTTTGTTTGTATGTAGCATCCGTTCCTTGATTGTCGTAAGAATTCTGTACATAAAACAGAATGTTATTGGTAGTATCATACTCAACAACAACTCCCTGTGGATCAAAAGCAGTATACGTTGGCATAGTTCCTGTCAGGGTTCCTTCTGGTTTTCTAGAATCAGATACTACAATCGTGAAAGTATCTGAATCGACTACTGTTACATGATGTGTTCCTTGATGTCCTGTAGCAACCCCACTAGAAAAAGACTGTCCTGTAATATCAACCATTTGTCCAGTTGCAAGTAAATGTGCAGCTGAAGTATTGACTGTTATAATATTTCCAGTAACAGTAATTGTGCCAATAGTCTGTGCAGCTGTGTCCTGTGAAATTTTTTCATCAACAGTAAAGGTTCCTGAATTGCTTGCAAGTTTGACCGCATAAGTTTGTCGTGCAGTTGAACCAGTAAAGTTAGAACTAGTTGCATATGAATATGGATTGCGAACAATTCCTATCTGTCTGAAATCATTGACAACTGAAAAATCATAAGCTTCAGTTTGTTGCAACTTAACATCCATCAAACAGAAGTGTCCACCTAGTTCCTTTGCAGGATTGGAACCCAATCCTCCATCCGGCCCAATGATAACCTCTAATACTGGTGTTACTGAAAAGGTCAAAGCTTCACTTACAGTAGTATTTTGAAGGTCATGTTGTTCTATAACATCTGCCATAATAATATTTGCATGAGTATATCCAGAACCATTACTAGAAACTGCAACTGTTGTGATCTGTCCATCATTTGAACCAGAGGTTCCACCGATGGTTACACTAGCCAAAGCTCCTGAACCATCGCCACGAACTGGTACATTTGTAACAACACGGTCTGCGGTAATAGCCCAAGCACTACCTCCACCAAGTCCAGTTCCAGCTGTAGTAACTTTAACATTGAATAATGCACCATCTGCTAAATTATTTCCCGATTCTGGTGTAATAGAAACTGGAACAAAGTCAGGGGTTATGAAGTTTTGAACTTCAGAAGTTGATAGTGTGAACATATACTTGAGTGAATATGTTCCACCTGTTACCGCAACAGAAAATGGTGCAGATGAAACCGATGTTGGTTCAGCTGCATCCCAAGCTAAATTTCCACCATTGTCCAATACTTTATAAACTCTGTATGAAGAAGTCATAAAGAAAAAAGTTGAATCAAATAAAGTAGTTGCACCTGAGTTTGCGGCGTTTGCAGTTGAATAATCTGGCCTGTACATATCGTAGGTTGTTGCTCCAGACACATCCAAGTCTCGTCTTGGAACTGCATGAGTAACGCCAGTAGAATCTATTTTCTTGGCAGCAAGCATATCATCCCAATGATACGCCTCTGACCTACGATTATCTACAGGAATAGGGGGCGCCGAATCTGTTCCTCCTGTAGTACCTGTAGCAAATTCTCCAGGCCGACCAATAAAAAGGTAATAATTAGTTGCTACGGCTTCTGAAAAAGATTCTTTGAATTGTTCGGCATTGTGAAATCTGAATTTTGAAGTAATAATCGCTGCCATTTTGAAATCCTTTGTTTATATCTTGTTAAAATATTTATAAGAGTTATACAACTCCGTTATGCTGTTATCAACCTAACATATGAGGGTGGTGGAACATTCCAGATCTTTCTTCCTGTTTGTGGTATCGTGTACTCACCCTCCATTTCTATAGTTGAACCATCCTCCATTATGAGATGTTCAATATCCTCATCATCACCAAAGGTTGTTCCTGTCCTTGATGCTGTTTCAAGAGTTGTTCTACTTCCTCTGATTATATCCGATATTCTAATATCTCCAAATGAACCAATGGGCATATGAGAATTCGATTCATGAGTACCGATTTGGATAATAGTATAATTAAAAGCTGAATCATAGTTACCAACTAGTGATCCTGCATCTACATTATCTGTTCTTGCTTCTGGTGACTTTCTCCTTGTTATATTAGGATATGCATATTCAAGACCAGCTAATCTTGTTGGAGTAGCATCACTTGTTACTGGTGGTGCTGCAAACATATACTTGATTGCATTTGATTGTCTTGGGCCAAGTCCATATCTATCTCTCTGATTATTTGCCCATCCACCATAGATTGGATATATCCTTACATCCCTATAGGATCTTAATGTAACATCTCTTGTTGAAGTATCAAATGGAGATATTAATAATACACTTGCATTAGTACCTAATACTGCTGGTGTTGCAAGACTGTTTGAAACTGTAATTGTAAATGTATCATCAGCTGCTGAAACTACCTCATGTATCCCATCATATCCAGCTGAAGATACTCCTGAAATCTCTACTACTTCTCCTGCTTCAACACCATGAGGCCCTGTGGTTTCAACCGTTGCAGTAGTAGAAGATCTGGTAATAGATTCTATGATACTGGTCAATGGTGACTTGTGACCTAGATGATAACCACGTTTTAGGGTAGAAGCAGTTTTTTGGTCAGTAGTACCCCTTATTATAGTTTCGCCTAGTATTGTTGTACCATAAGCATAAGCAGTTGTATATGGTACTGTTACAAAGAATCTTTCATTTTCTGTTCTACCAGTTGCAGCTTGAGAAAGAAGAATCGTTCCATTATTATGAGCCCCACTACTAGCAACACTAATAGAACTAATAGTTGTACCAACAGGCAATGACAACCCAGCTATGGAATATCCTGCAACAAGATTCGTTGTGGTTATAAATGTAACGGCATTTAATACTGGAGCAACATAATCAGCAGAACCATCATTGTCAAATGCAATCGTGCTGTCATCTTCCATTATTAAATAATCAACATCACCAAGAAGATCATCTTCTGCACTTGTTGTACCAGATTCTAATACTAAGTTGAAAGAAGTGGCTGGTCTAATGTCACCTGTTACCTCAACTTGAGTAGGCACCGATTGTGGTACACCTGTTCCAGTATCATCCGTTCCAAGTCTCATACCGATGACAGTAGTAATAACAGCTTCAAACAGACTTGCAAGTGCTGGTGTTGCAGTAGTGATACCCGAAACTGGTACGGTAAGTGGAACAGCAATTCTATTGGAAAGACTAACCTCACCAAACATAGCGAATCCAGCTGGGTGTACAGACTTCTTAATCTCACTTCTCCATGATGCAATAGCTGCACCCACACGAACCACATATGAAAAATCTTGATAATAGTATGAGTCCTGAATCTTCATCAAAGATTCACTAATCTTACCTTTATCATTAGCAAATGATCCAGCAGTAGTGCCGACAACTCCAATTGCTCCTGTCAATGTTGCTTGTGCAGTTTCCGACACATACGCATAATTAGTTGAAACTCCCCTTGTAAGAATTTCTCCTCTTTGGAAAGTTCCTAATGTAGTTCTAACTGTAAGTAGTTGTCTGGTATTATCCCAATCAGTTACCACACCAGTTGCACTTGAAGTCTGTCCAGATATGGTATCACCAACAGCAAAAGCAGTAGCAGTAGAAATATCTGGTATTGGATCTGCAGCCGTATTTCTAGTAATAACCAGTTTTATAGGAACGGTAACTGTTGGGTTTGCAACAAAACCAGTTCCAAATTTAGTAACTTCCACACCAGTAACCGAACCGATTCCAGAAGATGACCATGCAACAAAAGTAGCATTAGAACCAAGAGTTGTTACAGAAGTAAGGGTTGCAACAGCCCCACTAGAAGAACCAGTAATAATCTGTCCCTGTGCAAAACTTCCTGTGGTACTTGCAACACTTGCAATTCCAGATCGTAAAGTAGCAATTATTCCTGTTACTGGTGTTCCTGCATTATTGGTAATAGTTTCTCCAGCAGTAAACTCACCAGAGGTTGTAAGAGCATTCACGCCCCAATACAATCTAAATTCAGTAGGTACAACAGTTGGGATTACTTCATATCCAGACCCCTTACTGTTCATTACAACATTTACAATCTCATCTCTCTCAGCAGCAACACTAAGGTCTGTAAAAGTTTGCGTTTCTAATTGCATCTGAGCTCCAGAATACGCATCACCCGATTCTGTAGCAGGTTCATAAATAATATGGTCAGCAGCTACACCACTTGCAACCATACCATATTCAACAACATCTCCTGCTTCTGGTTGGACTGCTCCACCAATATTAGTAACCGTTGCTGATGCTCCCGAACCTTCTGTATTGAGATTATTAAAATATAAGTTATCACCTATTGCATATCCTGTGCCTGGATTATCTATAATTACTTGGTCTACTTCACCAGAACCAACATCCACAATACTGATTAAAGAATCCTTACCAGATGTGCTTGTAACTGTAACAGTATCATCAGTAGTATATCCAGAAGAACCATCCGTTACAGCTGCTGCCACAAGTATAGATTGAATAGTTGCAGTAACCGCTATGTCTGCATTTGTATTGTCTGTTCCTGAAATTTCTGCTCCTGTAACAAACGTACCATCTATGGAATCAACATTTAACAACAATTGGTAAACTGTTACCTCTCCCTCTTGCAATTGTAAAGTTGATTCTACATTTGCAGTAGCTGTTGTTGCATCAAGGCCGGGGTCAGTTGTTTGTGTTATGGTTTGGCCAACTAAATTGTTTGGGGAATTTGCTGTTGCGACAACTCTGATAACAGTATCACTTGTCCAATCACCAGCTGAGATTTTAAGAAGATTGTTTGTAGGATAAAAGAGTTCTGGAGTTTCACCAAACATCAATCTGAAAAATGCTTCGTGACCTTTCTTTGTACCCTTTGCTCGATACAAGTCACGAATACTCTTTACTAATTTTCGTTTGGAAACTCCTGACGCCAGAGTATTGGGAATAGAAGTGAGATAGGTATTTCGGAATTGGTCAAAGAAATCAGTAATGGTTTTATCTATATCAACGTACTCTAAAAGTTGTTGAATATTCTGTACTGGATTTCCTTGATACTTGGAAATAGTTGCAGTTGCTATAGAAGTGTTACCAACAATTACTTCACCAACCTGTAAGAACCTATTCTGTTCAACATAAAGAAATCCATTTGCATTATCCTCTGCAAGAATTTCAGCAACAGCTCCAGAGGTTTGCCCAGTAACAGTCTCCCCCTTTATGAATGCTCCATATGTAGAATCTTCATAAACGAACTTAGTTCCATCCTCATTGAGCATGAAGTTATCCGTTAATTTATTTTCTAAAAGTACTTGGTCTGAGAGTTGAACATTGGTGAGGGAAATCTTTGCGGCCTCCATGAACTGATAATACAGTCTTAGGAAGTCCACAAAGACAGGATGATCTGCCTTTACGAATTCAGGAAATTTATCTTCTACAAAGGATGAAATCTTTTCATCTAAAAACGTACTCGCCATATTATGATGTGGTGTAATTACTTCCTACTGAAGCAGTTGAACTAGTTGTAGTATACCCCACTCCAGCTGTTGCACTACCAGTTGCAAACTCATCAATCTCAGCGGTTACTGTTGATTTCACCGTATCTATTTCAACAATTTGATTTCTTACAGGAACAACATCATTGGAATCTGGTTTAATGGTAACATCAAATGTACTATTGCTATTGGTTGTAGAGGTAATATTTAATGAAGTCAATACTACTTCTCCTGTAGTATAATTAATAGTTCCAGCTGTTGCATTGGTAACAGTCTTGGTAGTACCACCCAAAAGATAAAAGGTTCTAATATTACCACTACCATCATCATCGATAAATTGTTCATTGGTATTTCCAGTTAAATAAAATCCAGTAGATTCTACGACTGTCTGGGCCCAATTTAAAGCTGGATGATAGGCAGCATTATTATAACTAATAGTGTATTTGGTAGCCGCCTGGAGTGTTGGAGTAATAATCCTTTTTAGTTTCATTGTTGAAGTACTTGACAAAATGGAAGTATCGGTATCATCAACTTCTTTCAAAAACTTGGAATGCCTGAATATACTATCGAACTTTTGTAGGTTGTTTGTATTGAATGAGCTTACGGTTGTTTCTACTAAAGCCGTAATATCTGATTTAGTTTTTTCTGTCAAGGTAGAGTTATACTTTACGGTTACTCCTAAAACCAAATACAGGATTTCAGGATCTACTATTACTGGAACTATAGATGCTACATTATAATTTTTCAAACTATCTATAATTGAATTTTTGGTTGTGGTAGTTAAGGATGTTCCAGTATTTGGATTTATTGCAATGTATACTCTTCCATAAATTGGTGGATCATTATCCTCACCTCCCCAACATTGTATAGACTTGATATTGGAATATACTGAGGGCACAATTGCTTTGTAGTCATCGGGAGTGACAGCACGCCCCTGTGCTGCATACTTTAATGGTGCATTGAACTTGATAGAGTCTACTGATTCTGCATCACCACCCCCTGAAGAACTAGCTCCTGCCAATGCAGTAACATTTGAATATCCTCCTACTGAAGATGCAGGAGTAAATGCACCTGCTCCGTCAGCAGTACTTCCATTAGTTACAACATAATCTAGAATAACAATATTACCATCAATGGGTTTTTTACCAGAAACTCCGTCACCAAAATATACTTCATATCTACCATCTTCTACTTCCTGTAAAAAATACTTTGTGGATGTTGAATCAAGTGTAGCATAGTCTGTATTCAAAGTATAGACTTCTGTAGTAATATCACTTGATGATGCTTGCACAGATACAACTACAGTACTAGTATCAACAGTTGCAGATGGTATCACAAACTGTTGTTCTAGGTTTGAAGAATCTGCGGTATATGTATATCTAACTCTTGTTCCTTCATAAATTCTAACATCTTCAAACACAAATGTTCCAGTACTAGATGATGCTGTATGATCCCCAATAGTTACAAATTGATATGATACATCATTAACTGATGTGGTAAAAATAGTTCCTGAATCCATGACTAAAGTTGGTTGTGTAGTTGGTACACCAGTAACCGTAACATCAACATATACATTTGATGATTTGCTGGATGATGGTAAATAACCTAATGCCTTTGCATGAGAAACAGCACTCGCTCTGGTTAGTGCAGTATCAATGAACATTTCATTCGCAAGCATATTTGCATGGAATGCTAAGTAGTGAGTATTGTATGCCAGGAGATCCATAAGGACTGACATACCAGACCCCTCAAAATTGTAGTCTGTGAATTGTGTTTGTTGTGAAAGAAATGTTTTGAAGTTGGATTTGACAGTATCGAAATCTAAATCGGTAATCTCTATTCTTCCCTTTGTATTTGTAGCCATGTTATCGTACCGTTTCTAAAATTGTTTGAAATTCTTGGAGTTCAGCTGGTAGATTCTCAACATAAAAATAGATCCTAACATCATACTTATTTTGATCCAGTATGGGAGTACATTCAACATTTTCTACCCTTGCTCTAGGCTCAAAGTTTCCTATCATTTCTTCTATTGTCCTTGCCAATTGATTTCCAGTTACAGGATTTAAATTCTCAAAAAGTAAATGTGGAACATTAGATCCTATTTCTGGATGGAATGGTCTGTCGTAGTGATTGGTCAATAGTAAATTACGAACAGACCTCTTAACAGCAATTACATCAGTAACAGTAGCTACATCTCCTGTAACTGGATTCGCAGAAAAGTTCAAGTTCAAATCTCTGTAGACTCGACTTGACCTCTTCTCATTTTGTCTTGATGCATCCCATGCCATTATGGTTCTACTCCGTTATTGTTTAATGCTGCTGATTCTTTGTGTTCAGGATCATCCTTATCTTTGAACCAGTAATCAGCTGTCTTTGTTAGAACAGCTACGTAAGTTCCGATTAAAATATTTACAATATCACGATAGGTATCACCAACTTCTTGAAAGAATAGTAAATATATTAATGTAAAAAATGCTCCAAATACTATTATACTTAAAGCAAATCTAGCCCAAAAGTTTAATTTTTTGCGGTTTTCAATCGCTTGGGATTGATCGCCTGTTGTTTCGTTTGTCATATCACCTCAATGAAAAATTATTATGCGTTTGCTCCAGCACCTACTGTCTTGGCTCCACCCACTATTTTGCAACCGCAATCTAATGAGTCTCCTATCCTTGCAACTTTTCTTTTAACACCATCATCACACGTTACATATGATGTAGGTGAACCCTCAATAATCGTTCCGATTATAGCTGGGGATGGAGATGGTGAACCATGAGGCGCACACTTTGCATCTATGGTCAACATAGGTTTGCCCTCAATTTGTGCTAACTGACACAAAGATGAGCCTGGTAAAAATATTGAAGGTGCAAATGAACCGTGTCCAGTTGTTTGATCACCCTCTCTTGCCATTGATCCTGCCATTATGTTTGCCACTCCGATAGTTCTGGAACTTTTGTTAGAGACTTATAAGCATTAGTATATGCTGTCATATATCTATCTCTATCATTATCATAATTATTTATAACACCTATCTTAAAGTCAAGTTCAACAGGAGACATTGGAGAGGGCCCATCGGAGAACGGAGCTGTAAAGAATTTTAGGGTAAATGATACATAAAATATTCCTGGCCCACCTTTCTGTGTATTTCCATAACCAGAACTTCTTGCCAATCCAAAATCTGAACCATCAAAGTTAGGTGGTTTATCGGTAGGTGTCCAAGGCACTACCCAATCATCCAATTCCGTAACCGGCCCTGTTATAGTAACTGTTGTTGTTTGACTTCCTACCCCAGCAACTACAGCTCCAGTTGGCCCAACTACTGTAAGTTTTACATCTGGAAAAATATCATACGTTCCTGCACTAGTATTGTTAGCCGCAGTACCAATACCAGATAAGGATTCACTTTTACTTGTAGCTGGAACAGTCCATGAAGAAGGTATTGATATATCAGTAATCGCAATCATTGGGCCTGCAGCAGTTTCCAATCCATCATACGAGCCTGGAATTGGGCCACCGCCTGGAATAGGTGCAGCTACTGTTTCAGTACAAGTAATAATTTCAACCATAGTGTAAGTACTACTAGTTGCAGTACCTACATTTTCCATACCACCAGCTGTCTTTGCTCCAGAATTAGTTAAGGTTGCTCCTGCTGTTGGTACAGTTACCATTGCGTGTGCAGCAGATGCGGCGAGTCTTGCAGGCATTAGTTGAAACTGATTGAGGAACCACCGACAGTCATTGCACCAGTAGCCTTGATGGAACCAAGTGCTGTGATGGTTGTGGTAAGATTA
>Ga0310121_10003479_pt1 | contig 14346 bp, 13 predicted proteins | sample CB27_Tmax_986_MG_FD_203504 | JGI IMG/M metagenome (GOLD analysis project Ga0310121, IMG submission 203504) | Marine microbial communities from Western Arctic Ocean, Canada - CB27_Tmax_986 | ecosystem: Environmental > Aquatic > Marine > Oceanic | place: Canada: Western Arctic Ocean | collected... | reverse complement strand
AAGTTCCCCCGAAGGTCTCAACTGGGGGACGGTCCGCCGCCTCAGCCCGTGCTCTGCATCGCGGCGGCGATGCCGTTGATGCTCAGAAAGATCGCGCGGCGCATCGCTTCGGCGTCCCCGGCATCCTCGGGGGCCGAGTCGGGACCGCGCGAGCGGGCGAGGAGCTCGATCTGGAGGAGGTTGAGCACGTCCGTGTACGGGTTGCGAAGCTCGATCGAGCGGACGATCACGGGAACGTCGTCCAGCAGTCCCTCCACGCCGGCGGCAGCGGTGAGCGCACGGCGCGCGTGCTCGAAGTCCCGTGCGATGATCCCATGGAACTCCTCGCCGTCGGCTGCGAGACGGCGGACGTACTCCGCCGCGACGGGCAGACGCGAGCGCGCCATCTCGTGCCGTGCGCTTTCGACGACGGCGCGGAAGAACGGCCACTCGCGCACGAGCTCCCGGAGCCGGACCTCCGTCTCCGGATCGGACCGCAGCAGCTCGTCGAGCGCGCGCCCCACGCCGAACCAGCCCGGCACCAGATAGCGGACCTGCGTCCAGGCGAAGACCCACGGAATCGCGCGCAGCTCCTCAAATCCTCCTTCCGCGCTCACCGCGCGCGAGGCCGGCCGTGACGCGAGCGGAAGCCGGCTTATGTGCTCGATCGGGGTGACGCGCGTGTACCAGGGCCAGAACTCGGGGTGCCCGGTCAGCTCGCGGTACGCCGCCATGGAGGTGCAGGCGATCCGGTCCATCAGCCGGTCGTCCTCCGCGGATGGCGTGCCGCGCGGTCCGCCGGCCGTGGCTGTCGTCGCCCCCAGAACGCGTATCGACGCGCTCACGATCTGCTCCAGGTGCCGCCGCGCGATGTCCTTCAGCGCGTAGCGGAACGAGATCACTTCCCCCTGCTCGGTGAAGCGGATCCGCCCGTTGTGCACGGACGGCGGCATGGCGAGGATGCCGAGGCTCGCGCGTCCTCCTCCCCGCCCGACGGTACCGCCGCGGCCGTGGAAGAGCCGCAGATCGAGCCCCTCCTCGCCGCTCACCCGTCCGAGCGCGGCCTGTGCGCCGTGCAGCGACCAGTTGGCCATCCAGTAACCACCGTCCTTGTCGCTGTCCGAGTAGCCGAGCATCACCTCCTGGAACCCGCCGCGCGCGTCGATCTGCGTCCGGTACAGGGGGTTCCGGCAAAGGCCGCGGAGGCGCTCCTCCGCCCCGCTCAGGTCGTCGATCGTCTCGAGCAGCGGCACCAAGTCCAGCCCCGACCGCACGGTTCCGTCACGGTACGACCAGAGCCCGGCTTCCTTCGCGATCAGCATCGGCTCGAGCAGGTCGCTCGCGGAGTGCGTCATGCTGACGACGTAAGCGCCGAAGCTGGCGGGATCGCGCTCGACCGCCTCCCGGATGACCCGGAACGTGGCGAGCACCGTGCGCGCCTCGTCCGGGAGGACGGCGGCGTCTGAGACAAGCGGTCTGGGGTCGGCCAGCTCGCGCTCGAGCAGCGCAACGCGCTCCGGCTCGGGGAGGGAGCCGTAGTCCGCTTCGACCCCGGCCGCGGCGAGCAGGGCCGCGACCGCGCGCTCGTGCACCCCGCTGTGCTCGCGCACGTCCAGGGCAGCCAGGTGGAAGCCGAACGTGCGGACGAGCACGATCGCGCGCGCGAGCCGGCTGTGGCGCGCCGTGTGGTGGAAGCCGGACTCCACCAGGGCGGCCTCGATCCCGCGCAGATCGGTCAGCAGCGCGGCCACGTCGTAGGGCGCGGCACCGCTGTCCGATTCCTCGGTGAGGAGCGCTTCCAGACGTCCGATCACGTGCGAGAGGGCGAGCCGGTAGGGCTCGTGTCGATACGCCCGCAGCAGGGCCTCGGAGAGCGGCGCATCGTCGGCGTGTCGGTCCAGCACGGCCTGGAGCGGCCCCGGAACCGGGCTGCGACGGTCCGAGACGCTGAGCTCGAGGCGGAGGATCCGGAGCTCCTCGAGGTGCCGCTCGAGCGCGGCGTGCCGGTGCGCCTCCAGGGTCCGGCGCGTGACCTCCGGCGTCACGTTCGGGTTGCCGTCGCGGTCGCCCCCGATCCAGGAATGGAAGCGGATGAAAACCGGGGGCTCGACCTCGCTGCCGTAGCAGCGCGTCAGTGCCCGCCTCACGTCCTCGTGCAGGAGAGGCACCACCTCCCAGGCGCTGCCCCTCAGGTAGTGGAGCCCCTGCTCCACTTCGTCCGCCACCTCGGGACGCTCGGTCCGGATCTCGTCCGTGGCGAGCAGCAGCACGATCTCGTTGTAGATCTCGTCGAGCAGACGCTCCTCGTCTTCGCCCGAGGGCGGGCCGTCCGGGCGCATGCGGGTGAGCAGCTCGGCCACCCGCTCCTGCTTGGCGAGCACGCTCGGCCGGCGCGCCTCGGTCGGATGCGCGGTGAAGGTCGGTCGGATGTCGAGCCGGGCCAGGATCGCGCTCAGCTGGGTGAGCGTGAGGCCGTCGTCGCGCAGCACCTCGATCACCTCGCCGATCGACTCCGGCCGCCCGCCGGGCGCCCGCGTCCGCTCGCGGTTTATGCGGATGATCTCCTCCTTCTCCGCCTGGTTCACCAGGCGGAAGTACGCGGTGTACGCCCGCAGCAGGACGACGATGCGCTCGAGGTCGAGCCCCCGGATGATCTCGGCGGCGCGCTCGCGGAGGCTCGGATCGCGCTCGGCTTCCGCGCGCTTGCAGAGCAGCCGCAGCTCCTCGATCAGCGCGACGGCGTCCTCCCCCTCGTGCTCCCGGATCGCCTCGCCCACCATCGTGCCCAGCAGGTTCACCAGCTCGCTCAGCGGCCGGGAGATGCCGGTGCCACCGCTTGCGACCCGGAGCCCGCGCCAGGTGCGCGCGCTGCGGTCGGTGAGGTCCGGGGCGGCCGGGGGCGAGGTCGTGCGCGATGCGGTCATCGGCGGGGGACGATGGGGTGACAGAGGCAAACTCGTTCGGAAGTTACCGTGCCGGTACTCCGGGAGGGCGAGAGCGTTCGATCAGCCTTTTAGGCCTGACCGGGACCCTCAACCCCTTACCGTCAATCCCCGCGACAGTGCCGCGATTCACTGCCGCTCGTTGTGCGTCCAGAACTCGAGCGGCTCGCCCGCATCGGCGGCGGCCATCTCCGCGGTGCCAACATGAATGGCATCCAGCGCCCTCAGATTCACGGCGAACGAGCTCCTCGCTCGCTCGATCACGCGGTGGTCCACGGCCAGTAAGTCGATCCGAGACAGCAACTGCGTGAGCTCGGCCCGCTTGAGGGCGACTGCGGGATCGTCCAGTGACCCCAGGAGCCGAAGCCGATCCACCGCTCGAAAGGCTTCCACTTCGAGAGTGCGCGAGGAAACCACGAGCTCGTCCGCAGGCAGGAAGGAGGGGCCGGGCTACCGCAGCAGCACGCGCAGAACCGTGCTAGCGTCGACGTACTTCGTCCGGATCCTCCCGCACGTACTCGAGAGCCTCCTCTATGTCTACCGGGTGATCCAGCGGAGTGATCTGGAGCCTGCCCCAATCCTGGGTGCCCAGTTTGAGGCGGCCTTCCCGCGCGAGTCGTTCGCGCCAGGAGAGGGCACCGGTCTGCGCCGCGACGATTTCCGCGATCGGCTCGTCTCGGTCGCGCACGAGCACACGGGTCCCCTGAGACGCCATCCTAAGATACTTGCTCAGGTGGGCCTTGAGCTCTGAAACGCTGATGTCCTTCATGGCCATAAAATGGGACCACAAAGGACATCACGACAGGGAAACTTGCGTTTCGCTGGCCCCGGGCTAGCTTCCCTTCCCATGACGCCCGTGCGGACGGCCACACATCATCACCATCATGACACCCCGACGGGTTCCGTGGTGACCGAGGTGCGCGCCTAGCTCCAGCACAGGCAGGAACTTCAAGACCGCGGCCCGTCGCAAACGGCGGGCCGCGGTTTTTTTCATGCGGCGGCGCGACCTACTGTAGGTCGGCGAGGGAGAAGATGGCGTGATCACAATAGCGCTGCCCAACAAGGGGCGGCTGTCTGAGAAGGCGCTCGGACTCTTCGAGCGTGCCGGGCTGCGGGCGGAGTTCACTTCCGAGCGCGTCCTGGTCGCGGCGCTCGGCAACGAGTTTCGCGCGATCTTCGTGCGCGCGGCCGACGTGCCCGAGTTCGTCGCCGACGGAGCCGCGGACGCGGGCGTGACGGGCGCCGACCTCATCGCCGAACGCGGGCGCCAAGTGGAGACGCTGCTCGACCTGGGGTTCGGCCGCTGCCGGCTGGCGGTGGCCGTTCCCGAGGGCTGCGGCATCGGCGCGCTCGAACAGGTGCGGGCCGGCTCGCGCGTCGCGACCACCTTCCCGCGGATCGCCTCCTCCTTCTTCGCTCAGGCTGGAATCCCCGTGGAGATCGCGCAGGTCTCCGGCGCCGCCGAGATCGCGCCTCACCTGGGTGTCGCCGACGTGATCGTGGATCTGGTCTCCACCGGCTCGACCCTCCGCGTGAACGGACTCCGCGAGGTCGCGACCGTGCTCGAGTCCACCGCCCGGCTGATTGCGAGCCGCGAGGCGTGGAGCGACCCGGCCCGCCGCACCAGCCTGGAGGAGCTGGTCGCGGCGCTCGAGTCGGTGCTGCGTGCCGACGGCAAACGCTACCTGATGGCGAACGTGCCGCGCGACCGGCTGGACGAGGTTAAGCGCGTGCTCCCGGGGATCAGCGGGCCCACGATCATCGAGGTCTCGGACGCGGAGAGCTGGGTGGCGGCGCACGCGGTGGTTGACGAAGACCGCGTCTATCAGACGATCGCGGGGCTCAAGCGGCTCGGGGCCGAGGGGATCCTGGTCACCCGGATCGAGAGGCTGATGCCGTGAGCTCCGGAATCCGCGCCTGCGGCGCGTCCCCGCTCCACCCCGGCCCGCGGGGCATCCTGCGCCGGCCTCCGGATGGGGACCGGTCGTGATCGCCGTGCGCGGCCGCCTGACCGAGCTGGCTCCGCAGCAGCGGGCGCTGCTGCTGGACCGGCGCCCGGCCGATGACGCAGACGTGCGCGACCGGGTGCGCGGACTGCTCGCCGACGTGCGCGCGGAGGGGGACGACGCGCTCTTCGAGATGGCGCGCCTCTTCGACGGCGTGGATCTCGCCTCGCTCGAGGTGCCGCGCGCGCGCTGGGACGCTGCGCTGGAGGCGCTCGATCCGCGCCTGAGCGCGGCGCTCGAGCGCGCGGTAAAGAACATCACCGCCTTCCATCGAGCGCAGCTCCCGGCCGAGCTCGCCGTCGAGGTGGAGCCCGGGGTGCGCCTCGGCCGCCGGTTCGGTCCGCTCACCGCGGTGGGCGTGTACGCACCAGGCGGCCGCGCCGCCTATCCCAGCAGCGTGCTCATGGGCGTCGTGCCCGCGCGCGTGGCCGGAGTCCCCGAGATCGTGGTGTCCTCACCGCCGGGAGAAGACGGCCAGCCCCCCGCGCCGGTGCTCGCCGCCGCCGCGCTCGCCGGGGCGACGCGCGTGTTCGCGCTGGGGGGCGCGGGAGCCGTCGGCGCACTCGCGTTCGGCACGTCGTCGGTGCCCCGGTGCGAGGCTGTCGTGGGGCCCGGCAACCGCTGGGTGCTGGAGGCGAAGCGCCAGGTGGCGGGGGAGGTGCGCATCGATTCTCCGGCCGGCCCCTCGGAGATCCTGGTGGTGGGCGACGGGAGCGCCGACCCCGAGCTGATCGCGGCCGAGCTGATCGCGCAGGCGGAACACGACCCGGACGCGGCGGTCGCGCTCGTGACCACCGCGGCCAGCGAAGCGGACGCGGTGGCCGGCGCGCTCGCGCGCAGGGTCGCTGCGGAGCCGCGGCGCGCCGTGGTCGAAGCCGCGCTGGCGGGGCGCGGCGCGTTGCTGGTCGCCGACGACCTCGAGGCCGCGCTCTCGTTTGCGGAGGCGTACGCCCCCGAGCACCTCCTCGTGCTCACGCGCAACGCCCGCGCCGACGCGGCCCGTGTGCGCACGGCGGGGACGATCTTCATCGGACCGGGCAGCTCGGTCGCGTTCGGCGATTATCTGACCGGCGCCAACCACGTGCTCCCCACCGCCGGCACGGCGCGGAGCTTCGCCGGCCTGTCGGCGCTGGACTTCCTCCGCTCCTGGACCTACCAAGAGGTGGCGCCGGCGGCCGCGCGCTCGCTCGCGGACGACACCGCACGCCTGGCGGAGGCCGAGGGGCTCCCGGGCCACGCGGCGGCGGCGCGGCTGCGCGGCGATCCGGGGGTGGACGAGGCGCTCGCGCCGCGACTGGAGAAGACCCGATGACTCGCTTCCCCCGACCCGACTACCGGAGCCTCGAGCCCTACGCTCCCGACCGCCGGCCGGTCCCGGTCGATCTCTCGGACAACACCAACCGCTGGGGCGCCCATCCCGACGCGATAGCGGTCGTGCGGGCGGCGGACAACGACCTGCTCACGCGCTACCCGGACGTGTACGCGCGCGCGCTCAAGGCGGCGATCCAGCGTCGCTACGACGTGCCCCCCGACTCGATCGCGACCGGGTGCGGCTCGGACGACGTGCTCGACTCGACCTTCCGCGCCGCGGGGCCGGAGGGAGGAACGGTCACGTTCGCGGGACCTTCGTTCTCCATGGTCGAGATCTTCGCCCGGATGAACGGACGGGACGCAGTGGAGGTGCCCTGGTCGAGGGCGCTCGCGAATCCGGAGCTGCTCCTCCACGGAGATCCAGCGGTCGTGTACGTCTGCCGCCCCAACAATCCCACGGGCGAGTCGGCTCCGCGGTCATGGATCGATGCGCTGCTCGCCGCCGTCGGCCCCGGCAGTCCCCTGCTCGTGCTCGACGAGGCCTACGCGGACTTCGCCGGCGAGACCCTGATCCGCGACGCGCCCGCGCACCCGCGGCTCCTCGTCGTGCGCACGCTGTCGAAGGCGTGCGGCCTCGCCGGCCTCCGCGTCGGTTTCGCGGTGGGCGCGCCCGAGGTCGCGCGCGAGGTCGAGAAGTCGCGCGGCCCCTATAAGGTGAGTCGGATCGCCGAGCGTGCCGCAGTCGCCGCGCTCGACGACCGGAGCGGGTGGGCGGCGCGCACGACCGCCGAGTGCGTCGCGAACCGCGACCGGCTCCTCGCCGAGCTGGAGGCGCGCGGGCTCGCGCCGCTCCCGTCGGCCGCCAACTTCGTCTTCTTCCCAGTGCGCGCCGGCTCGACCGCGGCCTGGAACCAGACGCTGCGCGAGCGCGGGGTCGCGGTGCGCCCCTTCGCGGGCTGCCTCAAGGTAGGCGACGGGCTGCGCGTCTCGGTCGCGCCCTGGCCGATAATGGCGCGCTTCCTGGAGGCGCTGGACCAGATCCTGGCGGAGGGGCGCGTCTCGGTGCCCGTGGGGAGCGGCCGATGACGCCCCTTGTCGCGCTGCTCGACTACGGCGCCGGCAACCTGCACTCGCTCGCCAAGGCGCTCGAGCTGGGGGGTGCGACAGCGCGCGTGACGTCCGATTGGGACGTGGCGCTCGCCGCGGACGCGCTCGTGCTGCCGGGGGTGGGCGCGTTCAGCGCCGCGGTCGAGGCGCTCCCTGCGGAGCGCGTGCGCGTGCGCGAGGCGCTCGCCGGGGGGCTCCCGTGCCTAGGGATCTGCCTCGGCATGCAGCTCTTCTTCGACGGCAGCGACGAGGGGGAGGGCGAGGGGATCGGCTTGATCCCGGGGAGCGTGCGGCGGCTCGACACTCCCGTGGTCCCGCACATGGGATGGAACGACGTCGGAGCCGCGGCCGACCCGCTGTTCGCCGGGCTGGACGAAGGGCTCCCAGCGTACTATGCGCACTCGTACCGGTGCGATCCCGAGGACGAGGGCGCGGTGATCGGCTGGACCGATTATAGCGGCGAGCGGATCGCCGCGGCGGTGCGCATGGGGCGCACCTGGGGGGTGCAGTTCCACCCCGAAAAGAGCTCACGGCCGGGTCTCCGGCTGATCGCGAACTTCCTCGAGGAGGCGCGTCGATGATCGCCGTACCCGCGGTAGACCTGCGCGAGGGCCGGTGCGTCCAACTGGTGGGGGGACGTCCGGAGGAGGAGCGGGTGAGCCTCCCCATGCCCTCGAACGTCGCACTCAAATGGTGGGATACGGGCTTCAAGCAGCTGCACGTCGTCGACCTCGACGCGGCGATGGGCAAGGGCGACAACGACGGGCTGGTGGGCGAGGTCGTAGTAGCGAGCCCGGCCGAGACCCAGGTGGGGGGCGGTGTGCGCGACGGAGAGCGCGTGGACTTCCTGTTCGCGGCCGGCGCGAATCGCGTGATCGTGGGCACGCGCGCCGTGGATGATCCGCAGTGGCTGGCGAGGCTCGTCCAGCGCTACCCGGGACGGGTCATCGTCGCGGCGGACGTGCGCGAGGGAGTGGTGCTGCGGAACGGGTGGACGGAGGCCTCGAAGCTCCGCGTCGAAGCCTTCCTCGAGAGTCTCGCCGAGCTGCCCCTGGCCGGCGTGCTCTGCACGGACGTGGAGCGCGAGGGACGGATGGAGGGGATTGATCTGGCCGAGGTGAAGACCGTGATCGCGGCGTCCAAGCACCCGATGCAGGTGAGCGGTGGGATCACGAGCATGGACGATCTGAAGGCGCTCGCCGACGCGGGCGCGTCCGCGGCGGTGCTCGGCATGGCACTCTACACCGGGCGGCTGGATCCGGAGGCCGTCGCGAGGGCATACGGGGGGATGGCATGAGCCGCATCACCCGGAGGACGCGCGAGACGCGAATCGAGCTCGAGCTGAGGCGCGGAGGGGGCGGCTCGGAGATCGCCACCGGCGACGCCTTCCTCGACCACATGGTCGGCACACTCGCGCGCTATGCCGGTCTGGAAATCCGGCTCACCGCGAGCGGCGACCTGCGCCATCACCTGGTCGAGGACGTCGCGATCAGCCTGGGGCTCGCACTCCGGGACGAGGTCCCCGACACGTGCGCGCGCTTCGGCTGGGCCGCGGTCCCGATGGACGACGCGCTCGTGCGCGCCGCCGTTGACGTGGGAGGCCGCGCCTGGTACGAGGGGCGGCTTCCCTCCGCGCTCTACCAGCACTTCCTGCAGAGCCTGGCGGTGAACCTGGGCGCGACCCTGCACGTGGAGGTCGCGCACGGGCGCGACAAGCACCATGTGGTCGAGGCAGCGGTCAAGGCGACGGGGCTCGCGCTGCGGCAGGCACTCGCGCGCGGCGACGCCGTGTTCAGCACCAAGGGCGCGGTGGAGCTCGAGCGCTCGTGAGTCTCCACCCCCGCGTCGTCGTCTGCCTCGACGTGAAGGACGGCCGCGTCGTGAAGGGGACCCGCTTCGAGGGGCTCCGCGACGTGGGCGATCCCGTCGAGCTGGCGGCGCGCTACGAGGCCGAGGGCGCCGACGAGATCGTCTACCTGGACATCTCGGCGTCGCGTGAGGACCGGGGAACGCTGCTTGAGCTGGTGCGCCGCACCGCCGAGGTGCTGTTCGTCCCGCTCACTGTGGGAGGCGGAGTCCGGAGGGCCGAGGACATCGGCCCGCTGCTGCGCGCAGGCGCCGACAAGATCAGTGTGAATACCGCGGCCGTGCGCAATCCCGCGCTGCTCGCCGAAGGCGCGCACCGCTTCGGCAGCCAGTGCATCGTGATCAGCGTGGACGCGGCTCGTGACGGCAGCAGGACCACGACGTCAGGCTGGCGCGCGTACACGCACGGCGGCAGCGTGCCGACCGAGCTGGACGCGGTCGCCTGGGCCGCGGAGGCGGTCCGGCGCGGCGCCGGGGAAGTGCTGCTCACCAGCATCGACCGGGACGGCGTGCGCACCGGTTACGACATCGCGCTCACCCGTGCGGTCGCGGACGGAGTCACCGTGCCCGTGGTCGCGTCCGGCGGCGCGGGCGAAGCGGCACATCTGCGCGATGCGTTCATCGAGGGACGGGCGTCCGCCGCACTGGTGGCCGGCATCCTCCACGACGGGCTCACCACCGTGGGCGCGCTCAAGGGCGCGCTCGTGGGGTGGGGGGTGGACGTGCGGCGCACGGACGCGGTGGACGTGAGCGCGCGGGGCATCGGATGACCGACCGGCGGATCCTGGCGGCGGCCGACCTGGACGCCGTTCGCTACGGCGAGCGGGGGCTCGTCCCCGTGATCGCCCAGGATGCGCGCGCGGGACTCGTGCTCATGGTCGCGTGGGCCAACCGCGAGGCGCTCGCGAAGAGCCTGGAGACGGGGGAGCTCCACTTCTGGTCCCGCTCGCGCGAGGGGATCTGGAGGAAGGGGGAGACGAGCGGGAACGTCCTTCGCCTCCGCTCCCTGCATCTCGACTGCGACGCGGACACGGTGCTCGCGTTCGTCGACCCGGCCGGACCGGCCTGTCACACGGGCGAGGCGACTTGTTTCGGAGACTTACCGGAGACGGATGCATCTGCGAACATGATTCTCGATGAGCTCTGGGCGATCATCGAGGAGCGCGCGCGCACCCGCCCCGAGGGCAGCTACACGACCCGTCTGCTCGCGGACGAGAACCTGCGGCTCAAAAAGCTCGGTGAGGAGACCACCGAGCTGGTCGTGGCACTGGCGCGCGCACCCTCCGAGCGCATCCCGGAGGAGGCGGCCGATCTGGTCTATCACCTCCTGGTCGCGCTCCGTGGCGCGGGAGTCGAGCTGCGCACCGTGCTGGAGGCGCTGGAGGCCCGCCGCCGGTAGACCAGCGCCAGGACGTCGGCGTCGCGCGCGCCGCGGTCGAGCCGCTGCGCCGTCCCTGCCGGCCCTTTCGCCTGCCCCTGGGATCGAGGCCCGCGGCGAGCGAGATTCCCTGGCACCGTGTCCGACTCGACCCTCGCGCACCACGAAGAAGAGGCGCTGGGCAAGGCGTACGACGCCCGCCTGATGCGCCGGTTGCTCGCGTACCTGCGCCCGTATCGCCTCCCCGTGGCCAGTGCGCTGCTCATGCTGCTGGCAGGCGCGGCCCTGGAGGTGGTCGGCCCCTGGCTCGTTCAGATCGCGATCGACGAGGCGATTCCGGCCCGCGACCTCCGGCTGCTCGCCCTCCTCGCCGCCGCCTACGTCGCGGCGAACGCGCTCGCCTTCCTGCTCCAGTACCTGGACGAGCTGCTCACCACGTGGCTGGGGCAGAGCGTCATGTACGATCTCCGCACGGAGATCTTCGCCAAGCTCCAGCGCGCCGACCTGCGCTTCTACGACCGCAATCCGGTCGGGCGGCTGATGACGCGGATCACCAGCGACGTGGAGACGCTGAACGACCTCTTCAGCTCGGGCGTGGTCACGGTGTTCGGCGACCTGTTCACGCTCTTCTTCATCGTCGCGGTGATGCTCCGCATGGACTGGCGGCTGGCGCTCGTGACGCTCGCCGTGCTCCCGTTTGTCGTCCTGGTCGCCTTCGTCTTCCGCGCCCGCATCCGCGAAGCGTATCGGGACATCCGGGTGCGGCTCGCCCGCATCAACTCCTTCCTGCACGAGCGCATCACGGGGATGCGCGTGGTGCAGCTCTTCAACCGCGAGCAGGCGGACGCCCGCCGGCACGAGCAGATCAACCGGGACTACCTCGAGGCGCACCTCCGCTCGATCACCTACTACGCGCTCTTCTTCCCGGTGATCGAGGTGTTCACGGCGATCGCGCTCGCGCTGATCATCTGGTACGGCGGCGGCGAGATCGTGCAGGGCGCGGTCACAGTCGGCGTGGTCGTGGCCTTCCTCCAGTACGCGCGCCGCTTCTTCCGTCCGATCCAGGATCTCTCGGAGAAGTACAACCTGCTCCAGGCGGCGATGGCGTCGTCCGAGCGGATCTTCCGGCTGCTGGACCGCGAGGAGGAGCTGACGGATCCGGCCCACCCCGTCGCGCTCCCTCCGCACACGCGCGGCGAGATCGAGTTCCGTGACGTGTGGTTCGCCTACGGCCAACGCGAGGACGGCGCGCCCGACTGGGTAATCAAGGGACTCTCGTTCCGCGCCGCACCGGGCGAGAAGATCGCGATCGTGGGCCACACCGGAGCGGGCAAGACCACGATCATCAACCTGCTCATGCGCTTCTACGACGTGCAGAAGGGGGAGATCCGACTGGACGGGGTGCCGATCCGGCGCATCCGCATGCACGACCTGCGCGCACGCATCGGGCTCGTGCTCCAGGACGTCTTCCTGTTCAGCGAGAACGTGCGCTACAACGTCCGCCTCGGCGCGCCGCTGAGCAATGAGCGCGTGCGCGAGGCCGCGCAGCGCGTGGGTGCCGACCGGCTCGTGCAGCGCCTGCCGCGCGGCTACGATCAGCCGCTCGGAGAGCGCGGCACCTCGCTCTCCGTGGGGGAGCGCCAGCTCGTCTCGTTCGCACGCGCGCTCGCGTTCGACCCGCCGATCCTGGTGCTCGACGAGGCGACCAGCTCCGTGGACTCGGAGATCGAGGCGCAGATCAAGGCCGCCACGGACGAGCTGCTCGAGGGACGCACGAGCCTGGTGATCGCGCATCGCCTCTCCACCGTGCAGGGGGCAGACCGCATCCTGGTGCTGCACCACGGCGAGCTGCGCGAGCAGGGAAGCCATCATGAGCTGCTCGCACGCGGCGGCCTGTATGCGCGGCTCCACGAGCTGCAGTTCGCGCGCGCGCCGGCCACCTGAGGGTCAGCGGCGTCTCACCACGGATCGAGGTGGCTTGCGAGTCGCTCGACCGCCTCGTCGCCGCACACCAGCACCAGTCGATCGCCGGCCTCCAGGACAGTGCTCCCGCGCGGACCCATCATGTGCTCCCCTCTGAGGATCGCGATCACGGTCGCGCCCATGGCGGCGAACTCGCGGCCGCTCTGGCCGATCGATGCATCGATCGGCGCGCTGTCCAGCCGCAGAACACCGACCATCATGCGCCGGCCATCGCCGATGTCGACCGCGAGTCCCGATTGGAGAAGAGCGATCAGGTCCAGGTTGCCGAGCTCGTCCAGGTTGGAGAGCCGCCGCTCTCGCAGGAGGCGGAGCGCGATCTCGAGATGCTCGGTGTGGTGGGCGGGCGACTCCGCTCGACTCCCGACCTGCGCCTCGTAGATGCTGCGGTGGCGGAAGCTCGCGCTCAGGCGATGCTGCACGACGTAGCTCAAGAGCACGGCCAGGGCAGCCGGCGCGAGCAGCGTGTAGCCCCCCGTCATCTCCACGACCATCATCATGGCGGCGAAGGGCACATGGGCGGCTCCGGCGACCACCGCGCACGCGGCCCCGAGCATGGTCCCCACGAACAGGCTGGGAGCGAACACGCCGCCAGACCCTCCCGAGGCGATGGTCAGGCTCATCGCGAGCATCTTGGCGAGCGTGAGCAGGAGCCCGAGCGCGAGGCGCCCGTCGATCGCCTGCTGCATCCACCCGTAGCCGCCGCCGAGAATCTGCGGGAGAAACAGCGCGATCAGCCCGGTCAGAAAGCCACCGATGGCGGGCTTGAGCGCCGCATGGACCGGGAGCATGCGGAAGAAGACTCGCGTGCGGTAGAAGAGGACCGGCAGGGCCGTCGCCACGCCTCCCGCCGCGAGACCGAGCACGACGTACCATCCGTAGTCGAGCGGCCGGTCGAGAGTGAGGGCGTCCGTCGGAACCGAGAAGAGCGCGCCGTACCCACCGGCCAGGCCGCTCACCGCGTACGCGACGATCGCGGACAGCGTCGCGTACAGAAGGGCGCTGGCCTCGAACTCCATGTCCGCGTACAGCACCTCGACCGCGAAGAGGGCGGCCCCGATCGGTGATCGAAAGATCGCCGCGATGCCGGCCGCGGCCCCGACCAGGAGCAGCAGCCGCCGGTCCTCCTCGCTCCGTCCCATGCGCTCGCCGTACCACGAGCCGACCGCGGCGGTGGCGAGGGCGATGGGCCCTTCCCGTCCGGCCGATCCGCCCGAGCTGATGGTGATAGCCGAGGTGACGAGCCTCACGGGTGCGACCCGCCCGCGCAGCGCTCCGCGCTGGCGGTGGAAGGCGCGAACCGCCGCGTCCGTGCCGTGTCCCTCGGCCTCCGGGGCGAAGCGGGTGGTGATCAACCCGACCAGGAGACCACCCGCCGTGGTGACCAGATGGATCAACCAGAGCCCCTGTGGACCCACCAGCTCCGCCGCCACGCCCCCCTCGCTCGGGAGCCCGGGGGGCCGCCCGGTAGCCTACCAGCCTCTCGAGCAGGGACACGCTGACGAAGCCCAGGAGGAGATTGAAGACCCAGGCGCAGGCGGCCGCCGCGATTCCCAGTATCACGGCGTCGACGAGGAGCCGGCGCTGGCGGACGTCGCGTGGTATCAGCGCCCGGCCGGGCCGGAGCGAGGGATGCACAGCCAATGATGGCTGCAATCGGGGAGGCCAGCCACCCTGCGACGTCAGATCGTGCCCCGCGGCTCCGGAACTCTGCGGACACTCTCTGAGATGTCAGTCAGGAACCGGACATCTGGCTTTGTGGCCGCCGCGATCGACG
>Ga0310121_10003477_pt1 | contig 14351 bp, 17 predicted proteins | sample CB27_Tmax_986_MG_FD_203504 | JGI IMG/M metagenome (GOLD analysis project Ga0310121, IMG submission 203504) | Marine microbial communities from Western Arctic Ocean, Canada - CB27_Tmax_986 | ecosystem: Environmental > Aquatic > Marine > Oceanic | place: Canada: Western Arctic Ocean | collected... | reverse complement strand
TATTTCAACAGCAACTTCTGTAGGAGGTTCTACCGAAGTTAGTGGTTCGAATACTCCAATTTTTACTGATACAAGAGCAGACACATCTCTTTATTCGGCTGCAGGTATTCCAGAAGCTTTAGATCAACCAACAACTATATCAAATTATTATTTACATAAAATTACAGGTTCAGATACATCATATACATTACCAATATTTACAACAGCTACTAATCAAATTCAATCATATCCTGAAGCAACTTTTGAATCTTTATTACAAGAGTGGATAAGAAATACAGCTACTTCATCTGGAGATGGTTATGAAATAAATTATAGTTATACAACAGGAACAAATAGAGGTTCTGGTATGGGAGATACAACATTAAATGGAACTGGAGATTATCAAACACTTCAAGTTGGAGATGATTATAGAGCTCAAGAATTTCCAAATGGTACTGCTGTTACAACAAATACTTATTATTTAAAAATAAATAAATCTTAAACAATGAAACATTATGGATATATTATTAACTGGTTGCGATGGTTTTATAGGTAATCACCTTAATACTTATCTTTCAACAAAACATAAAATTATAGGACTAGATGTTAAGTCTGGTAATGATTTACTTGTATGTGATTTAAATTATAATGTTGATTTAGTTATTCACTTAGCAGCACGTTCAGGTATTAAAGATAGTTTAAATAATCCAACTGATTATTGGAAAAATAATGTAATTGCAAGTAAACGATTGTTTGACCATTTTAAGAATACAAAAATTTTATATGCAAGTTCAAGTACAGCATATGAGCCATTTAGAAATCCTTATGCAATGAGTAAGTATGCTATGGAACAAATTGCACCTAATAATAGTTTAGGTATGAGATTTACAACAGCATATGGACCAGGGGCTAGAGAAAGTATGTTGATACCAAGAATTTTACGAAATGATTTAGAATATATTAACACTAACCATAGCCGAGATTTTATTCATGTCAATGATATTGTATCAGCCATTGATGTTTTAATAGATAGTCATATTGATACACCTTATAGATATAATGGTGTTATTGATGTGGGAACAGGTATTACAAATACATTAACTAGTATTATTGATCGTTTTAAACTTAATGTTAAAAGACTTGAAGGTGATGAACATGAAAGACTTGACAATAAAGCTGATATAAATATTTTAAATGATTTGGGTTGGAAACCTAAATATGAATTAATAACATATATTGAGAAAAATAACTTATGACTATTACAGAAACTAATTATATAACAGCACATTTTATAGATAATGAAAGAAAAAATATTCACGTTTTATTAAAAAGTGATGATGGAACTTCCGTATATCCTTATATACTTGAATATAATCCAGATGATCCAATATGTCAGGAATTTTTAAAACTATGTTCTTTAGACCAATTACATCAAAATACTTGGTTAAAGAAAAAGGAAGAAAGAAAAGATTTTGAGGATCAGGTTAAAAGAATTGCTAAAAAGGAGGGCTTAATATTTGACGAACATAAATTAGATACAAAATTTTATCCTAGACTTATTAAATCTTTATTGGAAGATGAAGAAAATGAAGACCATTTATTTGCTTTAAAGCTAGCCTTGTTTGAAATTGAAAAGATAAGAGATTCAAAAAATAGTGAATTAAAAACTAAATTAAGACAATCTAAAACTAAACTTGAGGCATTGAAAAATACTTTTGATATTATGAATGATTGAAAAATATGAATATAGTATGTACTGGTAAACCAGGTGATGGATTATTACGATATAGTTATGAACATTGTTGTTATTTAAATTCTGTTGGTATCAAAAGTCAAGTAGTTATTATACCTAATCCTAAATTTACTAAAGAAGATTATATAAAGGCAATTAAAGACCAATATAAGACTTATGAAAATATTGTCTTTGACCATTATACACCAACTACAGATGAAATAACTTTAATACTAGGTAGAAGTATGCTAACTTTAGCATACCTAGATAAACACAAATACACTAAAGACCAATTATTAACTTTACATTTACTATTCAGTAATAATGTAATAGCACTTTATTCAGAAAATCATCCTAAAGAATATCCTTTAGCATTAAAATATTTTAAAACTAAAAAGGTTTATGACTTATGCGACTATGAAGTCTATCCAAATGGTGTTGGTACACAATATGAAAAGATAATTAACTTTGAAGTTTATAAACCTATTAAAGATGATATTCAATTTAGATATTTATTTTTAGGAACAAACGAAATATATTATAAGGAACTTGAAAAAGTAATTGATAGATATCCAGACCACGGCATTATAACATATAATGAGAAGTGGATTAATACTAAACTGAATAATCTATTTGTGCCTATATCAAATGTACTAGGTAAATTTGAAACCTATGTATATACAAAACCTAATTTTGATCCTGCACCTAGACTCTTTGTAGAGTTTAAATGGTTAGGTAAAAATGTAGAGTATTTGAGAGATAAAAATATGAAAGATGGTGGTATGGTATATTGGAATAGACCTGTGCCTACGGAACAGATATATTCTGCTAATATAAATATTCTTATTGAATTGAAAAGGGCAATAGATGAGAAGTATAAAATTTTTTAATAGAACAATAGGTCTTAATGCAGACATTACTTTTAGATGTCCTTTAGAATGTCCTTCTTGTCAAAGACAATTTGCTTTTAAAGAACGAGGTAAACGTGTTCACGGTCACGATATAACTTTAGACGATATAAAAAAACTTGGAAAACATTTTAAGTCTATTATTTTTTGTGGTCAACTATCCGATCCTGTCCATCACCCAAAATTTATAGAAATTTTAAAATACCTTTATGATAATAATGTAAATGTTAGTGTTCATAATGCTTCTTCAGCAAAATCAAAATCTTGGTATATTAAAGCTTTCAAAGCACATCCTAAAGCTGAATGGATATTTGGTATAGATGGACTACCTGAACAAAGTTATCTTTATAGAAAAAACCAAGATGGATTAAAATTATATGATATAATGTTGGAAGCTAAAAAATATATCAAAGGTAAAATATATTGGCAGTATATTATTTTTAATTACAATGAAGATAATATAGAAAAAGCAAAAGAGATGGCAAGAAGAGATGGTTTATCTTTTTTTCTAATACACTCTTCAAGGTGGCGTAAAAACGACCCGCTTATACCTTCATTGAAGTATAGAAAAAGTAAAAGAGGAGATGGAGCTCCAAGTATGTATGTAAAGGTTTTTGGATGAAATTTGAACCAAAATGTATAAAGGGTAAAGTACATATGGCACTTACAAATAGAGGACATTTAATACCTTGTTGTTGGTGTGATGAAGATTGGAGTTTAAAAACTCCTGCATTTCAAAAACTATTAAAAGTTAGTAAAGTTAGTGAAGTTGAGGATATTGAGGAAATATTATATTCAAAAGAATGGATGGAGTTTGAAGAAAATTTAAGAACAGAAAAAAAGATACCTGAAATTTGTGTTCAGCATTGTATGGTTAAAGGAAATAATGAATAATATAGAATTTTTTAGACGACCAAAGGGAATTAACATTGACATTACCCACAGATGTCCACTTGAATGTCCTAGATGTCAAAGACAGACAGGATTTATAAATTATGGTAAAAAAGTTTGGGGATATGACATTAGTTTAGATGAGATAAAAAAATTAGCAAACTATTTTAAAATCTTTCATTTTTGTGGCCAACTTTCAGATCCTGTACATCATCCTAAATTTATAGAAATATTAAAAATTTTAAAAGAAAAAAATATACAAGTAAGTATTCATAATGCATCTTCACATAAACCAATGTTTTGGTATATAAAAGCATTTCAAGCTTACCCTAATGCTAAATGGATTTTTGGTATTGATGGATTACCTGAGGAAAGTTGTTTATATAGAAAAAATCAAGACGGTGAAAAATTATTTAAGGTAATGTTAGAAGCTAAAAAATATTTAATTAAACCACCATTATGGCAATTTATTATTTTTAGTTATAATGAACACAATGTAGAAAAGGCAAAAAAAATAGCTTTTAATTGTGGGTTGGGATTTATAATGGTACAATCTTCAAGGTGGTTAAATAAAAACGATCCTTTAATACCTAAATCAACACAATATAAATTAGAGGCTAAAAGATGAGTATTAAGTTAAAGCCAAAATGTTTATCTGGATATATACAAATGGCTCTCAACAATAGAGGATATCTATTACCTTGTTGTTACATTGATACCAAATATAGTCTAAACCATCCAGAAATTAAAAAACTTACAAGCGTCAGCAAAGTAAGTGAAGTAGAGGATATAGAACAAATTGTTTTATCTAAAGAGTGGATAGAATTTGAGAAAATCTTACGAGAAAATAATTTAAAAAAAATACCTCCAACATGTGTTCATCATTGTAAAGTTAGAGATGATAATGATAAAATAAAAAAAGAAACATATTTTGATCCTACAGGAAAAATTGTTGGGAAATATACAGTATGACAGGTTGGGATAGAGAATATTTAGCAAACAAAGAAGAATATTTAAAAATCTTTGATGGTGCTATGCAACAAGAACAGGAACAAAATGTAGAGTTCCTTGAAAAGAGTTTTACTAAAATAACAGGTAGAAAATATGCTGTCGCTTGTAGTAGTGGTACAGACGCATTACATTTTGCTTTAATTGGTTTAGGTATTGATTCTAGATATGATGTATTGACAACTCAATTTTCTTGGATATCAACAGCGTCTTGTATATCTATGGTAGGTGCGAGACCTGTATTTTGCGAACCTAATATTTTAAACTATCATATGGATTTAGATAGTATTAAAAGAATGTGGACGCCAAGAGTAAAAGCGATAGTGTATCCACATCTATTTGGTAGTATGTCTGAAACAAAAGAGATATTAGATTTTTGTAAAGAAAAAGAGATTGCATTTATAGAAGACGCCGCTCAAGCATTAGGAGCTAGTTTAAATGATGTTAAGGCAGGTTCAATAGGAGATGTTAGTTGTTTAAGTTTCAATGCAAATAAAGTTGTTGCTGGTATTGCAGGTGGTGGGGCAATATTAACAGATGATAAAGACAAAGCAGAATTGTTTAGAAAGTTAAGAAGACACGGCAACAATGAAGTGTTAGGTCGTAACTCAAAAATGTTAATGCTTAATGCTTGTTTTATTAACTTTAGATTAAAGAAGATGAACGAATGGATATCTAAAAGACAAGAGATAGCAAAACAATATGATGAACAATTAAAAGATTATGTGACCATACAACCTACAACAAATGGTCTTAATCATAACTATCACAAATATGTTATTAGATTACAAAATAAAAAAGTAAGAGATGCGGTTAAAGATAAATTAGGTGCGAAAGTACATTATGATAAACCTTTGTCTGAAAATCCTATGTACAAAAACATTAAACATAGAAAAGATGGTACGTATATTAGTAAAATTGTTTGTGATACTATATTGACTTTACCTATACACCCATATATGACACAGGAAGAAATAGATAAAATCATTAATACAATCTTGATTTTATTAGGACAAGAAACAAATAAATTTGTACAAAATATGAAAAGAGTATTAGGTGAAAATTTATTTGACAAGAGTTTAGTCAATGAAACTACTGAACCTATTTACGATTTTATTGTAGAGAAGACCTATCAATTACCAGGATATATTGAAGATGTTGAGTTTAAAGACAAAAGAAAATTAAAGATTGCGTTTAATAAATTTTATGATAAACTATAAATGAAAACAATAAAAATAATTAATGGTAGAAGGCAGAATATGTTTGAACCTATTAATCAAATTAATACATCAAATTTTTATAAAATTTTGCCTGAATCTAAATCTCAATTAAGACAAGATATGTTTGTACTTAACGAATTTAAATTTAAGCGTGATGGTTATTTTATTGAATTTGGCGCAGGTGATGGATTTGACTCAAGTAATACTTATCTATTAGAGAACAAATTTAATTGGAAAGGTATTTTAGCAGAACCGGCAAAAATTTGGCACAAAGATTTAAAAGAAAATAGAAAGGGTGATATTGAAACAAATTGTATATGGAAAACATCTGGTGATGAATTAATCTTTAACGAAGTTCCTAGACATAAGAAAAGTGTATTATCAACAATTGATATTTTTGCAGATGTTGGTGGCCGTAATAGTAAAATTCGTAAAGCATTTGGTAAAAAATATAAAGTTAAAACAATTTCTCTAATAGACCTATTGCTTAAGTATAATGCTCCAAAACAAATTGATTATTTGTCAATAGATACCGAAGGAAGTGAATTTGAAATTTTAAATGCATTTGACTTCAACTTATATGATATTAAAATAATTACCTGTGAATGGAATGGCACACCTGATAGGAAAAAAATATATAATTTGTTAATTAAGAATGGTTATGAAAGAAAATTTGAAGAATTTTCTAACCCCATTGAAGATTGGTATGTACAATGAAAACATTACAAGAGATACAAAATAATTATTTAGCGGTAGATTTTTTTCTATCAATGTCTTGCAATAAAGACTGCCACTATTGTACAAGTTATACTTTAGAAATGAGAAACTTGACAGTAGATATGGACTTTTTGAAAAGCACTTTAGAGAAATTTAAAAACTATAAGATGAGAATATGTTTACTTGGTGGTGAACCTGGACTAATTAAAAATTTAGATAAAGTTATTAATGAAATTAAAAAGTATCCTAACTTTGTTTGTTCAGTATTATCAAACTCGTTTGTTAGAAAGAGATATCCTGAAGTATTAGAAGATAAAGATATATTATATGTTGAACATAACATATTAGATTTTTATGAGGATGAAGTAAAGATGTTAGGCAACTTTGATTTTGTACCTGAAAACGATATAAACAATTATAACGTAGTTGTAAAGACACCAAACTATTTTAAATATAAAGACAATCATAAAGAAGTAATAGAAAAATTAAATCATAAGAATACTATGTGGAAAGCATTTAATGGTAGGTCGCCAGAGTTTACAGATGTTATACAAGCAGATGAAATAGATAGGAAATTGTGTGCTTCTTTTCCAATGGTACCTGTTATTGATTTTGAGAAAAAATGTATTGTACATTGTAGTAAAAAATTTGCTAATAATAAAGAGTTATCAAAAGAGTTTGAACTTACACAGGAGAACGTTGATAAGATGATGAACTTTAGATTATTTAAATATGAAAGCTATTGTAAGACTTGTACTGAATTTGTTCCACCAACAGGTCATTTCCCTATGAGAAAATATGCGAAGGTATTAAATGACTAAAATATTTGCAGTAGCATTAAATCTACACGACCATAATACCTATAATGGTGTATGGCATAATCAAAGAGAAAGATTTACTAGGTTTAAACATAATCTACCATTAAAGGCAGACTCTTATACTCATCAAGAACAATTAAATACAAATGATTATAAATTAAATAATGAATTTGTTAAAGACTACTTTAAAAAACAAGAAGGCGCTGTGTTAGCTTTTTCAATGACAGTTGGTGGTATTAGAATGTGTAAAGATATAATACCAAAAGAAGTATTAGAATATAAACCTAATAAGTTGTGGGATTGTTATTATAAAGATAATCTCTATTACATAGACCATCATCAAGCACATGCCACTTATGCGTATAACAATTCTGGATTTGAAGAATCAGATATAGTTGCTATTGATGGTATTGGTTATAAATTTAGATGTATTTTTATAGATAAAACTGGAACAATACAAGATTTATCAAAAGAATTACCTATAGGTTGGTTATGGAATCATATGTCTAAACTAACAGGATTTGGTTCGTTAGGTGCAAGTAAATTAATGGGGTTAGTTGGTTATGGAAAATTTAATCAATACTATTATGATGTATTTGAAACAATACTTTCTGGAAAGATAACAGAAAAGAAACAACCAATACACAATCTAATTAACATAGAAAAATATGGTGTACAAGATTTAGCATTTACATTACAACAATTTACAAATGATAAAATTAAAGAACATATCTATCCATTAAAGACTTGCGACAATCTTTGTTTAGCAGGAGGAGTTATATACAATGGTTATTTAAATGAAGAATTTACAAAGCATTATAAAAATGTTTTCATACCACCTGCTGTTGGTGATGAAGGACAGGCATTAGGCAATTATCAACACGCTGACTATACGTTAAATAATAATAAACATATAACAAATACATTTGGTGGTAAAGAATATAAATTTACTGGTGAAGAAAAGGTTAATTATAGAGAAGTTGCACAAGCGATTGCTGATGGAAAAATAGTAGGTTGGTTTCAAGGCAAATCAGAAAGTGGTAACCGTGCATTAGGTAATAGAAGTATTTTAGCAGACCCTAGAAGAAAAGATATTAAAGAAATTATAAATGATACAATTAAAAATAGAGAAGACTTTAGACCATTTGCACCTGCTGTATTAGAAGAACATTATCAAGAGTACTTTGATACAAAAAGTCCTAGTCCTTATATGTCAAGAATATGTAAAGTTAAATCTGATAAAGTGCCAGGAATTACTCACGTTGATAACACAGCTAGAATACAAACGGTTAATAAACAAGATAATGGAAAATTTTATAATTTAATCCATCAGTTTTATAAAATAACAGGCATACCAATGCTATTAAATACTAGTTTTAATTGCCACGAGCCTATTGTTGAATCGCCAGAAGACGCATACAAAACCTTTAATAGAACAGCACTAGATTTATTAGTGATAAACAACTATATAGTAAGAAAATGATTGACTTAAAATTATTTAAAAATATAATGCAAGAGGCAAAAACTAATGCCGACTTATTAGATTCATATAGTCCTAATCAGTTTAAATCTAAAGAGAGATTAATAGATTTAATTAGAAACTTAAACATATTAAATTCAGAATCAAAAATTGTTATATTAGGTTGTTGGTATGGTAGTATTTTAATACCTGCCTTTTACAAAGAAGTAAAAGAAATTACAGCCATTGATATTGATGATAATGTTATAAGAATTGCTAAAAATAGATTATTTAATCATTATAACAATATAGATTATATTACAGCAGATGTACATTCATTAGGTAAATTTGGTGATAAAGTAAAAGAAAGTAATTTAATTATTAATACCTCTTGTGAACATATGAAACCAATGAAAATGATAGAACCATTAGGTGTATCTAAAGCATATTTTGCTTTTCAATCTAATAATATGTTTGATATAGAAGGACATATTAATTGTGTTAAAAATATAGATGAATTTAAAAAACAATTACCCAATAATGTAAAAATATTAATTGAAGATGAAATAAAAGACGATAGAGGTATTAGATTTACTTTAATAGGTAAGTTATGAAAAGAGTAATATATAGCCTTTATGTTGATGTACCTGCAAAGGAACATTACGGTCAATCTAAACAAAGAAGTGATACAGTAGATAAAGCACAAATAACTGTAAATGCTTTTAAAAAGCATTATAAAAGATTAGTTGAATCTAAACAGAAATACGCTGACGCTATAGGTGCAACTTTTATTATGTTTGAAAATGATAAGCGTTATATGACATATGAAAAAAATCTATGTAAAGACTTTCCTGAATTAACAGGTTATGAGATTGTAAATTTTTATAAAATACATTTACTATATGAATTAGCAAAAAAGTATGATGAGATTTTATATTTAGATTTTGATGCTGTACCTGTAACTACAGAATCCTTTTTTGACCATTGGGATTTATCAAAAGGTATATGTGTGTATAATAACAACTCTATGATTGATAAGAGTAGAGAAGTTAAACAAAGTATTAGAAGTCCATCAGCAAAGTATTTTAATTGTCAGGCAATGCTTATAGAGAAAGGTCTTGATCCTAACAATGATGTTATCAATACTGCTATTATAGGTGCTACAAAAGAACAAATTTTAAAACTAGATTTCTTTGGTGAGTTTAAAGATACAATAGATTTAATGGCAAAATTAAGATATGATAATAGTGGTTTGTATCCTCAAAATATTCTTGATATGTTTCGGTATGATAATGAAACAATATTTTCATATAAAGTAAATGTAAATAAAGTTGGTATACAATGGTTAGATAGAAGATGGCATTACTTTTTAGATATACAAAAGTTTATACCAGAAGGAACAAAAATAGTACATTGTGTCTGTAAAGACTTTGATATTGTGTGGAGAAAGTATAATGTGGAAATTTCCTCTTGAAATAATGCTTGATATAACAACTAGATGTAATGCTGGTTGTCCTCAATGTCATAGAACGGATCCAATGGGTTTAAATAAAGCAAGTTGGTTACCAGATATTAATTGGAGTATAGAACAATTTAAACAAGCACTTCCTGAAAAGATTGCTAAACACATTTATAACTTTGATTTTTGTGGAACGTGGGGTGATTGTTTAATTAATCGTGATATATTACCTATGGTAAAATATATTAAAGAAGTTGCACCTGAAGCTGCTATTTCCATTCATACAAATGGATCATTAAGAAATGATGAATTTTGGTGGGAGTTAGGTGTTGCAGGAGGTAAAAATTTATCAGTTATTTTTGCTATTGAAGGAACAACCCAAAAAATGCACCAACAGTATAGACAATTTACTTTCTTGGATAAAATTTTAAATAATATGGATATGTTGTCTAACACTCCTGCACGAATAAAAACTCAATGCTTAGTATGGAAACACAATGAAGACCATTTAGATGAAATTGAACAAATGTGTATAAAACACGGTTCATTAAAACATCACGTTGTTACAACCGATAGGTTTGGTAAAGAGATTGAATTTAAATTTTCTCACAAAGGAAAAAAAGATAAATTAGAAAAAGCTGGAGTAAATTTTAAAGATAATGTATATTTAAAACAATTAGATGGAAAACAATTTATAAAACAAACAACTCAAATGTCAGTTAATAAAGAAGAAAGTATTGAAAAAATAAAAAAGAAAAAAGAAGTAATGAAAATTGTTTGTGAATGGGGTGTTAAAAATAAAGTTGCAATTAATCCAGATGGCCAAGTATTACCTTGTTGTTTCTTTTGTAATCCTCATTACTTTTCTAAAAATTCTCCAGAAGTAAAAAGTTGGTTTATGGAACATCCAGTTATGCAAGAATATCAAAAACATCAAGAAGAATATAATGTTTTTTCTACAAGTTTAATAAATATAATTGATAGTAAATGGTTTCAAAAAACATTACCTGACAGTTGGAAAACTGACAACCCTATACATCAATGCCAAAAATTTTGTGGAAAATGTATGGAGAAATTATAATGCTTAAAATATGTACAGTATATTTTGAAGGTTTTTATACACCAGACTATGTATCAAAATTATATAGAAGTTTAAAAAGAAATTCATCTATACCTTTTGAGTTTATATGTTTAAGTGATACTAAAGATGTTGAGGCAGATTTAGTGTTGCCTTATAACCACCACGATAAGATTAAAAAACATTGGCACAAACTAAAATTCTTTAGTCCATATTTTGCATATCAGAAACCAGGTGATGATATTATAGTTATGGATATAGACCAAGTTATTACAGGTAATGTAGATGAACTAATAGGGTATCCTGTACAAGATAATGAATTAGTTACTTATGGTATATGGTGGAATATGAAAACTAATCCATTTACAGTTAAAGACCCTTTATCAATAAATGGTGGGTTTTATAAATTTAAATCTGGTAGTTTAAAATATGTGTGGGATGATTTTGCATTAAATCCTGAATACTGGCAATTACATTACTATAATAAAGGTGACGTACACTTTAAATACTATGGTGAACAAAACTATGTCAATTGGAAAATGGAAGAATATAAAGCAAAATTAAGTAAAACACCTGAACACTGGATATGTAAATACTCATCCGATTTTAAGGAAAATGTTACACTAAACAAAATTTATTGTGATAAATTTAAGACTGATTATATGATATTAGGTGATGTTCATAAATATATTAAAGTGGTACATTTTACTGGTCCAGGTAAAACAATACACGAACACAATGAGTCTTTCATAAAGGAGAATTGGCGTGGATAACGAACAAAAAGAAAAATTTGAACAACAACTTAAAGATAAAAAATTATGGTTTTGTCCTCTTCCTTTCACTCATATTTTTTCAAGTTTGAGTGGTAGATATGCACCTTGTTATGACTCACGCCAAAAATACTTTTCTGCTTCAGGAAGCTTAATTGGTCAAGGAAATAAAGGAATTGGACTATATGTCCAAAATGTAACTCCCGAAGAATGGTATAAATCTGGCTTTATGCAACGCCTACGAAAAGAAATGTTATCTGAAAATCCAGATAAAAAATGGTTAGAAATTATATGTGAAGGATGTACAAAACAAGAAAAAAAATATGGTCGGTCTGATAGAATGAAATATGTTGAACAGGTCCTTGCTGGAACATTTGATAGTAAGGTGCCTGAATTATTAAGGACCATTCAAAAATTTAAAGAAGATGGTAAAATTGGATTAGATGAAAGAATTTTAGATATAAAAATGAAAATATTTGGTAATGAGTGTAACCTTGATTGTTATATGTGTACACCAAGAAGTGCAAATACAAGAACTCTATCATTAAAAAGAATAGGTAAAGTTTATGACCCTGATTTGGATCCTAAAGATGGAGAAAGAATGGATATGGTGAAACTTGATAGCGAAATGAATCTTGATAGTATTGTAGCTGTAGCAAAATATACTAGGTCAATTAAACTTATTGGTGGCGAACCATTAGTTATGAAAAATCATTATAAACTCCTTGATAAATTAGTACTAACTGGATACTCAAAAGGCATAGACTTAATATATAAAACAAATCTATCTGTATTTGATATGGAAGGTTACAATTTTAGAAGTTATTTTAACTTCTTTAAAGAATTTATAATGAAAGTATCAATTGATAGTTATGGAAAATACAATGATTATATTAGAAAAAAATCAGACTGGCCTGCTCTTATTAATAATTTGATGGTGATGAAAGCAAGAAAGAATTCCAAAGTTAATGTCCATTCAGTTATTTCTTTTTTAAGTGTATTACAAAATTATAAGTTGATAGACTATTTAAAAGAAAAAGAAATACCTCATACATTTTACATTATAGAATATCCAAAAATTCTACAAGTTAAAAATCTTCCAAAAGAAATAAAAGAAGAACTTATTCCAAAATATAAAGACTTTCCAAATATTGTACGAGCATTAGAGAAAGAACAAGATGTTGACCAGTTTATTAAAACAATTGAATATTGCCAGGCTTTAGATAAATTACATAACCATAATCTATTTGATTTACATCCTGAATTAAAACCATATTATGAAAAGGCAAAACAATGAAAATAACATATTCAAATCAAACAGTAGATTTATTTGATGAAAAACATTTTCCTACAGGAGCACCCAACAAGGTAGTTGTATCATTATCTGGTGGTTGCGATTCAGCTTCTCTAGCATTTCTTATTGCAACATACTTTCCACAAATGGAGATATACCCCTTTAACAGCAAAGACGCTGATGGTCTTATTGATACGGAACGAGCTATTAGTGTACACAAATATTTACAAGATAGATTCTCTAATATAAAAGAATTAGAATTATTTGATGTTAGGACAGGTGATCCAGTATGGATAGAAAAGGCAGAAAAAGAAATGGCTGATCCTCGTAATAAAATAATGGTAAATGGTAAACTTACAACTTTATGGAGAAATGTAAGAGGTTGTTCAAAAGCATTACAATGCAGAGCAATACGTGAATTAATGGCAACAAAATATAATACAGTAGTTGCAACAGGTATGTCTTGTAATCCACCTATTGAAGTTATGAAAGAACGTGGATTTTATGACGTTGCAGAAAGAAAACGTGATCCAGGTGACTTTGAAAGTTTAGATGTATTTGATAAAGGTCCTAATTGTATTACATACACACCATATATATTTACAAATAAAAAATTTGTATCAGGTGTATATAAAGAACACAATCTTATAAAAGATTTATTTCCTTTAACTAAATCGTGTGCGTGGGGACTTTCTGATGGTAATGAAAATTTTCCAAATCCTTGTGGTAAATGTTTTTGGTGTAATGAAAGAGCGTGGGCATTTCAATGAGAATAATTTGTGTAAGGACTGGTAAAAAATTTACAACTTGGCACGTTGATAACTTAAAGCATATGATAGATACTTATTCTGGTCTAAAGTATGACGAGTTTGAAGTTATTGAAAATGACCTGTATGGTAATTGGTATAATAAACTCCAAATGTATGATAAGTTTAGAGATGGAGAAAACTTATACTTTGATTTAGATGTAGTTATCTATAATAAATTACCAAATTTAATTAGAAAGAATTTTACATTA
>Ga0310121_10003476_pt1 | contig 14361 bp, 9 predicted proteins | sample CB27_Tmax_986_MG_FD_203504 | JGI IMG/M metagenome (GOLD analysis project Ga0310121, IMG submission 203504) | Marine microbial communities from Western Arctic Ocean, Canada - CB27_Tmax_986 | ecosystem: Environmental > Aquatic > Marine > Oceanic | place: Canada: Western Arctic Ocean | collected... | reverse complement strand
TCCCCACCAACGGGCTGTACAACCCGCGGCACGAACACGACGCGTGCGGCACCGGGTTCGTCGCCAACATCGATGGGGTTGCGTCGCATGAGATCGTCGAATTGGCGGTGCGGGCGGCTGTCAACCTGACCCACCGCGGGGCCGTCAACGCCGACCCCCAAACCGGCGACGGCGCGGGCGTTCAGATTCAGATCCCCTTCGCCCTCCTGCAGTCAGAGACCGAGCGGTTGGGACGCAAGGTGGACGACCCGAGCCGGCTCGGCGTCGCCATGGTCTTCCTGCCGCACCAAGAAGGCGACCGTGCGGCGGCGCGCGAGGCGCTGGAATCCGCCGTGCGCGGGTGCGGATTGGAACCGATCGGTTGGCGCGTCGTTCCAACGGACGAGTCGGTGCTGGGCGTGTCGGCACTGGAGACCTTGCCTGGAATCGAGCAGTTGCTGATCACGCTGCCGGACGACTTCCCGGCAGAGCCGGAAGCGCTGTTCGGCCGTCAGCTGTACTTGGCCGGACGGCGGGCACAGAGCGAGTGGCGCGCCAACGGTCTGGACTCGTACACCGTCTCCCTCTCGGACAAGGTCGTGACCTACAAGGGCCTCATGGTGGCCCCCCAGCTCGCACGCTTCTATCCAGATCTGACCGACGAGCGCACCGTCTCCTCCTTGGCGTTGTTCCACCAGCGTTACGCCACGAACACGTTGCCCGAATGGAATCTCGCCCAACCGATGCGCCACACGGCGCACAACGGGGAGATCAACACGCTGGATGGCAACCGCAACTGGATGGCGGCGCGCGAAGGAGAGATCTCGTCCGAGGTCTGGGGCGACGCCGTGCGCGACCTCTGCCCGATCATCTGGCCCACCGGCTCCGACAGCGCCTCGCTCGACGAGGCTCTCGAGCTGCTGATCCATTCGGGCCGCGATGCGATCCAGGCGATGATGATGCTGATCCCCGAGGCCTGGGAAAACAGCGCCGACATGGACCCCAAGCTGCGGGCCTTCTACGAGTACAACGCCTGTTTGATGGAGCCGTGGGACGGCCCCGCCGCGGTGGCCTTCACGGACGGCACGGTCGCCGCCGCGATCCAGGACCGCAATGGCTTGCGGCCGGCCCGCTACCAGGTCACAGCCGACGGGCTGGTGATCATGGCCTCGGAGATCGGCCTGGTCGAGCTGCCCGCCAACGAGATCGTCGAGACCGGGCGGCTGGGGCCGGGCCAAATGATCATGGTCGACACCAAGCGCAAGCGGCTGCTGCACGACGCGGAGATCAAGCGCGAGATCGCCGCGCGCAAACCATACGACGCCTGGCTGCACGACTACCTGCACCACGTGGAGTTGGAGATCACGCCCGGCGCCAACGGCGTCCCGCCGCTGCCCGAGGGCGAGCTGGAAGCCCGCCAGGTGCTGCATGGCATGACGCGAGAAGAGCTCTCCCACGTGCTGGTTCCGATGGGGCGCAACGCGAAGGAACCCACGGGCTCGATGGGTGACGACACGCCGCTCTCCGCGCTGATGGACGCACCGCGACCGCTCTACTCCTACTTCAAGCAACGCTTCGCCCAGGTCACGAACCCGGCCATCGACCCGATCCGCGAGCGGATCGTGATGTCGCTTGACAGCTACATCGGGCAGCGCCACTCGATTCTGGAAGAGACACCCGAGGCCGCCCGGCTGGTGCACCTCACCTCGCCGTTCCTCTTCGACGAGGAACTCGACCATCTCAAGCAGTTGCAGTTGGAGGGCTACTCCGCCACGACGCTGCAAGCGCGCTTCGCCGTGGCGGACGGGCCGGACGGGCTGCGGAGCGGACTCGATGCGCTCTGCGAGGCAGCCGCGGCCGCCGTCGACGACGGGTACAGCGTGATCGTGATCAGCGACCGCGAGTCAGACGAGGCCTGGGCACCGATCCCCATGCTGCTGGCCATCTCGACGGTCCATCATCATCTGATTCGAAGCGGCCGGCGCATACGCGCCAGCCTGATCGCCGAAGCCGCCGACGCGCGCGATGTGCACCAGATCGCGTGTTTGATCGGGTTCGGCGCCAGCGCGGTCAATCCCTACCTCGCGTTCGCCTCGCTGCGGGCACTGCACACGGATGAAGAGTTTGAAGAGGACGAGCTGGAAAACGTCTTCTGGCGCTACAAGCAGGCCGTCGAGGCGGGGCTGCTCAAGATCATGTCGAAGCGCGGCATCTCGTCGATCGCCTCGTATCACGGCGGCCAGATTTTCGATGCCTTGGGCGTTGGGGACGAGATCATCGAGCGCTCGTTCCCCGGCACAACGTCGCGCGTGGGCGGGGTCAACTTCGCCGACGTGGGGGCGGACGTTCTGCAGCGCCACAGCGCGTCGGGAGAGGCGGCTCTGGCACGCGGAGGCTGGTACAAGTTCCGGCGCGACGCCGACTACCACGCCTTCGCACCCGAGATCTGGCGTTCCCTGCACAGCGTCGCACAGGGCGGCGACTATTCCGACTATGAACGCTACGCCGAGCTGGTTCATTCCCGCCCCACAACGGCCTTACGCGACCTGCTGGACTTCCGTTCGGATCGCGAACCGATCGATATCGACGAGGTTGAGGACATCGACGCCATCACGGCGCGCTTCCAAACCGGAGCGATGTCGCTGGGCGCGCTAAGCCAGGAGACCCACGAAGACCTGGCGCGAGCCATGAACGAGCTTGGCGGCCGGTCGAACACTGGCGAGGGCGGAGAGGATCCGCGTCGCTATCTGCCCGGCGGCGATCGCCGCGATGCGAACTCGCAGGTCAAGCAGATCGCATCCGGCCGCTTCGGCGTGACGCCGGCCTACCTCGCCGCCGCGACCGAGATCGAGATCAAGATCGCCCAGGGTTCGAAGCCGGGCGAAGGCGGTCAGCTGCCGGGCCACAAGGTGTCGTCCTACATCGCGATGCTGCGCCACTCGACGCCGGGCGTCGAACTGATCTCGCCCCCGCCGCACCACGACATCTATTCGATCGAAGACCTCGCCCAGTTGATCTACGACCTCAAGATGGTCAACCCCACGGCCAAGATCTGCGTCAAGCTCGTTGCCGAGGAAGGCGTGGGGACCATCGCGGCGGGCGTGGCCAAGGCCTACGCAGACGTCATCCAGATCTCCGGGGCCGACGGCGGCACCGGGGCGTCGCCGTTGTCCTCGGTCAAATACGCGGGCGAGCCGTGGGAGTTGGGTATCAAGGAGACGCACGAAGTCCTCGTCCACAATGGGCTGCGCGGGCGCGTGCTGTTGCGCGCCGACGGCGGGATTCACACCGGGCGCGATGTTGTGAAGGCCGCGCTGCTGGGGGCTGAGCAGTACGGTTTCGGCACATCGGCGCTGGTCGCGTTGGGCTGCAAGATGGCCCGCCAGTGCCATCTCAACACGTGCCCGGTGGGGGTGGCGACTCAACGCGAGGATCTACGCGCGAAGTACTTCGGCAAGCCCGAGATGCTGATCAATTTCCTGCTCCATGTGGGGCAAGAGGTGCGATTGATCCTGGCCAGCCTGGGCTACACGTCGATCGACGACCTCGTCGGGCGCACGGACCTGCTCAAGCAGGTCCCGCCGCAGGGCTCGCGGCGTGCCGAGCGAATCGACCTCTCTCGCCTGCTGACGATGGTGGATCCAGAGAATACGGAGCCGCACCACCGCATGCAGGAGCGCAACGACCGTCTGGATGACGAGAAACTGGACAACAAGATCCTGGAGGACGTGCAGGAGTCGATCGATGAACAAACGCCGATCACGCGGGCCTACAGCGTGCGCAACATCCATCGAGCGGTGGGCGGGTGGATCTCGGGCTATATCGCCAAGAAGTACGGCGACGATGGCCTGCAGCCCGGCACGATCGATCTGATCTTCCACGGCTCAGCGGGGCAGTCCTTCGGCGCCTTCCTCTCGCGCGGCGTGCGGCTGCACCTTGTCGGCGAGGCCAATGACTACGTAGGCAAGGGCATGGGCGGCGGGGCGATCGCGGTGCGAGCCCCCGAAGACGCGGGCTTCACCTGGCACGAGGGCGTGCTGGTAGGCAACACGGTGCTCTACGGTGCGACGGGCGGCAGCCTCTTCGTCGCGGGGCAGGCCGGGGAGCGCTTCGCGGTCCGCAACTCGGGCGCGCGCGCGGTCGTCGAGGGGATCGGCGACCACGGCTGCGAATACATGACGGGTGGGCGCGTGGCGATCCTGGGTCCCACGGGACGCAACTTCGCCGCCGGCATGTCGGGTGGGATCGCGTATGTGCTCGACGAGAACGAGACGTTCCGACGTCGCTGCAACCCGGACATGGTCGACCTCGACCGCATCAAACTGAAGCGTGACCGCGAGACGCTGCGCGACCTGATCGAGGCGCACGTCGAATACACGGACAGCGCGCGGGGGCGGGAAATTCTCGACGACTGGGAGAACAAACTGCCGCTCTTCGTGAAGGTGATGCCGCGCGATTACAAGCGTGTGCTGCAGGAGCGGGCAGGGCAGGCCCTCGCCTTCGCCGTCGAACAGGACTAACGACGCGGAACGGATCGCTCGCGCGAGCCCATATATCTGTGCCCCGCATCCACCGATGTGCAACGCGGCTGGCGCTGTCTAGCGTTTCCCTCGCTTCGGGCCGGGATAGAGGATTTCGGCCAGCGACTGCCGTGAGCGGCGACGACCGCTGGGCAACGATCGGGCCGCGCTCGCGCCCAACCGACGTCGCCACGACTTGGACGCCCGGTCTGTTGTGGCGGCGGGAGCGACGCGACGCGCCGCGCTTCGACGGGTATCACGCAACTTCGTCCTGAGCACGCCGGCCGGGCTTCCGCCCTTCCGTTTCTGGGCCGCGGGCAAGAATCGGGGAGCAAGGGCGGCGAGCAGCCCCAGCGCCGCGCCCAGCACTCCGGCCCGGGCGAAGACGGCACCGTCGGCGTTGAGAGCGCGTGTTGGCAGATCCGGCGCGGGGGGTGCGATGGGCCGGGTCGATCCCGGCGCGGCGGCGAGAGTCCTGTGCGCGGGGGACCTGCCCCCCTCGGAGTCGGCTGGGGAACGGCCGCCTCCAGCGCGCACGGGCTAGGGCATCGGCGAGGCGGGCAGAGGTATGTCGCGTCGGACCTGCAAGCCCATCTGCTGCGCCTTCAGGTTGACGCCGCCCAAGCCACTCAGGGCGCTCAGCAGCTCCTCGTCGCTCAGGCGCTCAAGGATATTCATGATGTACTCACGCCCGGCCCGGGCCAGGTCCGAGAGCACCTCGGTCCCGCGAACGGTGAGCAGGTTGCGCACGACGCGGCGGTCTTCGGGGTCGGCGCGGCGCTCGACCAGATCTTGCTTGGCCAGTCGATCAACGATGCCCGTCACCGTCGAGGGGCGCACGCCCAGCCGCTCGGCCAGCTTGCCGGCGGTCATGCCGGGATCGGCATTGAGGATGTGCAGCACGCGCAGTTGGGACATGGTCAGGCCCAGGTCTTCCCAGACCTGCAAGCGGGCCGGGTCCGCCAGGACAGCCGCGTAGGAATACTCAGTGAGGAGGAGCTCCAGCAACTCTGCTCGGCTCAGCTCGGCCATAGATTCCGACCCTTCTCGCCCCCCCACCCCAGCTAACACCGAAGTACGTAGCTCATCAGCAGGGTACATGGGCCGTGATCTGTTCATGCCCGCCTCGAATCCTAGGCGACAGACGGCGGCAGCGAAACTCGGCTCAGATGTCTGGTCAAGAGATAAGAGCCCGCTTCAGCGTCGGCTGGCGGGCCGAACTGCTTGAATCAGCCCCGCCAGCGGCGGTCAGCGTACCCTTATGTGAACTGGCCGCGCGCGCGGAGGCAGGCTGGCCCCGTACCGAGCGGCGCTGCACTGAGCAAGCTGAAAACCGGCCGAATGATGAGCAGGCGTAATCCTTGGTCCACCACGCGGCGCTGACCCCTCGCCGCGGCCGCAAACGCCGAACTACCCCCGCAACGCCGGTCGATCTCGTTGGCGGAGCGCGAGGAGCGGCTGGAGCGAGCGATCCAGCGCGAGTTGCGGGAAGGGGCACGGCTGGAATCGCGCGAGGCGACGTCCGCTGTGTTGGTTCGCGGCCGGCACGTCAATCACGCCCTGCACTTCGGGCTTTCGCTGGTGACGTTGGGCTGGTGGTTGGTGGTCTGGCTCGTCTGGGCGCGACACCGAGGGAAACGCTGGTCGACGTTAGTCGTGGCTGAGGATGGGTCGATCGTGGAAGTGTAGTCCGTCTCGCGCTGGCGACGGATGACTCGACGGCCCGGCTAGAGGTAGGTCTGGATGCGGGCGTCGGGGCTGGACTGCAGGACGCGGCGCAGGCGCTTGCCATCCTTGGTGATGGCGTAGCGGCGACCCCGGTCGTCGGAACTGAGTTCGGGCGTCGTGTCCATCGCGATCAGACGCAGCGAGTTGAGCCGAATCAGGCTGAGGCGAACTTGCTCCTCGTTCGCTGTTGGTCGGGTGCTGATCACTTCCTGCATCAGGTCCAACGCGGGCGCCATTCCGTGGCGAATCAAATGGTTGAGCATGATCTGCTCGACGACATCGAGTTCGATCTCGATCCGCTCGTGCCGCCGCCGAGTCCACCATCGCCGCCAGAGAGTGGACAGTCGCTTCAACATCCGCTTCCTCCCAGCCCAACTCAGCCTTTGAGGTACGCCTCGATATCAGGGCCGCCTTCGGTGTGGACGGCGCCCGCGGCGACCAGCTTGGCCAGCTTGGTCTCGTCGACGCCGAGCAGTTCCGCGAACACGTCGGCGCTGTCCTGGGCGAAGGCCGGGGCGGGCCCGCCCGCCCCGGCCGGCGTACGCGACATGTGTTTGAGCGGCGAGTCGGCCATGGGAACGGCGCCGATGCGGGGGTGCTGCGGCTGCGCGATCATGCCGCGCGCCCGTATCTGCTCCGACTCCACCGCCTGGCCGACCGTGTTGAGTGGCCCGACGGGCATGCCGTAGGGCTCCAGGATGGCGAGCCACTCCTCGGTGGTCTTCGTACGCATGGCCTCGAAGAGAAGCGGCTCCAGCTCAGCGTGGTTTTCGGTGCGTTTGAAGGACGTATCGAAGCGGGGGTCGTCGATCAGATCGACACGCTCGATGGCGGAGCAGTAGAGCGCCCACTGGTTGTCGACTCCCCAGGCGAGCGCCAGCACGAGCCAGCCATCCTTGGTGGGAAAGGCCTGGAACGGCGTCGCCGAGGGGTGGCGCGTGCCCAGACGGCCCGGCTCCTTGCCAGTCGCGAAGTAGCGCGCGACCGCGTTCTCCAGGATCGCGATCTGGCAGTCCAGCATCGAGACATCGATGAGTTGCCCCTGGTCACTGCGTTCCCGCTCCTGCAATGCAGCGAGCACGCCGATCGCGGTGAAAAGGCCGGCCGTGATGTCGCCAATCGAGGTACCGGGGCGCGCCGGGGGCCCGTCCGGGTAGCCGGTGATCGACATGATGCCGCCCATGCCCTGAATCACGATGTCGAGTGCGGGCTTGTCTCGCAGGGGGCCGGTACGGCCGAAGCCGGAAATGGCGGCATAGATCAGGCGCGGGTTGCGGGCGGACAAGACGTCGTAGCCGACGCCAAGTCGATCCATGACGCCCGGCGTGAAGTTCTCCATCACCACGTCGACCCGCTCGACAAGGTCCAGGAAGAGGTCGACACCGGTCTCGTTGCGCAGGTCGATCGCGATGCTGCGCTTGCCCCGGTTGATGCTCTGGAAGTACATGCTCTCGTTGGCGCGGAAGGGCCCGGTCGTACGGGCAACGTCGCCGTAGGGCGGCCGCTCAACCTTGATCACGTCCGCGCCGAGATCGGCCAGGACCATCGAGGCGTAGGGGCCGGAAAGGACCCAGGTGAGGTCAAGGATGCGAACGCCGTCGAGTGCGCTTGGCATGAGCTGACAGACCCCTCACAGTCGCGTTGCGCACCGCCAACCTCCCGACGGAGGGACACGGCCGGTGCGTCGAGGCAGTCTATACCGCGTAGGATCGCGGCAGCAGGGGGAACGAAGGCGCCGTCGCGGCCGTATATATAGAGAAGGGCCGCGCCAGATCGAAGCGAGGGAAGGCGATGGCGATCACAAAGCGAACGATCCCGAGCCGGCCCGTGCCGGATGAAGTGCGCCGAACCTACTTCGAGCGCATCTTCCACGCCCACTTCGTGCTGGTGCATCTCGTGGGACTGCTGTTCGGCTTGCAAATGGCGATCGCCAGCGCGTTCGCGATACTGCATCACGGCCGGCGCGTGAGTAAGTCTGGACGCAACCTCCCTGCGGCCGGAGTGAGCGGGCGACGGGCCGTTATGTCCGCGATCATGGGGCAACCGCCAGGGCGGAACTAACGGCGCCAGCAGAACGCGCCGAGATGGCTCAGGGTTGGCCGAGTTCACGGCGGCGGGCAGAGTCTTCGCTCAAGCCGGTGCTGGTAGCGATCCCCTCAAGCGGCTCACCGCGCACGTAGCGCGTCAGATTGTGCAACCAGCCATCCACAGTGCGGGTAAAGCCGAGCGGGCTGTCTCCCGAGTCGTGCGGCGTGATGACCAGGTTGGGGATGTCCCAAAGCGGTGAGTCGGGCGGGAGTGGCTCCTGCTCCGCGACGTCGAGCACCGCGCCCGCCAGGCGGCCCGCACGTAGCGCGTCGATGAGGGCGTGCTCGACGACGATCCCCCCGCGGGCGACGTTGATCAGCAGTGCACTGGGCTTCATCAGAGCGAGCTGTGGTGCGTCGATCAGGCCACGCGTTTCGTCGGTCAGGGGCACGCTGATCACGACGTAGTCGGACTGGGCCAGCAGATCGGGCAGGCGGTCCGGCGCGAGCCATTCGTCGAGGTTGGGATCCTCGACGTTGTTGCGCTTGGTGGCCACGACACGCATCTCGAACGCCCGCCCCAGCTTCCCGACCGCCGCGCCGATCCCGCCGTAGCCAACGATGCCGACCGTCGTCCCCGTCAGCTCCTCGCTGTCGACGGGCCGCCAGGCATGGTCGCGCTGGGCTTCCGCGTGGGCGGACATGTGCTTGGCGTGGCGCAGCATCTGGCCCAGGACGTACTCGGCCATCGGCCGCGAGTGTTGGCTGGGGGCGTGGGTCAGCGTGGCACCGGATTCGAGCATGGCGGCGAACATGGGGTGATCGATGCCGGCCGAGGAAGAGTGCACCCAATCGACGCCGGACGTCGCAGCCCGCACGGAGGCGGCGACGGTCTCACGCGTCGCGCGGTAGAGGTCCTCGGAGAGAAAGACGTGATCGAGGCCGGTGACTTCGGCGGCCCCGCCGTCGAGCGTTGTGAAACGGGCGTCGGGCTCAAGGATGGCAAAGTCGGCATCGGGCACGATCGAGCGAATGCGTGAGCCGCTGTGCTCCCAAACGGCTCGGGTACAGCAGATCTTCACGCGATGCCTCCGCGCAGGATGGGCGGGGCCGTGGGGTTGGGCTCGCTGGTCATTGCTGCTCGCTCATGTCCGCTGGCTGGAACCGTTGTGATGTGACGGGCGTAGATCCCCATGCTGCGGAGTCGCAGCGCGCGCGGCAAGCGACTGCGTAAGCCCGACTACGTGATCGACGCGGGTCCGGTTGCGCGAGCGTTGCTGGGGTCTACCATTCCGGCACTCTTTCCGAGCACCGGGGCTGATTGCCTGATGGCCGCCTGAACCCGATTCCGAGCGAGCAGCCAGCGGAAAGACCCCAGCGGAAACGAGGACCACGTGCCCAAAGACTATGACCAATTGGCGATGAAGGCCCACGCCGAATGGCGCGGCAAAGTGGACTACGTCTCCAAGGTGAAGGTGACGAACCACGACGAGTTGAGCGTGGTCTACACGCCCGGCGTGGCCGCCCCATGCCTAGAGATTGAGAAGCACCCAGAGACGGTGCGCACGTATACCGGCATCGGCAATCTGGTCGCGGTGATCACGGACGGCTCCGCAGTGCTGGGACTGGGCGACATCGGACCGCAGGCGGCCCTGCCCGTGATGGAGGGCAAGTGCGTGCTCTTCAAGAGCTTCGCGGGGGTCGACGCGATCCCGATCGCGCTGGATGTGCACGACGTCGACGGGATCGTCTCGGCGGTCAAGGCGATCGCGCCTTCGCTGGGCGGGATCAACCTGGAGGACATCAAGGCGCCAATTTGCTTCGAGGTCGAGGAGCAGCTGCACGACGCGCTCGACATTCCGGTCATGCACGACGACCAGCACGGCACGGCGGTAGTGGCGCTGGCCGGCGTTACGAACGCGCTCAATCTGACGAACCGCGAGCCACGTAATACCCGCGTGGTCATGCTGGGTGCCGGTGCGAGTTCGATCGCGGTGGCCAAGCTGCTGCGGATGTACGGGATCGAAGAGATCGCGATGCTGGACAGCAAGGGGCTGCTGACCACCGACCGCGACGACATGAACAAGTACAAGCAGGAGATCGCGAACTGGGGCGAGTTCGGTAACAACTCGGACGGATCGATCCCGCAGCTCCCGCAGGTGATCAAGGGCGCGGATCTTTTCATCGGCTTGAGCGGGCCCGGCCTGGTCACGCAGGAAGACATCGCGCAGATGAACGACGACGCCATCGTCTTCCCGATGGCGAATCCGACACCGGAAGTGATGCCAGAGCTAGCGAAGGCCGCCGGCGCGGCGATCATCGCGACCGGGCGCTCCGACTTCCCCAACCAGATCAACAACGCGCTGGGTTTCCCCGGCATCTTCCGTGGTCTGCTGGATGCGCGGATCGAGAAGGTGGAGAACCCGCACAAGATGGCGGCGGCCGCCGCCATCGCGACCGCGGTCGACGATCCATCGCCGGATGAGATCGTGCCCTCGATCTTCAAAGAGGGGCTGGCCACCAAGGTCGCCGAGGCCGTGATGTCAGCGTAGCTGCCTACTAGACGCGCCAGGCTTCCTCGTAGCGATGGCCATCCCAGCCAAAGCCGAAGCTGGGCAGAACAATGTCGCGGCGGTGAACGAGCCGTTGCACACCATGTCCGATCGGAACGATCCAGGCTGGCTCCCCAAGTAGCGCCGGCGTGATCGCCTCCCGGAAGATGCGCTGACGTTCGCCAAGCTGCAACGTCTCGCGGGCCTTGCTGAGCCACGTATCGACGACCGGATCACTGAACCCGCCAAGGTTGTTCGGGGCATCGGTCCGCATTGTCGCCCAGAGGCGGTCGGTGGGATCGGGGTCGGAGATCGCGGTGCCCCAGCCGATCACGATCGGGACCGAGCCGTCAACGATGCCCTCGAAAATGCGCGCGTACTGGCTGATCTCTACCTCCACGACGCGCGTCAGACTCGCGCTGAGCGTGGCCTCGACGGTCGCGGCGGCGGTGGGATAGGTAGCGGAGAAAACGTCCGGCAGATGGACCGTGAGTGATCCGTCAATGCCGGCCGCGTCGAGCAGGCCGCGCAGCGTGATCAGGTCTTCGTCGTTGCGAGGACGGAAGCCCGGCTCTTGTTGTAGCGCGGAAGGCGGCAGTGCCCAATCGGGGGTGTACCAAGGGGCCGGGCCGCTGACGAGACCGTTGGGCCCGTACGTCGCTTCGATCAGGGCGTTGCGGTCGAGCGCGAGGTGCAGCGCCAGAGCGACGCGCCGGTCGACGAGCGGATTGTCCTGGTTCTCGCGGTACGAGAACCAGGCTTCGATCCCGAACGGCAGCGGCCGCGTTTCAACCACCACCTCCTCGACCTCTTGCTCGACAGCGCTGAGATCGACGGCATCCCCGGGCAGCCACAAGTCCAACTCACCGTCGCGAAACGCCTGCTCCTGTGCAGCGCTGGTGGGCAGATCCAACAATGAGAGCCGCGCAAGGTATGGCCGTCCCTGGCGGAAGTAGGCCGGATTGGAAACAAGGCTGATTCCCCGGCCCGGTTGGAACGAGCCGATACGAAAGGGGCCCGTACCAGAGTAGTAGGCGGCCCGCAGCGGATCATCGCGCAGAGCATCGCCGAACAGCTCCCAGGTTTCGGGCGCCTGGATGAACGACCACGGCCCAGCCAGCACGCTGGCAAGGTAGGCCGCGTCTGGTCCGTTGCTGCGGAAAATCACCGTCGTCTCGTCGAACACGTCCACTGAGGCGGTGCGTTGGAAGAGCGTCTGCCGCTCGAGCGAGGTGTCCACGGCGCCCGCGGCGTCGAGTCCCGCGACCTGGCGGTCGAGGTTCGCGCGCAAATCGTCCGCCGTGAGGGGGCGTCCGTTGGTGGGCTCGTCGATGCCCCAGCGCACGCCGGGGCGGAGCTCGAAGACGTAGGTCGATGCGTCCGGTATCTCTGGCAGCGCGGCCAGGTCCGCTTCCAGGACACCGCGATCGATGTCGCTGTAGCGGACGAGCTTGCTCTGCTGTAGCGCGGCGAGCAGCTGGGTCAGTGGGAACTGGGCGCGATGCGAGTCGAAAAAGTCGAGATCCAGCAAGGAGGCGTGCAGGCGCAGTTCGCCGCCGAGCTGCGGGGCGCCCGGTGCGGTGATTCGACGCAGGGGGTTCGTGACGCCGGCAGTCTCGCCGGGCGGCTGCGCCTGGCCACCGTCGGGCGTCTCGCTGCCGACGGCGGTCGCGGCACCATCGCCGTCCACATCGTCTTCGCCGCCGCAGCCGACCAAGGCAAGGCCGGCCGCACCAATCCCAGCGCGAGCGCTGGCCGAGAGCAGGCCCCTCCGCGTCAAGCGCGGAGACAGGCGCCGCAAACCAACCGGGCGCGAGGCATGCTTCGCACGGGGTGCTAGGGGGGTCGCTCGCTCTCGCACCGGGTTGGCGCCTCCTGGAGCCAGCGTCCCGCAGCGCCGCACTCCGTGTCATCGTACGATCGACGAGGGTCCGCCCGCCATCCGCGCGCCCCGACCAGAGGCCCCCACCAGTGGAACGGCCCCGAGCGCTTCATGGTTCCCTAGCGCAGGCCGCTCAGCTCTCGAATCTCGGGGCGGTCCGCGCTGAGCGCCTCCAGTGTCTGCCGCAGGGCGGCGCCGAGCCCAAAAACCGGCTCGAAGCCGGTCGCCGCCTGTAGCCGCACGCCGTCGAACAGGTGTGGGCGGCCGGTGCGGTCCACGTAACGGGAAACGCCCGCTGGCGGTTGCAGCAGCCAGTCGGAGAGGCCAAGATGGCCCGCTAGCGTGGCGGCACGCAGCGGCACGGAACGAACCAGCGGCGGCCGCCCGAGCAGACGCTGGGATTCCATCACCAGCGTGCGCCAGTCAGTGTCGAAGCTTCGGACATGGAAGCTGCCGTCGATCGCATCGGCGGCATGAGCGATCAAGCCCCAGACCGCCCGCGCCAGATCGGTCGCGTAAGCCAGGGAAACGGGGGCATTGCCGCCGGCGACAAGCCGCGGCTTGTGCTGATCGAGGATGTAGTCGAACAGTGCCGCCATGCTGCCCCGCTGTCGCGGCCCGAAGGTCGGGGCGGGGCGCACGACGATCACCGGCACGCGGCGTCGATAGGTGCGGACCGCCCGCTCGGCCATGGCGATGCTCTGTGCGACCGGCCCATCCGGACGGAAGGCGCGGCCTTCAGTAACCGGCCAAGGCGGGAGCTGGTCGCCATACACCACCGTCGACGACATCTGTAGGAAGGCCTCGACCCCGCTCTGGCTACAGGCATCCAGTAGCCCCGTGGCGGCGCCTACGTTGACATCGGCGTACACCTCCGGGCGGAGCCCGGGAACGCTGAGCTGGACCGCGTTGATCACGAAGTCGGTCTCGGGCAGGCCAGGGCGCTTGATCAGGGATAGCACCCAGTCGGCATCGGAGGGGTCGCCCTGCGCGACTTCGAGTTCTAGTCTCTCCAGGTTGGCGCGCTGCGGACTGTCGCCGGTGGTGGCCGGACCCACGAGAGCGAGCACCTCGACGTCGTGACGCAGCAGTTCGTCGACGATGTGTCCGCCTATGAATCCATCAGCGCCGGCCACAACGATTCGCATCTGACCAGTGTAGGAAGCGGGCACGGAAGGCTGAGGCGCGCTCCCACCAGTTCATAACGGAGGCTCGTGGCTGCGTGGTAGGCTGAGCCGCCACCCCGCCGTGCGCAGGCGGATAAGGAACAATCGGGCTGCGAACAAAGGTGGAGCCGATGGAGTTGCCGGGCGGCCTGGGAACGATCGAACTGGGAACGATCGAGGCGCAACGCATCGAGACGGCGCAGGGCGTGCTCGCCGTCGAGGCGCTTGGCTACCATCTGCAGATCGCCCGCAACGGCACCGAAATCCGGTCCTACTGGCTGCTGCCCCGCCGCGTCACACTGACGCGGCCCAGCGGTCAGGTCGAGCGAGCGCCAGTGCAAGACGGCGCGGGGCGTGTGTCCCTGGTCCTGATGCTGTCTGGGCTGGCTCTCGCCTTGGGCTGTTGGATACTGAGTAGGAAGTGAGTAGGACTGTGCCTGACGACGATTTGGAATTCGGACCGCTGCGCGACATGCCGCACTCCGTCTCCCGCCTGACCGAGGTTGC
>Ga0310121_10003475_pt1 | contig 14362 bp, 11 predicted proteins | sample CB27_Tmax_986_MG_FD_203504 | JGI IMG/M metagenome (GOLD analysis project Ga0310121, IMG submission 203504) | Marine microbial communities from Western Arctic Ocean, Canada - CB27_Tmax_986 | ecosystem: Environmental > Aquatic > Marine > Oceanic | place: Canada: Western Arctic Ocean | collected... | reverse complement strand
ACCGCAACGGTCTTTGGTTCCCTGCGGTGCCCTTGGACCGTGTTACCTGGAAAGAAGTCGGAAGCGCTCTTGGGCTGGACGCGAACGAGTCCACGGTTGAATTGTCCGACTGGCTGGACGCCGCTCTTCAGGCCCGCGGTTTGTGCGATTACCGGCAGGACACCGAAAACCTTCCATCTTTAGCCACGGTCCTGGAACGTAAGAGGACCAAAACCCCCGCACTTGATGAACCCAAGGTAGTTGAGGCGACCCCCATCCTGCTTACCGATGACTCCGCTTCCGAACAAGAGGCCGGCACCACAACTCCATGACATGAAACGCATTCTCCTTGCCATCTTGCTGATTGTCTTTGTCGTCTCAGCAATTGCCTATTGGGTTTATAGTTCCCAGCTCCAACCGAAGAAGGTTCAGATTCTGGTCCAACAGAAAGTCGAGGAAGCGATAGGCCGACCCATCGAAATTGGGACCATCCGCGGGCGCGGAATGCTAGGTTACGAGATTGAGAATATTCGCATCCAGGGAAAAGAGGGTGAGAAGGATTTCTTCACCGCCAAGTCGGCAAAGATTTCCTGGGGATGGCCGGGCGCGGTTCTTGCCGGGAACCTCGATCTCAAAGTAGAGCTTGTCCATCCCATATTTACGATACGTCGGACCGCGGAAGGCTGGGTTGTCCCCACCGCCAAAACTCCCCGACTTGTTGGCGAATCCACGAAGGAAGATGAATCGGCTGCAAAGCAGAGGGCTAAAGATTCAAACGAATCGTCTCCGAAACACTCCATCCATCTTGTTCTGAACAACTCCTTGTTCGTTCTCGAAGACGAGAAATGGGGGGAGTGGGAGGTTCGCTTCGATAATGAAGCCGAGATCGACTTTTCACAAGGCAAAAGCGACAGTGGTTTGGCCAAACTTATTCTTCAGGGTTCTCCAACTGTATCAGGAACATTCCTCGAAGGTTCTTTTGATCGTCTCGGTAGGTTTCCCCAAAAGATTCTGACAACCGTTGATCCTCACGATGTCAAAGGAGAGATGGCCATTGCAGCCGAATGGGACTCCAAGCGATGGCAGATCGGATCTCTGGAGGATGCCGAGGTTACCAACAAAATACAGACTCCAAGGTCTTCCCTCGAAATAGGAAGTTTTCGACTTGCCGGGACCCGGTCCGACTCCAGCTATGCGCTGGATGACATCTCACTTACCGGGGCGATATTCAGGCACGACACCTGGGACAACCCGATTGTGAAAGACCTCCGGATTCCTTGGACGGCTCCTCCAAGGGGCGAATTGGAGATCCGAATTGAGGAGTTGGGGGCCGGCCCCGATTCATTGCTCTTTCATGTTGTGGGAGTCCATATCGAAAGCGCTACATTGGACTTGGAGAGACTTCCCTGGTTGGCAATCGTTTCTCATAACAAGCAGTGGAACCTGGCGAATATGGAATTGGAATCACGTTTCAGAGTGGATAAGGATTATAACCGATGGGATTGGAGCGATCTGCGCCTCCTCTTCTCCGAGGGGCGGGAAGGAGAGATTTTGTCCCGCGGATATTTTGATGAGCGCGACGGATTTCAATGGAAGGTGGACACTCGTATCGAGCGGCTTCCATTGCCGGACCAGGTGTTTGAAGAAGAGACATTTGAAGTCGGCACTCTTTCAGGAACGATGAGTTGGGGTGAGACTAGAGTGGCGTCCGAGGGTTTTGTCCGGTCAGGAAGTGGGAGCGTGTCGATCAAAGGCGGTGAGATCGGTTCCATTCGTTTGCTGGGCCAGCTGGAAGAACTCACACAGACCGAAAAGGTTGGGCATTCCAAGTTCGAAAACCTATCCTTCGATTTCGATTACTCAGAGGATAAAGTGGAGATTGAGAACCTCAATATCAGAAGCAGTATCCTCGATTTGACGGGCAATGGTGTTTATGATTCGAGCGGTAAGATTGAGGTGAACGTCGCCGCCGAACCCAGCAAGGGATTGATTGAGATACTCGACCGGGAAAAGGCAGAATCGATATTGGCCTCTTTGGGAAAATCAGGTCCGGTGGACATCCGCATCACAGGTAGTCTTGATTCGCCAGACTACACAATCATTCCGAGAGGAAAGATCCGTATTCCATTAGGGGATTTGCTTTCTGATTAGTGGTGTTATGCGTAATTTTGGGGTAAAGGGGAGGAACCAATGAGTAGTTTCACCAATCGATGGAATGGCAAGATTCTTTCGCTCATGGCGGTGGGCCTTATTATCGGATGTTCGCAAGGTCCTCGCGAATCCGATGAAGCAGAGAGAAAAGTTGTTCCGACCGCGATTCCCGAACCGACCGCCACACCCCCGCCCGTTCGGCTCAGTCTTCCCTCGTGGGTCTCAGATGAAATTTCTGAAGGCGCCCTTTCAAGGGTACGGGATGCACTTCCTGATCGGGAGGTCGTACTCGTCGAGCGGGACGCAACTGAGTGGGACATCGGGCTCGACCTATTTAATCCCTCCAGTGTCAACACAACCACTAAACCCTGGATAATCGAGCGGCTTGGTTTATATGTTAACCGCGTCCTCCTTGCACAGACGGGAACCCAGACCGTGGGCGAGACCTGGGAGGAAATTGCGGAAGCCGCTTCACGATTAAAGGAACAGAAGGGGATGGAGCGTGCCCTTGCGCTTCCGGGTGATCTGGCCGGTCTTCCAGGGACGCTTGTGACTTTGATGACCCTAACAAATCTGACGACGGCCGCTGGTGAGCATCCGCTCGTGTCTCCAAATGCGAGGAGGGCCCTCGATTTTCTCCAGAGTCTCCATGCCAAAGGACTCTATAAAATTGGACCTGGGACTGGTCTCTCGAGAAGCGAGGCAGTCGATCTCGTTGCCCAAGGCAAGTCGGCGATGACCCTGGCATGGTCGCTTTCCGCGGACCGTATCATGCAGCCGACCGGTTCAAGTATTTCAGAACAGATCCAAGTGTTTCCTCCGCCGGCATTTAGAGGTGGGTCTGTCCCATCCCCGGAACAGCTGGTCCGGCCATGGTGGTGGTCGGTAAGAACGGAGGACGTTCCGTCAAATGTCAGCGAGCAACTGCTCGAAAATCTTTCTGAGTGGCGCCCAGCGGATTTCGTCGGAGGGGAGTGGTTTACACCCAAGGAACCGCCCGTGACGCCGGGCGTGCATCGGGTCCTCTCTACCATGACCTGGACCACGCAAGAAAATAAGGCTGTGTACCGAGTGCTTGCGGACGGTTGGAGCCAGGGGCAGAGTTCGGATGTGATACTCCGAGGCCTCCAGGTGCGCCTGGCCGCTTTGAGATCTGGGGTGAAGTGAGAGGGAGGGTAACCCAAGGGGACCAGGGACCTGTGTGGAACGACCGCTCCGATTGTGTTAAGATGATTTGATAGATTACAAATCTCTGAAAGGGGTCACATCATGGCGGTTTGTGAAGTTTGCGGAGGCATATTCGATAACGTCGATGGTACCTGCCCCTCGTGCGGGGCTGCGGTGGGTGGTAGCTCCTCGGATCAGAGTGCTGATGCCCTCTACGATGAGGCCCACCAGCGCATTAATGCCGAGCAGGTTGCGGATGCGAAGGGTCTTCTCACTCAGGCCATCAAGAAAGACGATTCCAAAGGCGAGTACCATTTCTTTCTCGGCAGCGTCCTGTACAAACTGGGTGAATTCCCAACAGCGTACTCCACCTGGCAGAAAGCCGATCGAATGTTGCCGGGTCAGGACCGCATCCAGAAGTGTCTGGTAGCCGCACGCCAGCGTATGACTGAACAGGAACGGTGATCCACCCTCTTCCTCTCCACCCATGACCAGCCGGCAGCGACAACACGCTGAATCTCTGGCTCGGCAGATCCGTTACATTCTCGCGAAGTCTCCTGATGAGTTTGGTATTGTCCTGGACCCAGAAGGATGGGTGCATCTGAAGGAATTGGTTCAGGTTGCTTCCGAGGGAGAAGACCTGCAGGGAGTAACCGCGAATCGGATATGTGACCTAGCTTGGCAGCTCCCTGACTGGCCCTTCGAAGTTGAGGAAAAGCGAATCCGGTATGTGCCTCCACCGGATGGAGGTGTCCATCCCCCAGCGCGCGGCAACGAACCCCCACCAACGCTCCTTTATTTTGGCGCGCGCCGCCGTCCCTACGCGACTTACCTTGAAAAGGGGATCAAACCATCTGTTGGGAACGAAATTACTCTATCCAGAACTTCCGACCTGGTAATGCGGATTGCTCGACGGCGCGACCCCAATCCGGTCCTCGTGGAGATTCAAACGGCCATCGCTGAGTCCAGGGGGAGCAGTTTTCAATCGTATGGTTCGCAGTTATTCCTGGTTGATTACCTTCCGCCGGAATGTTTACACGGTCCCCCTGTTGATCTAGAAAGAGTTAAACCCACCCCAAAGAAACGGAAACCCGACCCCCAGAAACCGACTGAGCCTGCTCCTCACCCGGAGTCGTTCCACTCGGAGGCATGGGATCCCTCTTCGGATCGTCTGATTGCGCGGGACCCAGAAGAGGAGAAGAAAGACCTCAAGCGAAAAAGGCTGAAGAAGCGTGTGGGCTGGAAAGACGAGAACCGCGAGAAACGGCGGTCAGGTCAGTAGCTGTAGGGAACAGCCTCCGTGCCGTTCCGTTTAGCGTGTAGACATCATGGGTGCGATTCATTCACCGCTATCACTGGCCGCTTGTTGCGTCGTTTCATCAAGCTTCCTTTCAATCGAAGCCAACGCAACATAGGCAAGCAAAACAGCGCCTCCGATCGCGCACAGGAGAAGATACATCGCTCCGGGAGCAGCGATCCGTGGATTGAGGGGGACGCCTTCCGCATCGATTTTCTCAGGCGCAAGCAGAAACCCGATCATTCCCAGCAACACGGTGATCCCGTAGTAGAACAATACAATGTTCCTATGACGGAAACCGAGTTTCAGCAGGCGGTGGTGCATGTGGCGGCTGTCGGGCGTAAAGACACGCTTCCCTCCCACCGCGCGACGTAAGGCGGAGGAGCCGACCTCCAGGAGTGGGATACCAAGCAGCACGATGGGTGTTGCCAGGATAAGAGCTGAGATGGTCTTGAAATCGCCTTCGATCGAACCGGCTCCTACCCATAATCCCAGTAGAAGCGCTCCGGTGTCGCCTAAAAACAGTGAGGCAGGATGAAAATTGAAGAGTAAGAACGCGGCACAGGCGCCAACCAGCATAGCTCCAACCCAGGTCAGAAAATGATTCTCCATCGGGGCGTTCGCCAGCATCAGCCAAAAGGCCGCTATACCTACCATTCCCGCGGCCAGACCATCCAATCCATCCACCAGGTTGATGGCGTTTACCAGAAGAACGATCCAACAGGTAAAGACAAGGAGATTGGTCAGGTAGACTGAAATCGGTACGGTGGGATCCTGGAACGCCCAGGATTTCCCCGACGTGACATGGAGGCCAACGAATAGTCCGGCGGCGAGAAACTGTGCGGCCAGTTTTGCGAACGGGTTCAGGTCCTTTAGGTCATCCCAGGCGCCAACAACAACCAGAATGAGACTGCACCCAAACAACAGCCAAAGATGCGCGTGTTCACGGTATCCGAGTATCGATTCTTCAGACCCGGCATCTACCCAGACGCGGAATAAAAGAAAACTGATAACAAGCCCGGCGAAGACGCCCAAACCCCCGAGAGTTACGACTGGGCGGTTGTGAAGTTTACGCTCACTCGGGTGGTCGATCCATCCAAAACGCTGTCCCGCCATCCGCACCATGTAGACACAGGGAATACAGACGCAAAAGGTCTGGAAAAGAAGCAGCCACTTGGCGGCGGAGAAAGTCATCCTGCCGAGGAAGCAGCCCGAATTTCGGACTCGCGTTTGTTCAAAAATCCGGACTCTTGTATCTGTTGGAACATCAGAGAGGGTGTGAGTTCATCCATACAATAAGGAACTTTGTCACACTCCTTCAAGTAACAGCAGACACAATCGACCGGAGCCACCACCTTCAGCAGGGGCCCCGATTCTTCGATTTCCGACGCGGAAGTCGGCCCAAAAAAAACGACGGTCGGCACTCCTGTTCCCAGCCCAACATGCAGCGCCAAAGTGTCGGATGTGACAAGGAGCCGGCACATTGCCACCACCGCGAGAAACTCACGCAAGAGCATCACCCCGGGGTAGACGAAACGGTCCGGCCGCTCTGTTACCAGGCGGCGATTGTCTTCGTCCTCGCCGGGTCCCCCCAACAAGAGAATTGGGTGCGAGTCTTCGTGCGCAAGTAAATTGGCAAGTTCAATGAAGGATGACATCGGCCAACGCTTTGTCTGCCACCGATCGCCTGAACCTGTGTTGAAAGCGATCGGCCGCACCCCGGCCAGACCAAGTTCCTTAAGCCGATTGCTCGCAGCTCGACGTTCTCCTTCGGTCAATCGGATTTGGATCGGATCGATCTCCGTGTCCAACTCGATTATTTCTCTCATGTGGGCCTGATAGGTTTTACGGTTTTCTTTCTTGAGACGGTCGAACAAAGCCATCTCAAGCCACGGTTCAGTCTCACTGCTCGCGGGGATGACACGGCCACTCTCACTGAGCGTGAATCCCAGTACCACGGATGAAGCGACTTGAACAATCACAGAGGCCGCGAGAGGTTCGTTATCGAGGCAGATGGAAACATCAAATGCTTCACCAAGGAGTTGAGTCACCCCATCTTCTTCCACTGTAAGAATGCGGTCGATTTCACCGAGATTGGCCAAGAGTTCCGATGCGTTCGCCCGGGTTAGCCAGGTCAGTTCGCAATTCGGCCATTTCCTCCGGATTCCCGGCAGTAGGGCGGTTGTCCTCAAAACATCGCCCGGAGCCCCGAGCTTGATGAGCAGGATCCTAAGTCCAATGGGATCATGCTCATCGCAAGTGGGACATTCCTTTCCCCGCAGCTTATTGGGCTCACACGGAACGCTACCGCGATAATGGCGACAATCAGTGTGGATTTTCATCAGGACATCTCAGCGACAGGTTCTTGTTCAGACCTGCTTCCGTAACGGTGTATTGATTGATAAGGATCATGATACCACAAGGTTGTCGAAATCTCGAATAGTGGTTGGGCTAGAGCAATTCTCAGTTATTTGTAGCGGCGACCGATCGAGTATCAGAACCGCGCGCGTGAGCAAGGGGACTCGACGCAGGTGCCAGGGGACCCGACGCAAGTGCCAGGGGACCCGACGCAAGTGCCAGGGGACCCGACGCAAGTGCCAGGGAACCCCACAGGTGCCAAATCCCCTTGCTCACACGCGCGGTTCTGATAGGGCTCTAAATTCGTTTCCGCACCTCTTCGATTAGACTTTGAGCGTCTCCCTTCGTCGGACCCTCGGCCAGGATGCGAATAATGGGCTCCGTATTCGAGGGACGCAGGTGAATCCACCGGTCCTCCCAGATCCATTTTAAGCCATCCAGGCGATCCACAGTGGCATCCTCCCACCACTCCTCCGCTTCCGCTGAGACGATACGGTCCCAAAATCCCTCTGTGGCGGGAACTTTGTCCTTTACCATCACCGCCCCAGGGTAGGTGGCGATCTTTTCGGAAAGTGTGACATCCTCCCGCGCCAGCAGGTCGATCACCAGTAGAGCTCCTGAAAGCGCATCCCGGCCCGGATGGACACGCGGAAAAATGACACCGCCATTTCCTTCTCCCCCGATGGACGATCCTGTTTCCAGGAGGAGATCCACGACATGAGACTCGCCTACCTTCGATCGGTAAATGGGGGTGGCGTACCGGGCGGCCACCTTGTCGAGGAGGTGAGTGCTGGACACATTGGTCACGAGCCCCTTTCCCCCGCGTGCCAAGACCGATTCAGCAGCCAGGACCAGAGTGTATTCCTCGCCAATCGCTCCCCCTTTTTCTGAGACGAGGGCCAAACGGTCCGCATCGGGATCTGTGGCCATTCCCAGGTGAGCGCGCTCGGCAATGACTCGATCGCACAACGGTTGGATGTTATCCGGGATCGGCTCCAAACCGCGAGTGAATTGACCGTCCGGCTCACAATCGTGTTCGATCACGTTAACTCCGGCGGCCCTCAGAGCATTCGGAAGGGCAGGGCCGCCTACACTCCTGCACCCATCCACGACGACACGAAGGCCTCGCGAGGCGATCCTCTTACAATCAACCTCCGCCTCGATGAGTTCCAAGTGGTCCTTAAGCGGGTCCTTAATGGTTTGATAACTCCCGCCCGGCTTGTAGGGGGATTCCTCCGAGGGAGGTGGGTTGGTCCACAACGGTTCGAGTTGCTCGAACTCGTCCTCGGAAAGGATTCGTCCTGTCCCGTTAAAAAGTTTCAGGGCATTCCATTCGACTGGGTTGTGGCTGGCGGTCAACATGATGCCTCCCGCAGCACCTTGCGTTCTTATTTGAATACCCACAGTGGGAGTGGGCACGAGTCCGGCATCCAGAACTTTCCGTCCCCTGCATTCTAAAATCCCTGTTACCAGATGATTCAGAGCTCTCCCATGAGGTCGGGCGTCACGCGCGAGTATGATGGGACCGTCCGGAAGCGACTCCTCCCAGGTTTGCACCCATCCGATCACTCGATCGGGGGTGAGGGTTTCCCCGACAATCCCGCGGATGCCACTGATACTGATTTTGAGGTTTTCAGGCACACTCGCTCCTGGATGCGTGGAATTCGCTATCGACGGGAGGATAATAGAGGAATTAGATCGAGAAGTGTGTAGGGTGTGTTCATAACGCCTCTACAAGCCTTGATTTCTACTCGCAAGGTATTCGCGTTATGAACGCACCAATGAGGGCTGATGAAGTGGTGCGTTCATAACGGGGACGAAGCTTGTGGATCGAATCGAGAATCGGATGGTACCGTTGTACAACACACCCTACGCGCTACGTGATTCATTCGGAGTAGGGAATTTATTCCCGTTTGCAGTACCGCGTGGTGGGTTACGCCAATCGGCTAACCCACCCTACACGTTGCTCCTAATACTCAGCTGCTTCGAGCTTGGTAATCTGGTCAGTCAGGTTCTGTATATAAGTGTTAATCATGTTCGCATCGCCCTTATCCAAAGCGCGTTGAAGTTGGTCGACGATGTTACGCGTCTCGATTGCGGTCGGTTCATCCCCTTCACCGATCATCTTCTCGGCCCGGAAGATCAGGCTCTCCGCCTGGTTGAAGAGCGTCTCCTTGACTCGTTGTTCGAGCATCTGGGTGACTCTCTGTCGTGCTTCACGGCCCATTCGGGACTTCTCGTTGTCGGAGAGGCGATTGTCTGTTGCCATAACCGTCACAGAAACTTCGTTTCCAGTCGTCAGGTCTTTTGCAGCCGCCTCGAGGATTCGGTCATGGTTCAAGCGGAAAATCACTTCGATTCGCGGAATCCCGCGTGGCGCCGGCGGGAGCCCGTCGATTCGGAGCATGTCCAAGAATGTATTGGTGGACGCTATCTGCTCCTCTCCCTCATACATTGGGAAGGAAATCGCATTCTGGAAATCCCGTGTACTTGTGAAGAAATCCTTGGCCTCGGTAGGGTAGGTCGAGTTTCTTTCAATGAGGATACCGTATTGGTCGTTGATGAGCCCGACGCCCAGTGAGAAGGGAGTCAAGTGGACAATCACAGGGTTATCGTCAGGCATCCGATCGGCTGCCGACATTTGAAGTTCCTCGTCCAACGATGCCAGGATGCCGGACTGGTGGGCCGCCCCGAGAGCAACCACTTCATCAGGGTTTACATCTTTGCGTGGCTCTTTCGTGACGACATTTCTGACAGTTTGCTGAACCAGCGGGATTCGTGTGCTACCGCCAACCAAAATGACATTGGTAATGTCGTCAGGCGAAAGCCCGGCATCTTCAATGGCCTGTTGGGTCGGTTTTATCGTACTTTCGATCAGGTCATCAACCAAACTTTCGAATTTAGCTCGGGAGAGATCCACATCGAGGGTAAGTGGGCCCTTGTCGCTCATGGCAACGGCTTCCAGGAGAATGTTCGTCTTTTGGGCCTGCGAGAGCTCAATTTTGGCTTGCTCCGCCGCTGCCTTCAACTTGAAAACAGTTCCCTTATCTTCCGAAAGGTCTATGTCGTGGGCGGTCTTAAATTCTTCCACGAGCCATTCGACAAGCCGCTGGTCAATATCATCCCCGCCCAACATGTTGTTGCCCTTGATGGCCAACACCTGGAATACTCCACCAATGACTTCGATGATCGAGACGTCAAACGTTCCTCCACCTAAGTCGTAGACCATCAAAATCTGATCCTCTTCTTTATCGATGCCGTATGCCACCGCGGCGGCAGTGGGCTCGTCGATGATGCGTCGGACATTCAGGCCAGCAATTTCGCCCGCGTCCCGCGTTGCTTGACGTTGTGTATCCGTGAAATAGGCCGGAACAGTGATGACCGCCTGATCAATTTCCTCCCCAAGAAATTCCTCCATGTCCCACTTCAACTTTTGAAGAATCATGGCGCTGATTTCTTGTGGCGTGTATTGCTTGCCATTAATGTTCACACGGTAATTTGTGCCCATGTGCCGCTTGATGGAAAAGACGGTCCTTTCGGGGTTCAGGGCCGCGGCGCGTTTTGCCGGAATGCCGACAAGGATGTCACCTTCTTCGTCTATACAGACAACGGAAGGAGTGACGCGGTCCCCTAAACTATTCGGGACGATATCCGCTTCCCCATTTTCAACTTGAGCCATGCAGGAGTTAGTAGTTCCCAGGTCAATTCCAATGATTCTTCCTGCCATGATTGCCTCCTTTTGCCGTGGGCTTTGCCATGAACAGGTGCAAGGCGCTTCGAGAAAGCGCCTTGCACCTGTTCATGCGAGATATAATTAGGACTCAAAAATTATAGAACAAACTTCCTTCGGAGCCATTATCACACAAAACTTCCGCTAATGCTAATCAAAGCGGACCCAATAATTATTTCCAAGCAGGGACGAGCTATCAAATGCTCTTCCACAGATCCTCTGGTGTTACAAAGTAAGAAAAAAACCTTAAAAACCGTATTTTTGTCCGATGCCTCGCCAATCCTGCGAACTTACTCAAAGGCCGTTTTCCTTGCGCGGAGACTTAGGGGTGACAACCACCTTTCCTTCACGCAGAACCCGATCTCCCCAAAGATAAGCCTTTTCCCTAATTTCCACAATAGTAGCAGGTGGCAGCGAGGGATAGTCCCTGACTTCCACCGCTTCGTGCATTTTCGGGTCGAATGGTTTCCCCAGGGCGGGTACAGTCCTGACCTTAACTCGTTCCAACGACCGAAGCATCCTGCGTTGAAGTCCCCGGATACTGGTTAGCCAATTTTGAAGGATCGGGGACTCGTCCAGGATCTCTCTCTCAGCCAACGAAACCAGCCGTTCCATTCCGTCCAGGATAGAAACCATTTCGAGGAGCATATTTCGTGTTAACCGCGCGTCCAACCAATTGCGTTCCTCGCTGCCCTTCGGGGGCAGGAGTGTCAAGGTTTGCAACTGTTCGCGGGTATCTTCCCAGACGGTATCGTCCCATTCGATGCGGCTGAACATATTCAGGTCTATTGTAGGAACCTTTAGCATATCCTCCGAATCATGGCCAAAATCAGTTCCCAAGTCAAATCTATCGGTTCAAGGGAATTGCGGGCAGCTAACAACTGGAAATGTACGCCTACCAGGCGTTTAATGACTATAGGACCGCAACCAGGTTCCAATCAAAGGACGGCTCGGGAAGATTTGAAATTTGACTGGAGCTGGCGAATTCGTTTCCGGAGCGGTTTGTCGTTGGGCTGGATTTCCAGGGCCTTTTCAAAAAAGTAGATCGCGTCATTCCATTCCTCTTTTTCCTCGTATATCTCCCCGATTTCAAAATGAACCTCCCCGGAATCTGGAACCATCTTCAGGGCGTCCTTAAGTTGGACAAGGGCGGGGTTCATCATGCGCCGATTTCGAAGGCTGCGCGCTGTATCGAGCTTCGCTCTGGTAAAGCTCTTTTTCCCGAGCTCCTCGCCCTGTCCCTCACTTATCATTTTTTGCCAAAGTCCGAATGCGTGGTTAGCTTGACCGGCATTCAAGTAGGCCCAACCCAATTTGTCCATCACTGCTTCATCAGTCGGGGTTTCTTCCAAGTGCAGCTCGAAACTTGAGATGGCGCCCATCCAGTTTTGGCTCTTGTACGCCTCCAACCCAAGGGCGGCTCGTGATCCTTCCTGAAAGAGTGGCGAATCTTCGGTGGAGGCGCCTTTTCCGTCCACCGGAGCCGGTTTGCCTCCAACTTTCGTTACCTTTGGTTGCTCCCCGGCCATTGTTCGAGGCGCATTAGCGGTCCCGATCCGAACCTGGGTTTCTACCAGCTTGTCACGTAGTCCCTCATCCCCTGTCTGGTTCAGGTATCGGCCGCCGAAATGTTTGTGGGTTTCCACAATCAGGTTTTTGAGGTAATCGTCATCACCTCTCAAATCGAGGTCCCGATGCCAGGCGCGCAGAGTTTCAATCCAATATCTGCCTTCATCCTCCTTGTTCATCATCAGGGTCGAACAAACAGCGAGGTTGTGAAGGAGATCCGATCGTGATGGATCGAGTCGCAGTGCTCTCCTCCAGCGATGCGCTGCATCAGCGTAATGACCTTGTTCGGCTAATTCCCCGGCCTGTCGGGACAATACGAAGATTCGATTATCCCGAATGTCGTTGCTGTGGCCCTCTATCTTTTCCAACCAGTCCAGGTCCTCGAGGGTATCCTTCCAGTGCTTGTTTTTCCCAATAAGGACCGTGCGTTGTTTTAGAATTTCCGCGAGTCTTTGATTAGGTTGGTTTGGATCCTCGCTGGTTTCCTTGATGGCCTTGATCTCGCGGTTTAACTTGACTTGGGAAACCGCCGCCGTGTTGATCCCCGCAAACCTTACCCTACCGGGGTTGCCCCTGAAGAGCATGACATCAATAGCGGCCTTCTTGGCCGGATCGCGGATGTCTTCATAGGCTTTTCGAACCTTGCGAAAGGCCTCTTCTTCCTTCTCCGGTGAAAACCTCTTCACCAGTTTGAAATACTGGTACTTAGCTTCTTCCGGGGTCGCTGAGGTGGGTAGATTGAGGCAATGGTATGGATTTTTACTGTTTAAAATCCGTTCTTTTGCCTCAAGTCCGAATTCTCCCGATATGGCCATACTGACAGGTCCTTGTGGATTCTAATAAAGCTTCCTTACCCGCACCCGGTCGTCACGCATCTCCGTCCGGGCCCGCAGTTCCACTGATTGGGGTTAAGGAGACTGATCCAAGTAAAATGTTATCTCATAGAAGCTTACTTGACACGCCTCATCTACAGCCGACTACTGCTATCGCCATGCTGGATGAGGGTGAAATAAGCGTCTAAAGGAGTTCCTTTTCATCCAGTGTGGCCTCTGAACCGGGCTTTCGTCAAGGGTCCCCAGCCTATTTTCTTCAGTTCCCCGATAAAGGATTGACTTGATGGACAGGGATAGCTACGGTCAATCACGGGGGCGGAATCCACGCCACTCCTTTCCTTGAAAAAAGGCCCTAATTAAGAGATGTCAGAAGATCTGAATCGGTGGCGCCTGACCCTGATTTTCCTGGGGTTCCTCACGTTATCGCTTTCCCCGGTGTCCTTTGCCGGGGAGGGGCTGGTTGTCCGGATCGTTCTGGAAAGTGGCCCTCAGGACCTTGAGATCCACCGCCTCTATCCCGATCGAGTCATCGTCATCAAAGAAGGCGGCGCTCGAGTCCAGCTCGAGCGCAAGGATATACTAAAAGCGGGGAACCCGGAGGCAGATGGCCGAATCAAAGCTGCTCAAGGTGTTCTTTCGCACCTTCCCAATCTGAGTTTCCCTGGAATTGAAAACCAGATTTCAGAACTCAATCACACCATCGCGGAGATGGAAGAAATCCACCTGAACTACGACTGGTTGATTCCACAGGCGTCGGAGACGCTTTCATTGCTCAAACCTGCGAAAAAGGACCTTGAGGGGATCATCAATCTTTCTCAGACCGCGGAGAATCGTTACAAGAACATCAGTCTTAAGGCTGAATCGGATGACTCTTTACCTCAGGAATGGAAGCAGATTGGGACCGAGTTCGATGCGGAGCTTTCCTCGATCAATTATCCGCGCATAAAGGAGGAGCTCTCGGAGAAGCTGCGGACCCGGTGGCGCGAAGTGGAGGAGGAAGTCGACCAACACGACTCTCGAATGAAATCCCGCTTCGAGGAGATCGTCCGTAAAGTCAGCGAGAAAATTTCCCAAGAGACTCTTACCCGGAAAGATTGGGATTCCCACTCGAGTTCTGCGCGAGCCGCCGTATCCAGTGTGGGCGACCCAAAACTAAAGGAAACACTTCTAGTACCTCGTCCGGGTTAAATTGTCGGGTAGAGTTTTCTGAGTTTGATGCGGGCGTCGTCGGTTGTAAAGCGCCAGTCGATCCCCTTTCGCTTTGCGTTTCTTGACCGT